>SESD01000449.1_pt1 | contig 25462 bp, 19 predicted proteins | sample 3171411 | NCBI WGS metagenome assembly SESD01 (sample SAMN06051880, study PRJNA518727) | freshwater metagenome | biome: subpolar coniferous forest; feature: holomictic lake; material: water; isolation source: holomictic Lake 442, 16.5 m depth | place: Canada: near Kenora, Ontario | collected...
CTGCAACATCTATACCAGCGAGCGCTGCATTACCTTCGTCAGTATTACTGCGATTGTTACCATTACCAACCGCATTACCCATCGTACCGTGGCAGGCCGCACATGAAGCTGCTAACGCACGTATATGATTATTTTGCTGTGCCACAGAAACAAAAACCTCATCAGCATTGCCGATAACGGGCAATACTGATGAGGTTATAAGCAATATCACTAAAAACCAAATCGCCTGAGATTTTTTCATGACACTTAAAGTTTGATCAAAATATCATTTTGACTGATTCACAAATTAGAAACATCTTTCTTCTTGGCAACCATCATTTTTAACGCCTATGCTTATTAACAATGCTGCCATGTGCGTATCGCCTGCATCTTGAACTGCACGAAGAATAGACACCTCAGCTTTTAGTTTAATATTTACATCAGCGCCACTAGCGGCTAAAAGCTTAACCATGTCGTCAAAGCCATTAAATGCGGCTAAATGCAAAGCCGTGTTGTGTGATAAAGGGTGAATGTAATTAACGTCCCCACCTTTACTCACTAAATATTTCACTGTTTCAAGTTGATTTTTATTAGCGGCCATTTGTATCGGTGACCAAGAAAATGATTTCTCATTGGCATATTTAGCATCAGCCTCTACATATTTTTTAACTATTTTCATATTGCCACTGGTAATCGCATCGACAAATTCCAAAGAATCATCGTCTGACATTGCCATGGCATTGATAGAAAAACTTAAAACTAGCGCCGCCAACAAGGTACTGATTAATTTCATGTTACTTTTCTCCAAGGTTATTTTTAACTTACCGTTTTAAATCTAATTGATATGGCGTCTTGCATTACGGAACATTCTAATCCAAGCACTATCTTCACTATCACCACAACGTTGCCAAGTGTTTTGCACATTACGAATTACCCGTTCAGGATGTGGCATCATAATACTAAATCGCCCATCTGTGCTGGTTAATCCGGTAATGCCTTGTGGCGAACCATTTGGGTTATACGGATAAACTATTGTTGGTGCTGACGCATGATCAATAAAACGCATCGTCACCAATTTACTAGCTAACAAGTCATTGACCGTGTGTTTCGCAGAAAATTCCGCAAAACCTTCACCATGCGCTACCGCAATTGGCATTTTGCTACCGGCCATGCCATTAAAGAACAATGAGGGCGACTCTAAAACCTCAACCATGGCTAATCTAGCTTCAAACTGTTCAGATTGGTTACGCACAAAATGCGGCCAATGTGCCGCACCTGGAATCAATTCACGCAGATTGCTCATCATTTGACAGCCGTTACACACGCCTAAGGCAAAACTATCTTGCCGCGTAAAGAAAGCTGAAAATTCATCACGCGCACGGGCATTAAATAAAATCGACTTAGCCCAACCCTCACCCGCCCCCAACACGTCACCATAAGAGAATCCACCACACGCCACAAAGCCTGCGAAATCTTTGAGTGATACACGACCTGCAATAATATCGCTCATGTGCACATCAAACGTGGCAAAGCCAGCACGGTCAAATGAGGCGGCCATTTCTACATGGCCATTCACGCCCTGCTCACGTAAAATCGCCATTTTTGGACGTACGCCAGTATTGATATAGGGTGCCGCGATGTTCTCGCTTGGTTCAAAAGTTAGCGCTGTAAATAAACCACGATTGCCTTCGTCTAAAATACGGTCGTATTCTTGCTGCGCACATAATGGGTTGTCACGCAATTTTTGCATTTGATATGTCGTTTCAGACCACATGCGATGTAAATGAGTACGCGAGTCAGCAAACACGACCTTGCCATGTTGCTTAATTTCAATCTGGCTACCTGCAACGACATCAGCAACTACATGTGCTAATCCGTTAAACTGCGCGGCAATATTAGCGGCCTCGTGGGCTGCCACCTGAATGACAGCGCCTAGCTCTTCGTTATATAAAGCACTGACAATATCGCCCGCCAAGCTTGAAACGTCCACTTGTAAGCCACAATGACCGGCAAAACTCATTTCGAGCAAGGTGGTGAATAAGCCGCCATCAGAACGGTCATGGTAAGCCAGTAATTTGCCGGCTTTATTGAGTTGCTGTATGCGATTAAAGAAATGTTTAAGCTGAGCTGCATCATCCACATCGGGCGCCTCATTGCCCACCGCACCATACACCTGCGCTAAACTTGAGCCGCCCATACGATTTTTACCCGCACCCAAATCAATCAAAATCAACTTACTAGGCACATCGGTTTGCAATTGTGGCGTTAAGGTTTTACGGGCATCAGGCGTGGCTGAGAACGCGGTGACCACCAGTGAAATAGGTGAGGTAACGGCCTTATTTTCTCCTGCCTCTTGCCAAACTGTTTTCATACTCATGGAATCTTTACCTACTGGAATACTGATACCCAGTTGCGGACACAATTCCATCCCCACCGCTTTAACCGTTTCATACAGTGCGGCATCTTCACCTGCATGGCCGGCTGGCGCCATCCAATTGGCTGAGAGTTTTAAGTCAGATAAATCATCAATCAAACATGCTGCAATGTTAGTCATTGCCTCACCAATTGCCATACGACCTGATGCAGGGGCATTCACCAACGCGAGTGGCGCTTTTTCGCCAATAGCAAAGGCTTCGCCACGATAGGTTTCATACCCTGCCAGCGTTACCGCCACGTCTGCCACGGGCACTTGCCAAGGACCTACCATTTGCTCACGCGCCACTAATCCGGTCACTGAACGGTCACCAATGGTAATTAAGAAAGTTTTGTCAGCCACGCCAGGCAGCCTCAATACCCGGGCCGCAGCGTCTTTTAAATGAATATGACTGGTGGTAAACGCGCTTAATTGGCGAGTAGTGCGAGTCACATCGCGCGTCATTTTTGGTGGTTTACCCAACAATACTGACAATTCCATATCGACCGGATTGTTAGCAAAATGACTATCCGCTACTGTTAAATGACGTTCGGCTGTTGCAATACCTACTACCGCAAATGGACAACGTTCACGCTCGCAAATCGCCTTAAAGCGTGGTAAGTCGGCTTGCGCAATGGCCATCACATAACGTTCTTGTGCCTCATTGCTCCACAATTCACGGGGCGACATGCCTGGCTCTTCATTGTGTACATCACGCAATTGAAAAGTAGCACCTACACCCGCGTCATTTACTAACTCAGGAAAGGCATTAGAAATACCGCCCGCACCCACATCGTGAATACTTAAGATGGGATTGTCATCACCCAACTGCCAACAACGGTCAATCACTTCTTGCGCACGTCTTTCGAGTTCAGGATTACCGCGTTGTACAGAATCAAAATCTAGATTCTCAACGTTACTCCCTGTATCCATACTGGATGCCGCACTACCACCTAAACCAATGAGCATGGCGGGGCCGCCTAACTGAATGAGTGCTGCGCCTGCTGGGATTGGATTCTTTTTAGAATGCTTAGCAGAAATATTACCAATACCCCCCGCCAACATAATTGGCTTATGGTAACCACGCATTTCTTGGTTAGATGCTAGCTCAAAGGTGCGGAAATAGCCGGCGATATTCGGCCGACCAAATTCATTGCTGTAAGCGGCACCACCCAATGGCCCATCGACCATAATCTGAAAAGGCGATGCGATACGGCTAGGTTTGCCATAGGGACTAGTTTCCCAAGGCTGAGTGAAGTTTGGGATATTTAAATTGGACACGGAAAAGCCGCTTAAACCCGCTTTAGGTTTAGAGCCACTACCGGTTGCGCCTTCATCACGAATCTCACCGCCTGCACCGGTCGCCGCGCCAGCAAATGGAGAAATTGCCGTGGGGTGATTATGTGTTTCCACCTTCATCAAATAATGCATTTCTTCATCAATATAGCTGTAAGCGCCATCGGCTGTAGGATAAAAACGTTTGGTGGTTTCACCAACTGCTTGCCCTGCCACAATAGAAGAATTATCTGAATAAGCCACCACCGTACTGCCTGGATTAAGCTTATGTGTGTTGCGTATCATGGCAAATAAAGACATGTCCTGCACTTGGCCATCAATCACCCAATCGGCATTGAATATTTTATGGCGACAATGCTCAGAGTTTGCCTGAGCAAACATCATCAGCTCTACATCGGTAGGGTTACGCTTAATTTTAGAAAAATTATCGTATAAGTAATCCACTTCATCCGGTGATAGCGCCAAACCCATTTCTGCATTGGCTTTTACCAGTGCGGTTTTTCCGCCCTGCAAGATATCGACGCTGGTTAACGGTGCCGGGCTATCGGTGTGATAAAGCTTTTCGGCATCTTGAAGATGAGCAAATACGCCTTCAGTCATGCGGTCATGTATCAATGGTAAAAGCACTAAACGCTCAGCCTCAGTTAAGGGCTGGCCATTTTTTGTTTGCGCGTAATAGGCAATGCCACGCTCCACGCGTTGCACTTCTGGCAAACCACAATGTTGCACAATATCCGTCGCACGTGATGCCCAAGGTGAAATGGTACCAATTCTAGGCAATACTAAAAAATAATCCCCTTTAGGCTCTTCCACTTGCAGGGTGGGACCATAAGTGAGAATTTTCTTTAGTGTAGCTTGCTGTGGCGCAGTGAGTGGGGCAGCCTGATTTAACCAAATAAAGTGCCAGAATTCAGCGTACAAATGTTGGATATTGGGGCAAACTTCACTTAACGTTTTTTGAATTTTATCAATCCGAAATTGAGATAAGGCAGCGCTACCGCGCAGACAGAGCATTTGAGATTTGGCGTTAGATTGAGTCATTGAAATTCAGCTAAAATTAAGTGCAATTGCGAAAGCTGAATTCTATCAGATAGACAGCAATTAAGCCTCTAATTGCTGATAGTCTATTCCTTGATTTTGACTAAATTTCGTAGTTTTTCAAGAGACGAATGAGTGCTGGATATAATGGTTAGGCAAAGCGAGTAGTATCGCTTTAAGATTTCTCTTATTGATCCTGCGTAAAAATGGAATACGGCATAGAAGTTGGCCGTGAATTAAAATGCCAGCTAAGCTAAATACTCACATTTAGCTTAGCTGGCATTGTTTTAACTGGCTAGAGTTTTGCTCTAGCCAGTTAACGCGTGGTTTAATTGTGAGCGCTCACATGCCAGATGTTATTGGCATAGTCACTAATAGCACGGTCACTAGAGAATTTAGCCATATTGGCCACATTCAAAATCGCCATACGCGTCCATTCATCTTGATTTTGGTAGAGCTTACCTACCCTATCCTGCGTTTCAATATAGCTGGCATAATCTGCTAACAATAAATAGTTGTCCCCATTTTTAAGTAAATTATCCACAATAACCTGATAACGATTAGGTTCTTCTACCGAGAAGAACCCACTGCCTATCATATCCAACACTTCTTTCAACTCAGGATTAGCCTCATAGTAATCACGTGGGTGATAGCCATTAGCTTTAACTTCAGCCACTTGCGGGGTAGTGAGGCCAAAAATAAAGATATTTTCCAGATCCACTTCTTCCATAATTTCTACATTAGCGCCATCCAATGTACCAATCGTCAGCGCGCCATTTAAGGCCATTTTCATATTCCCTGTGCCGCTAGCTTCTGTCCCTGCCGTTGAAATTTGCTCAGACAAATCACTTCCTGGGAATAAAATTTCAGCCGCCGACACTTCATAGTTCGGGTAGTACACCACTTTAAGTTGATCGCCTACGGCTAGATCTTCATTGACGATGGTCGCCACATCATTAATCAGGCGAATAATCTGTTTTGCCATCCAATAACCAGGTGCGGCTTTACCACCAAATATCACGGTGCGCGGCGTAATGCCTTTTTCGCCACGACGAATACGATTATATAAAGTAATCACATGCAGTACGTTGAGTAGCTGACGTTTATATTCGTGGATACGCTTAATTTGCACATCAAACAAGCTATTAGGATTAAGTTTAATGCCCGTTTTTTGCTCAATCTTATTAGCCAAGCGCACTTTATTGGCATGTTTGACTGCCGCAAACGCTTTTCTAAAATCTGCATCATTGGCCAAAGGCGTAATTTTTTTAATTTGCGTCAGGTCTTTTTTAAAGCCTGGGCCAATCGCTTTTTCAATCAGCGCGGTTAAGCCAGGGTTAGCTTGATTTAACCAACGACGTGGCGTAATACCATTGGTCACATTGGTCATTTTTCCTGGGTAAATGCGATCAAAATCAGCAAATAAGTGTTGCTTTAACAACTCACTATGCAATGCAGCCACACCATTGACAGTGTGACTACCCACCACCGCCAGATGTGCCATACGCACACGTCTACCATTCGATTCATCAATAATAGACACGCGATTGAGTAAATCAGCTTCTCCTGGGAAGTGATGATTTACCATGTGCAAGAATTCAAAATTGATTTTATAGATAATTTCTAAATGACGCGGCAACAAACGACCAAACAAGTCAACAGACCAAGTTTCTAAAGCTTCTGGCATGAGCGTGTGGTTCGTGTAAGCAAAAATCTTAACCACTAATGACCAGGCAAAATCCCAAGACAAACCATGCACGTCCACCAGTTGATACATCATTTCCGCCACGCCAATCGATGGGTGCGTGTCATTCAATTGAATAGCAATTTTTTCTGGCAGTATTTTCCAATCTGCTTGTTTTTTCATGTCATGCGCACTTAAAAAGCGACGCAAAATATCTTGAATAGACGCTGAGACAAAGAAATACTGCTGTTTTAAACGTAACTCTTTACCCAGTACCGAAGTGTCATTGGGGTAAAGTACTTTAGAAATGTTCTCAGTATCATTACGTTCTTGTACTGATTTTTCATAATTGCCATCATTAAAATGTCTCAAATCAAACTCACGCGCTGCCTTGGCCGACCATAAACGTAAACTGTTCACCGTGTCCCCACCAAAACCAGGTACCGGCACGTCATACGCCATGGCCACTACATGCTCGGCATCCACCCAATGTTGCGTCTCACCTGCATCAGAGCCATACTTCACAACATGGCCATAAAATTTAATGCCGTAACTGACTTCCGGGCGTTGGAACTCCCAAATATTGCCGTAACGCAACCAGTTATCTGGATTTTCAACTTGCTGTCCATTTTCAATGGTTTGCTTGAACATGCCGTACTCATAACGAATACCATAGCCAGTGGCTGGAATAGCCATAGTTGCCATTGAGTCTAAGAAACAGGCTGCCAAACGACCTAAACCACCATTGCCTAATGCCGCGTCAGTTTCCATTTCTACGGTATTTTCTAAATCTCGGCCCAAACTGGCTAAACCCTCTTTAACCTCATCATTAATGCCCAAATTGAGTGCAGCATTACTGAGCATGCGCCCGATTAAGAACTCTAAAGACAAATAATAAACGCGCTTTGGATCATCACGATAGTAAGATTCAGCTGTTTTGACCCAACGTTCAACCACATGATCACGCACCGTGTGGCTCGCCGCATCGTACCAATCCCTAGCGGTTGCAGCCGCATTGGTTTTGAAGCTAGAAAAAATTAAATGATTTTGTAGCGCCTGCTCAACAGGCGGCAGCTTAGCCAATACACCAGCCTTACTCGGCTTCTTAGGCTTAACTGTTTTACTTGCTTCCGTTTTGGTTTTAGCGGTGGCTTTGGTGGTTTTTTTGCTGGGAGTTTTTTCAGGAGTTTTCATGCTGGCCTCTAATTGCATATATAAATCGTTGTTAGGGTGTATTTTAGCAAATAATGTGCCCGCTATAAAATGAATGTTATTTGACAGCGATAAAAAATCTATAAAAAAATCCCGCTCAACTTGCGCTGAACAGGATTTTTAAAGCATCAATCTCTTAACTAATTAAACTATTCATGCGTTTTACAAAACTAGCGGGGTCATTAAGCGTACCACCTTCTGCCAATAATGCTTGGTCAAACAACACCAGTGCAAGGTCTGCAAATACGGCTTCTGCTGTTTCACCTTCCAGGCGTTTAACTAGCTTATGGCTTGGGTTAATTTCTAGAATCGGTTTGGCTTCTGGTGCATTTTGCCCGGCCGCTTTTAACATACGGGCCAAATTACCTGATAAATCATGCGCGTCACTCACCAAACATGCTGGTGAATCAGTCAATCGATGTGTGACACGTACATCCTTCACTTGCTCCGCTAACGTATTCTTAATCTTCTCAACTAAAGATTTAGCCTCTTCTTCGATTTTCTTTTGAATCTCTTTTTCCGTGTCAGATTCTAATTTGCCTAAATCTAAATCACCCTTAGCAATTGATTGTAATTTTTTTCCTTCAAACTCAGTCAAACTACCTAATAGCCATTCATCCACACGGTCAGACATCAACAATACTTCAATGCCTTTTTTGCGGAATATTTCTAAATGTGGGCTATGTTGTGCCGCCGCAAAACTTTCGGCCGTAATGTAATAAATAGCCTCTTGCTCAGCTTGCATGCGCGCGATATAGTCCTTTAATGAAACATCCTGCACATCCGTATCGGCCTTGGTGGAGGCAAATCTGAGTAAGCCTGCAATTTTGTCCTTATTGGCAGCATCTTCCCCTGGGCCTTCTTTTAATACCCGGCCAAATTCTTTGTAGAATATTGCATAATCTTCAGCTTTGTTTTCCGCCATGTCCTCAAGCAAGCTCAAAACTTTTTTCACTGAACCCGCCTTAATCGCATCGACATCACGGCTAGACTGTAAAATCTCACGCGACACATTCAATGGCAAATCAGCCGTATCAATTACCCCACGAACAAAGCGCAAATACTGTGGCATCAACTTTTCAGCATCTTCCATAATAAAGACACGTTTAACATACAACTTAATGCCATGACGACGCTCACGGTCGTATAAATCAAACGGCGCTTTACTCGGAATATACAATAATGAAATGTATTCTTGCTTGCCTTCTACACGGCTATGCGTATAGCTCAATGGATTTTCAAAGTCATGTGAAACATGCTTGTAAAACTCTTGATATTCTTCTTCAGTAATATCATTTTTATTACGCGCCCACAAAGCAGAGGCTTTATTCACCGTTTCGTCTTCATCAGTGGCTACTTGTTCGCCCTCCTTCCACTCTGATTTTTTCATCACAATCGGCAAAGTAATATGGTCTGAATACTTGCGAATAATGGTTTTGAGTTTCCAATCGTTTAAGAACTCATCCTCACCGTCACGTAAGTGCAATACCACTTCCGTACCACGTGTGGCTTTATCAGCTACTTCGAGCGTAAAGTCACCCTCACCCGCAGATTCCCAGCGCACTGCCGCAGTCTCACCAGCGCGGCGCGTAGTTAAACTTACTTTGTCGGCAATAATAAAGGCTGAATAAAACCCTACCCCAAATTGACCAATCAAATTAGCATCCTTGGCTTGGTCGCCAGACAAGGCATTAAAGAATTCTTTAGTGCCGGATTTTGCAATCGTACCAATATTCGCAATCACCTCATCACGGCTCATGCCAATGCCGTTATCGCTAATCGTCACAGTACGTGCCTCTTTATTAAATGCGATACGGATTTTTAATTCACTATCTCCGTCATACAGGGCGCCATTGGCGATTGCTTCAAAACGCAATTTATCTGCTGCATCAGAAGCATTGGAAATCAACTCACGTAACACAATTTCTTTATTGCTATATAGCGAATGAATCATCAATTGCAAAAGCTGCTTCACCTCTGCCTGAAAGGGCATGGATTCTTTTTGTGTGGTCTGTTTTGCAGTGGTGTCTTTAGCCATAAATTAAGCTCCTCAATGTATTAATAAAAAACAATAAAGCTTTAATGGGGGTGAGACAGGATTTTTCAAGCGTAATTTTGAAGTCACTTAACATTAAGTATTAAAATGAAATATTACTTTGTCATAAAACTTTCAAACTATAATGACAAAATAAACAATAATACTGTTTATCCTGTTACTAAAATTAATGGTCACCAAACTACGTAAGACACTATGGTCAATAAACCCAACATTCCTGCAGAAAAATCTTTACTCGCCGCGATAGACCTAGGCTCGAACAGCTTTAGGTTAGAAATTGGCCAGCTAGACAGCGGGCATATTCAGCGCGTTGAATATCTAAAAGAACCGGTACGACAAGGCGGTGATTTAGATGAAGATCGCAACCTAACCGCTGAAGCGATGGAGCGTGGTGTACGTTGCTTGGCTAGATTTGGCGAGCGCATTCAAGGATTTGACCCCGCGCATGTGCGCGCCGTCGCAACCCAAACCTTGCGTGAAGCGAATAATCGCGATGTATTTATTAAAATGGCTAAAAAGGCACTGGGGTTTGATGTTGAAGTCATCTCAGGGGTAGAAGAAGCGCGCTTAATCTATCAAGGCGTGAGCCGTTTTTTACCACAATCTAACGACAGACGTTTAGTCATTGATATTGGCGGTCGCTCAACTGAATTTATTTTAGGCCAAGGGTTTAAGTCACAACATACCGCCTCGCTACATGTGGGCTCGGTGGCTTGGTCGCTCAAACATTTTGCAACTGGTGATTTAACTGAAAATGCGTTTACCCGCGCAGAGATTGCCGCTGAATCTATTTTTGATACGCTGGGGGTTAATTTTAGCCGTAAACATTGGGATGTGGCTTATGGCGCATCTGGCACCGTAGGCGCCATTGCTGATGTCTTAGTGCAATATGGCAGACCGGTCGACACCATCACCAAAGAAGGCTTACTCTGGTTACGTGAAGAATTGCTACGTGCCAGACACACCGATAAATTACGCTTATTAGGTCTCAAAGAAGATCGTAAGGCTGTGATTGCCGGCGGCCTATCGATTATGCTCGGCGCATTTGATTTTTTAAAAATTGAAACCTTAAATGTCGCAAAAGGTGCCCTCAGACACGGGTTGTTGTATGACATGTTGGCACGTGACAATGAAATGGTCGACTTAAGAAATGCCTCCGTTCAGCGCTTAGCACGTAAATTTGATGTGGATGAAGTGCACGCAAAAACCGTCGCCGATGTTGCAGAAAAATTATTTGAAAAAATAAGTGAGGATATTCAGTTTGCACCCAGTGAGCAGGAAGTTCATGCGCGTAAATTACATTGGGCAGGGCTGTTACATGAGATTGGCTGCGTTGTTTCGCCGATTGACGCACATTTACATGGCGCTTATATTTTAGATCATGCTGAGCCAGCGGGCTTCTCACAAAGTGAATTGCATTGTTTAAGCCTATTAATTTTAGGTTATAGAGGAAAACTAAAACGCCTAGAAGCAGATTTTTCTAACCGAATTTTTGTCATGCAACTCGTCTGTTTACGCCTAGCAGTCATTTTATGCCATGCCCGCCAAATGCCTAATTTACGTGGGTTTCAGCTACATTCTCAAAACAATACCATTCAACTAACATTGCCGAAAACTTGGCGTGATAAATATCCTCAGTCTTATTATTTATTGGATGAAGAAACACTGGCTTGGCAAAAAACAAACTGGCAGTTTGAGCTCATCTCTGCCTAATAAATTGTCATAAAAAATTCATTTGCAACCGGAATTAAACGGTATAAACTGTTTATACCGTTTATTTAGGATAAAAAAATGTCAAAAGTGACCCCAAAACCAACAGTAGCAAGTGCCCCAGCAAAAAAAGTGTCGGCAGCTAGACCTGTTGCTAGTAAACCAGTGGCAGCTAAAGTACCTGCGAAAAAACCGGCGCCTACAAAAATTGTAGCGCCTAAACCTGTAGCAAGTGCCGCCAAAAGTGCAGTAGCTAAGCCGGTAAAGCTAAAAATAGAAAAAGTGAAAATGGAGCGTGACAGTTTTACTATGCCAAAAAGTGAATATGCACAATTTAGCGTACTAAAAGAGCGTTTACTTAAACTGGGTCAACCTGCGAAAAAAAGTGAATTGTTGCGTGCGGGCATTATGCAATTAACCGCGATGACGGACGCCGCCTTAAAAGCAACCATGACTAAAGTGCCCACCATTAAAACAGGTAGACCCAACAAGAAATAAGCTGGGCTTTAAAATGAATTAATAATTGGGCTGCTGCACTGTAAATAAATAAGTTTGCGGTGCAGTATCACTAAAAAGGTGCCGCTGGCGTATCCACCAGACTGCACCTTTTTTTACACTACAAGCACCTGCTTGCATGCCTATTAACTGAGTAATCAACAAGCCTAAGTTAGGCTGATGACCGACAATGAGTAGCGTTTTACTCGCATCATCGTTACACACCTGCTGGGCAATGGCACTCACCGAACTATCTACACCCAAATACTCGACTACTTTAACCTCTCGCATGACTTTAGCCGTGTTGAGTTGTTGTAAGGCATCTGCCGTTTCTAAACAGCGGCGTGCAGGGCTACATAAAATCTCGGTATTTTCTGGTAAATGTTCAGCTAGCCATGCGGCCATTTTAGCGGCATCTTTACGGCCACGCTTAGTCAATGCTCTGTCTGCATCTTCGCCACTCGCACTATGCATTTCAGCTTCGGCGTGACGCCATAAAATCAAATTCGCCATAATTTAGCGTGTGTATTGATTAATCAACTGCTGCTGCGCACTAAAGTCTTTTACTTGACCCGTACCTTTGAGTTTAGCATTGGGTAGTTGGCTAACCAGCTGATAAGTGCCATCTTCCGTCAGTATCCATGCATTCTGATTATCATCTAAACTCATTTGGCAACACTCTTGCAAAACACGCGCGCGATTTTTAGTATCGACAATAGGCCAAGCAATTTCAATACGTCGCATCATATTGCGGTTCATCCAGTCGGCACTGGCAAGCCACATATTTTCAACCGCATCAATATTGAAATAGAACACCCGAGAATGCTCTAACAAACGTCCAATAATTGAACGTACACGAATGCGTCCCTCCAACCCTGGCGCATCTACTGGCAATATACAAGCGCCGCGCAAAATCAAATCGACCTCAACGCCGGCACGACCCGCTTTCACCAAAGCCATGACCAAAACTTCATCCGTCAGTGCATTCATCTTTAAGATGATGCGGGCGGGCTTGCCTGCTCTTGCTGCAGCTTCAGCACTTTTTATCTTAGTCAACATTTGCCTATGCAAATTAAAGGGCGCGACAAGTAACTTCCTCATACGCGGCAATTTAATCTGGCTAGCAATATGTCTAAATAGATGTTCCATATCCCGCGTGATATCTGAGTCTGCCGTGAGCATACTGATATCGGTATACAGTCTAGCGGTTCTCGGGTTGTAATTACCCGTAGATACATGACCATAATATTTTAAAGCCGACCCTTCACGACGCATCACAAGTAGCATTTTTGCATGGGTCTTTAAACCAACGACACCATAAACCACTTGCGCACCAACCGACTCTAAACTTTCTGCCCAGTTAATGTTAGCCTCTTCATCAAACCTTGCTTTCAGCTCAACTACCGCCATTACTTCTTTACCACGACGCACCGCTTCTTGTAACAACTGAAGCATGCGCGGGTCTGATCCTGTACGATAAATGGTTTGTTGAATCGACAATACATCAGGATCATAGACCGCTTCACGCAAGAAATCGATGACCGATTCAAAACTTTCATAAGGTTGATGAATCAAGATATCGCGTTGTTTGAGCTGCGTAAAAAATGACTGATTCGACACAATTTGCAAGCTCGTGGCTGGCTCGAATGGCTTAAATTTAAGCTGGCTACCTTCAGCCAAGTCTGCCAACTGCATCAAACGCACCAAATTCACCAAACCATTCACGCGGTACAAAGATTGTTTTGGCAAATCGAACTGCTGTAATAACAATTTTACTAATTTATCATCACAACCATGCGACACTTCTAATCGAACGGCTTCACCAAAATTACGATGTGCCAAGCCCTTACGCAACGCTGTACGCAGATTCTTAACATCATCTTCATCGACCGCTAAATCTGAATGGCGCGTCACTCTAAACTGAGAAAAATTGATTACTTCGCGCCCAGTAAACAAGCTAGATAAATGCGCTCGAATCACACTTGATAAAGAAACAAATTTCTGCTGATTATCACTTAAATTTTTAGGTAATTTAATCAGCCTTGGTAACACTCTGGGTACTTTCACAATCGCGATATTATTGCTACGGCCAAATGCATCGTCACCGCCTAGCAATACAATAAAATTTAGCGCCTTATTGGCAACAAGTGGGAAAGGGTGTGAAGGGTCAAGTGCAACAGGCACTAACAGTGGCCGCACATCTGTTTCAAAATATCGCGATACCCAATGCCGCTGCTCTGCTGTGCGATCGCCATGCGACACCAAATGCACGCCTTGCTCGGCCAATGCTGGCATCAATTCAGTATTAAAAATTTGATATTGCTTATCCACTAAGGCATGGGCAGCATCAGAAATCATTTCATAACTTTTTACATTAATATCCGTGTGATGCTCATCATCACGCATCGCATCGACATGTGGCGCGGCACGCACCTCAAAAAACTCATCTAAATTAGATGAAACGATGCAAATATAGCGCAAACGCTCAAGTAACGGGTAATCAGTATTTTGTGCAAGACTCAATACGCGCTCATTAAACGCTAATATACTGATATCTCGATTAAGTAATTTCAAGGGCGGGAAAGTTGAACGCATATGATTTTCAAGTGTTGAATACGTTTGATGTTATGCGCCAATTGTGACAAATTGATGACCGTTTAATGAAATAAATTTAGACTTACACGTTTGCTCACTAGCGCCTAATATTATCTTTTCAGTGTACTCAGTAACTGCTGTATGAGCAAGCCAGCTGCTGCAAAGCCAAAAGGCGCGGTAACGCACACACTAGACCCATAGCCAGCACAATTTAAACCGGTGATGGCATCCTCAGTCTCATTATCACCGACCTCACATAAGCGTTCTGGGAACACAACTTGCTCATCTGAATACACGCATTGAATTGCCAATTTTACGGGTTTGTTTTTAGTATTACTTGCTTTAGCAAAGCCATAGTCACGACGTAATACATTACGTACTTTGGCGAGCAATTTATCATGACTGACTACACTTAAATCTGCCTGTTTAATGCGCGTGGCATCTAGTCGCCCACCGGCAGCGCCGGTCATCACTAAGGGTATGTCATGAGAGAGACAAAACGCAGCAATCGCCGCTTTAGCTTTAGCATCATCAATACAGTCGATCACACCATCAAGCTGCTGATTTAAAAGATTACCCACATTTTCAGCAGTCACAAAATCTTCAATCTCAATCACGTCTGCGGCTTGATTAATCCGTTTGATGCGCTCCGCCATGGCGGTCACTTTGGCTTTGCCGAACTCACCTTCTAGCGCATGCAGTTGCCGATTGACATTCGATTCAGCAATATTATCCAAATCAATCAAAGTGATGGTACCCACAGCGTTTCGCGCTACCGCTTCAGCCGCCCAAGAACCTACGCCACCAATGCCGATGATACAAATATGTGCTGCTTGTAATTGTGCCAAACCCGCTACGCCATATAGGCGTGAAACGCCCCCAAACCGTCGTGCAACGTCCATAGTCTCTGTAGCTGGCATTATGTTTCTAAGACAACAAATGCAGTAGCAAGATTGCGTTCATCACTAATACTGATATGCATTTTCGTGATCTGTCTAGATTGCAAAAAATCCTGCAATTCAGAAGCCAACACGAGCATAGGCTTACCTAAGTCATCGTGTGCAACAGCAATATTTTGGAAGGTGGCGGGATCACGTAACCCTGTGCCTAATGCTTTAGAAAAAGCCTCTTTAGCAGCGAAACGCTTAGCTAAAAAACGTGCTTTAATCTTGGATTGCAGGTACATAGAAAATTCGTCGTCTGCCAATATACGTTTGGCAAACTCGTCACCAAATTGCGCTATTGAAGCCTCAATGCGGGCAACTTCTACAATATCTGTACCAATGCCGAAAATCATTGTTGGCTACTTAAAAGCAAATTCTTTCACTAACGCCTTCATTTCGCGCACGGCATTATCCCAGCCAACAAACAAAGCATGGGCCACAATCGCATGACCAATATTCAGCTCGTCTATGCCCTCAATTGAGGCAATCTCATGCACGTTATGATAATGCAAGCCATGACCGGCATTGACTACCAAACCTAAGCTAAGTGCGTATTTGACAGCGTCTTTGATACGTTGCAATTCGCGTTGTTGATCAACGGCATTTTCAGCATCGGCAAAAGTGCCTGTGTGTAATTCAATCACGGGCGCCCCAGCTTTTTTTGCGGCATCAATTTGTGCGGCATCGGGCCCAATAAACAAAGAGACACGAATACCTGCATCTTTTAGTTGTTTAACGGCGAATTGCACTTGTGAAAAATTACCGATGACATCTAAGCCACCTTCAGTGGTACGCTCTTCACGGCGTTCAGGCACTAAACAAACGTCTTGAGGCGCGACTTCTACTGCAATGGCTATCATTTCATCGGTAACGGCACATTCCAAATTCATGCGGGTTTGTAGTAGCCCACGTAAAGCCCGTACATCGGCATCTTGCATATGGCGGCGGTCTTCACGCAAATGTAAGGTGATGCTATCTGCACCTGATTGCTCAGCACGTAGAGCCGCTTGCACCACGCTGGGGTACTTTGTACCACGCGCTTGGCGAATGGTGGCGACGTGATCGATATTGACACCTAGCTTAATCATTTTTAATCTTCAATGTGTTATTTATACTTAAAAAACTACAGGCCCTGCAAATCCATCAGTAACTGTCTGGTATGTAAGGGCTTATCCCCTAAATAATGTGCTAATAAATAGCGCATCAACTGCTTACTTTGTTGCTGTGTTTGCGGCGTACTGTAATCATCATTCACCATGTCTATCATGGTTTTACCGAGCAATTGTACGCCATTTTTTGTGTGATTTAACACGCTATTTAATCGACTGGCGCCATGCTCTGCCTGATAAATATAGTTTAAATTTTCAAGTATGGGCGCTTCGTGAACGTCATGGTGCAATGGAATCGCATAGCCCAGTTCTTGCAATAACTTTAATTCAAAACGTCGAAGTGTAGAGGCTAAATCTTGATTGTTAGCCAATATTTTGATGGTTGCACTGTAATATTCAAATAACGCTTCATGCGCATCTTCACGTGGCAATAAGCGTAACAACAGCTCATTTAAATAAAAACCACACATGAGTGCTTCGCCTTTTAGCAGTAGCAAGCCCCCGCCCCACTCTAGACTGTGTAATGTTTTAAGTTCTAACTTACCTGACCAAGTCGCCACTAAGGGCTGAAACGATTGCAACATACCCCGCATCGCTGAGCGCGGTCTTCTAGCGCCTTTGGCAGTAGAAGCAACGCGGCCAAAGCCATGCGTAAACAACTCGACGACTAAACTTGTTTCTTTGAAGGGATAGGTATGCAACACATAGACGGCTTGGTTGTCATATCGAGAACTGGCTTGCATAAAAACTAATTAGACCGAATCACTAGGTACATCAGAAAAACCTTATTGATTTGTTTCTCTGCACTGATGTTAATAACCCAGTGATTTCAATGCCCGCTCGTCATCGGCCCAACCACCTTTAACTTTAACCCAAGTTTCTAGGTACACTTTTCCGCCAAATAGCTTTTCCATATCCTGCCGAGCTTCAGTCGAAATTTGCTTCATCTTGTCGCCATTTTTACCAATAAGCATGGGTTTTTGACTATCTTTATCGACAATAATTGCACAAAAAATACGGCGTAGATTACCAATCACTTCAAATTTTTCAATCTCTACCGCAACTGAATAAGGAATCTCATCACCGAGTAATCTGAATATTTTCTCACGTACTAACTCTGCGGCTAAAAAACGCTCGTTTTTATCAGTCAATTCATCTTCAGAATAAATGGCAGCTTGTTCAGGTAGATATTTACGAATAGCACTTAATAGCTCATCTAGATGAAGACTTTTCTTAGCGCTGACTGGCACGATTTCTGAAAACGGAAACTCTAAATCAAAATCTTGAATCAGGGGCAATAAATTACCTTTGTCACCCATCAAGTCTGATTTATTGACCACTAAAATGGTCGGTGTTTTTTCTGATAACAATTGCAAGACTTTGCGATCTGCATCGCCAAGCTTCATCGGCTCTATGACAAATAGCACAACGTCGACTTCAGTGAGAACTTGCGTCACCGTTTTATTCAAGCCTTTATTCAGCGCGTTGAGATGCTTTTGCTGAAATCCTGGCGTGTCTACAAATAAAAACTGTGTCTCTTCAGTCGTATGAATACCCAGCAGGCGGTGCCGTGTTGTTTGGGCTTTACGCGAGGTGATCGCCAACTTCATCCCTAAAATATGGTTGAGCAGCGTTGATTTCCCAACATTAGGTCGACCAACAATGGCCACCGTGCCACATCTAAATGTAGAAGGTGCTACTAAATCTGCGTCTATCTCTGTCATTTGTACGTGCTATCCAATCTAAATTTAGGCAATGCGGCTTTTTACAAAGCGTATTTTTTCTAATTCCAACAAAGCAAGTTGTGCTGCTTTTTGCTCAGCGATACGGCGGCTTGTGCCTTCACCTACCGTGCGTATATCCATTTTCTGTATAAAGCATTCAACAATAAATACCTGAGCGTGCGCTTCGCCCCCAGTGTGTACGACGGCATATTCTGGTACTGCTACTTTTTTGCCTTGCAATAACTCTTGCAACAATGATTTAGGGTCTTTATCAATGACTTTAGGATCAATCGTATTGAGCTTCTCTGCATACAAATGTAGCACCAGCGCTTCAGCGGCGGCAAAACCACCATCTAGATACACGGCGCCAATGATTGCTTCAAGCGCATCAGCCAAAATGGAGGGTCTACGCCAGCCGGCACTTTTTAACTCACCTTCACCCAATTTAAGTGCATCGCCTAAATCTAGTGAAAGTGCAATTTCGCTAATGGTGGCCTCTTTGACAAGTTGGGCACGCAAGCGACTTAAGTCGCCTTCATCTAATGCTGGAAAACGCTGATACAGCTGATTAGCAATGATAAAATTAAGCGCCCCATCGCCCAAATATTCTAAGCGCTCGTTATTCTGGGCACTATAGCTTCTATGGGTCAATGCCTGCGTTAGCAGATTAGTTTCTACAAACTTATAGGTTAGGCGCTTTGTTAAATCCTGCTGAGTCATTAGAAGTGAAATTTAGAATATATGATGTTACTGAGCGTTATTTGGCGCTAGAAAAATCAATTAAAATGCTAATGTTGCCAAAAAGAGGCTTAATCACTTGATACTCAACAGATGCAACCGTCTCACCCGCACTGTTTTTATCAATCGTGAGGTCAGTCCCTGTCACAACCGTCACATAACTCGTGTTTGCACGCTTATTAAATGACTCTTGAATTTCTTTTTTACTCATACTGCTTAGCGGCTCTTTATTCAAGGCAGCCAACACCGTTTTAACTGAGTAATACTCTTGATATGCAGGGAAAACCTTCATGGCAATCAGCGCCACAAATACTAACGCAGCCGCAACAAACATCATGCCGAGCAGGGTTGCACCCCATTGTTTTTTGAGGCTAATTTGTTGTGTTGTTTGATGATGACGCATAATTTTCTCCATTTTTGACAATTGAAGGATAGTCTACTAACGTATCTTACTGCCTATTCTAGAGCCCTGATCAAAATTCATCCAGATAAAAAATGCTTTACCCACTAAGTTTTTCTCTGGCACAAAACCCCACACACGGCTATCAGAACTATCATCACGATTATCACCCATCGCCAAATAATGTCCAGCAGGCACAATCACTTCTTCATCATTGGCAAACTTGGCGCCTATTGCATCAGGGTCATAGTTACCCACCCACTCGTTGATCAAAATATCATGTTGCACACTACCCAACTGCTCGCGAAATTGTTTTGCTGTCACCATATTTAGCCCTGGTTTCACATAGGTATAATCGCCGACATTATTCACCTCTAGCACTTTGCCATTAATCGTCAGGCGCTTGTCTAAGTAGCGAATTTTATCGCCAGGCAATCCTACCACCCGTTTAATGTAATCCACTGACGGCTCTGGCGGGTAATGAAACACAAACACATCACCACGACTGGGTTGATGCATTTCAAAAAAAGTATTGTTTAAAATGGGGATGCGCAAGCCATAAGTGAATTTATTCACCAAGATATAATCGCCTGCCAACAAAGTAGGCATCATAGAACCTGATGGGATTTTGAAGGGCTCCACAATAAAAGAACGGACGAAAAATACCAGCAAAATAACCGGGAAAAAACTTTTAGCATATTCCACCAGCACAGGCTCAGCTTCGCCATCGGCACGTTTTTTACGCAACACTACACTATCTAGCAGCCAAATAAAGCCTGTGACGACTAAGATGGCCACCATGAACAATGCGAAATACATTATTTATCCTCTACTCGTAAAATAGCCAAGAACGCTTCTTGTGGAATTTCAACATTACCCACTTGTTTCATGCGTTTTTTACCTTCTTTTTGCTTATCTAATAATTTACGCTTACGTGAAACATCGCCACCATAACATTTAGCAATCACGTTTTTACGCATCGCTTTGACTGTTTCACGGGCAATAATATTAGCGCCGATAGAGGCTTGGATTGCTACATCAAACATTTGGCGCGGAATTAACTCACGCATTTTAGCCGCCACTTCACGGCCTCGGTGCACACTGTTGGCGCGATGTACAATCATACTGAGCGCATCCACTTTCTCACCATTCACCATGATGTCCAGCTTCACTAAATCCGCTGCGCGGAACTCTAAAAACTCATAATCCATGGACGCATAACCACGAGATACTGACTTTAATTTATCAAAGAAGTCTAATACCACTTCATTGAGTGGCATTTCGTAGCTCAGCATCACTTGTCGACCCATATACTGCATATTTTTTTGTATGCCGCGTTTGTTATTACACAAGGTCATCACCGGGCCCACATAATCTTGTGGCATCAATAAATTAACGTTAATCACCGGCTCACGCGTTTCTTCAACACGCGAAGTTTCTGGCAAACGTGATGGATTTTCAATTTGCACCACACTGCCGTCTTTTAGCAACAACTCATAAACAACGGTAGGTGCAGTGGTAATCAAATCCATATCGTACTCACGCTCTAAACGTTCTTGTACGATTTCCATATGTAACAAACCTAAAAAGCCACATCTAAACCCAAAGCCTAATGCCGTTGAATTTTCTGGCTCAAACAATAGCGAAGCATCATTCAAACTGAGCTTTTCAAGCGCTGTCCGTAGCGCCTCAAACTGGTTAGATTCGACTGGATACAATCCTGCAAACACTTGCGGCTTAACCTCTTTAAACCCGGCTAACGGCTCGCTAGCAGGCTTATTTACCAAAGTAACAGTGTCGCCCACTTTAGCGCTAGCGAGTTCTTTAATCCCTGCAATAATAAAGCCTACTTCCCCTGCTGACAGGGAAGTTTTTTGCAATGACTTAGGCGTGAATACGCCCACTTGCTCGCATAAAAATTCTGTACGTGTCGCCATTAAGCGTATTTTATCTTTTGGCTTCAACACCCCATCAATCACACGCACCAACATCACCACGCCCACATAGTTATCAAACCATGCATCAATCACTAGCGCCTTGAGCGGCCCGTCTATATTGCCTTGCGGTGCCGGCACTTTAGCAATCACCGCTTCCAATACATCGCGCACACCTAAGCCTGTTTTGGCTGAACAACGTACCGCATCAGTAGCATCAATGCCAATCACATCTTCAATTTCTTGAATCACACGCTCTGGGTCAGCGGAAGGTAAATCAATTTTATTGAGTACCGCAGTCACTTCTACGCCTAAATCTAACGCTGTATAGCAATTAGCCACACTTTGCGCTTCAACACCTTGGCTGGCATCTACCACCAATAGCGCGCCTTCACAGGCTGAAAGTGAGCGTGAAACTTCATAACTAAAATCCACATGGCCGGGGGTATCAATCAAATTTAAATGATAAGTTTGACCATCATCTGCCTTGTATTCCAGCGCTGCCGTTTGCGCCTTAATGGTAATACCACGCTCACGCTCAATATCCATAGAGTCAAGCACTTGCGCTTCCATTTCACGATCAGCTAAGCCACCACACAGATGAATAATACGATCAGCCAAGGTAGATTTACCGTGATCAATATGGGCAATAATGGAGAAGTTACGAATATTTTTCATTTAGTCTTTAAGCTTTTATACAAACAAACAAGGCGCCATAAGCGCCTTTTCACAATAGGCGTGATTTTACAACAAATGCTTGATTAGTTTGTAACTAATTGCTTAAAAAGCTTATTATTGTATGATTCACATCATGATTAACTGTATTCTCTGAGCTAATTTTGCATAACACGCTACGCATCGCCACATTTAACATTCACAAAGGTTACACCCATTTTAACGCCCGATTTTCCTTACATCTTCAACGCGAGATGTTGAGAAAATTGCAGGCCGATGTCATTTTCTTACAAGAAGTTCAAGAGATGCATACTCAGCATCCCGAGCGCTTTATCGCACTATCAACCTCAGGGCAAATGGAGTTTTTGGCTGACGCGGTTTGGTCAGACTATGCTTACGGTAAAAATTCGGTGTATCCCGCGGGCCATCATGGCAATGCCTTGCTTTCAAAATTCCCCATTACCCATACCAACAACCAAGACATTTCTGCCCACACTAGCGAACAACGCGGCATGCTACATACTGAAATTAATATCCCCAATTGGGATTTACCTCTACATACCATTTGTGTACACCTGGGTTTATTTGCAAAATGGCGCCGCCAGCAATTGTTAGCAGTAGCGACTTATATTGAACATCATATTCCGGCTAGCTCACCGCTAATTATTGCCGGTGACTTTAACGATTGGGGGATGCGCACGGGCCGCAGCTTCGCCGAACAATTAGGGCTGAAAGAGGTGTTTGAACACCACACAGGCAAACCGGCACGCAGCTTTCCAGCTTGGCTACCGATGCTACGCCTAGATCGTATTTATGTACGCGGCTTTCATGTAAGCCATGTCGATGTTCACTCAGGGCCACAATTCGTTAAAATATCCGACCATGCAATCCTCACTGCAACCTTAACAAAAATATGATTAACTTTATTGGTGGCAATCAAATTCAGTTGTTACGTAGTGGTACTGAATATTTTCCAGCGCTAGAGGCGGCTATTGAAAGTGCGGCCCACGAAATCTATGTGCAAAGCTATATTTTCCAAGAGGACGTCATTGGAATACGCATCGGCAATGCCTTAATGCGCGCCGCCCATCGCGGCGTCATAGTCAATGTATTACTTGATGGTTTTGGCTGTAAAGAGTTAGCTAAAGAGTATGTTAAAACGCTAGAAAAAGCGGGTGTTCGGGTGATATTTTACCGCCCTAAAATATCACCTTGGTCTTTCAAAAAAAATCGCTTGCGACGGCTGCATCATAAAGTGATTGTCATCGATAACAAGATAGGGTTTGTCGGCGGCATCAACATTATTGACGATTTCAATGTGCCTAATCAAAAGCCTAACAATGTGCCCCCGCGGGTTGATTATGCGGTGCAAATTGAAGGTGGCTTGCTACCCATCATTCTTGCTCGGGTTCATAACCTTTGGCGGCGTATGGCATGGCCACAGACATTTACCGTATTAGCAAGCCCATCTCAGCAGAATAATGCGCCTGCTAAACCAATACTCAGTGCTAATATAGAAGCGGCATTTGTGCTGCGTGATAACGTGCTACATAGGCACGATATAGAAGATGCTTACTTAGAAGCAATCCGCGCCGCTAAAACTGAAATCATCATTGCCAATGCTTACTTTGTACCTGGCAGAAAGTTTCGTAGAGCGCTATTAGATGCAGCCAAGCGTGGCGTCACCGTGAAACTGCTATTACAAGGACGTATGGAATATTTTTTAATGTTCGCTACTCATGCGTTTTATAGCGAATTTTTAAGAAATGGGATTGAAATTTACGAGTACCGTAAGAGCTTCATGCACAGTAAAGTAGCGGTCATCGATAGTTATTGGTCGACTGTCGGATCATCCAATATTGATCCATTTAGCTTATTGCTAGCGCGTGAAGCCAATGTACTGATAAAAGACAATACATTTTCTACAACATTACGCGCTGACATTATCGCTTCTATGCAAACCGGGGCATTTTACATTCCTGCCCAAGCTTGGGTAAATGGCAATCTCATGAAACGCACTGCCTCATGGCTCGCGTTCGGCGTAGTAAGACTATTTTTAGGTATTATTGGACAATCTAGCGAGCAATAATAACTACTTCACTATTTTAATCGGCACGTACAAAGTGTTCTCACCACGTTGTACTAACACTGCCACAGTTTTACCCGCCGCTACGCCATTAATTTGTTTATTAAACTGCTCTACGCTTTGTGATTCACTATTATTTAAGCCTAAGATCACATCCCCACGACGGATTCCCGCTTGAGCGGCCGAGCCCACACTCTCAATGACCAATAAACCATTTTTACCGTTCAACTTTTTCTTTTGTGGTGGGGTGAGCTCTTTGAGCGTTAAACCAATTTTATTGGCTTCTGCTTTAGGCGCTGCTTTGTTATTTTGTGTAGCCTCCACTGAATCTGTAGGCATTTCACCCACACCGATATTCAATGTTTTGGCACTGCCCTTACGCAAAATTTCAACCGCGGCCACTTTACCTGGCTTACTCGCGCCGACCGCCCGAGGTAAGTCAGCAGAAGCTATAATTGTTTTGCCATCAAACTTAGTAATAACATCGCCTGCTTCTAGGCCCCCTTTGTCTGCAGGCCCATTTTTTTCTACCCCTGCCACCAATGCACCATTGGTATTTTTCATACCAAATGACTCAGCCAGATCTTTAGTCAGCTCTTGAATAGCGATGCCTAACCAGCCGCGGGTAATTTTTCCGGTGGCTTTTAGTTGGTTGGATATCTCAATTGCGACATCAATCGGTATCGAAAATGATAAGCCCATAGAGCCGCCACTACGGCTGTAAATTTGTGAGTTAATACCGACCACTTCACCGGCCAAATTAAATAAAGGGCCCCCTGAATTACCTGGATTAATCGCCACATCTGTCTGAATAAATGGCACAAAATTTTCTTGCGGCAAAGCACGGCCCTTAGCGCTCACAATACCCGCTGTCATGGTGTTTTCTAAGCCGAAAGGTGAGCCAATCGCGGCCACCCACTCCCCTACTTTTAATTTGGCAGGGTCGCCCACCGTGACTTTTGGCAGTCCTGTTGCTTCAATTTTAACGAGTGCGACATCTGTACGCTTATCAGCACCAATAATTTTGGCTTTAAATTCACGCTTGTCAGATAATTTAACGATGACTTCATCCGCTTCATTCACCACATGCGCATTGGTTAAAATATAGCCATCACTACTAATAATAAACCCTGAACCTAACGACTGTGATTTGTAATCTGGTTGTGGCGACCCGCCCTGTCCAGGCATGCCTGGCATGAGAGGGATGCCGAATCGTTTAAAAAATTCCTGCATTTGCTCGTCGCCCTCCATGCCTGGAAATGGCATGCCGACGACATCGGCACGAACAATTTGCGTCACGCTGATATTAACAACTTCAGCCCCATGTTTTTCAGCAAGCTCTGTAAAATCTGGCAAGTCTTTCGCATACACAGG
>SESD01000450.1_pt1 | contig 25445 bp, 20 predicted proteins | sample 3171411 | NCBI WGS metagenome assembly SESD01 (sample SAMN06051880, study PRJNA518727) | freshwater metagenome | biome: subpolar coniferous forest; feature: holomictic lake; material: water; isolation source: holomictic Lake 442, 16.5 m depth | place: Canada: near Kenora, Ontario | collected...
TAGTCCAAATTATGAAGAGCATCTGGAGTTTTTTAGCATTAAGGTGCCAAATGGCCCACTCACTTCACGTCTACAACACTTAAAAGTGGGAGACAATTTATTGGTCAGCCGCAAGCCAACTGGCACTTTGGTGATTGCTGATTTAAAACCCGCCAAAAATCTTTATTTACTGAGCACTGGCACTGGTTTAGCACCATTTATAAGCTTGATTCAGGATATTGACGTCTATGATAAATTTGAAAAAGTCATATTAATTCACGGCGTACGCTACACCAGTGAATTGGCTTACGCTGACTTTATTGAAAAAACTTTACCCAATAATGAGTTTTTCGGTGAAGAAGTAATGCAAAAACTGATTTACTACCCAACCGTCACCCGCGAACCGTTCCGCAATCAAGGCCGACTTACTGATCTCATTAGCTCTGGTAAGTTATTTGACGATATAGGCTTGCCTCCACTAAGCTCAGAAAATGACAGAGCCATGATTTGCGGAAGCCCGCAAATGCTTAAAGACACTGAGAACTTACTCGATAGCAGAGGCTTTATCGTATCACCACGTATTGGTGACCCAGGTGATTATGTGATTGAACGTGCCTTTGTTGAGAAATAACTTTAAATAATTGTGCGGTAAACCAACCCAAATAAACCGCAACTAGCTATCAATAGCACTACATTCACCTTAAATCGAAATAAAGCTAAACAAGCGCAAAGCAAGATCAACACTGAAGGTACTTCAATAGGCGATGTCCAGCCGTTAGGCCACAGCACGTGGTAGACAAAAAACAGCGCCAAATTGAAGATCACACCGACCACTGCAGCGCTAATCGCAGCTAGTGGTGCGGTAAATTTAAGTTGATCGTGAGTGGATTCAATCAAGGGGGCACCCATTAGGATGAAAATAAAGCTGGGTAGAAAGGTAAAGAAAGTGACTATTGCCGCTGCCAGCAGCGCCGAACACACCGCATCTACACCTACAGTCTGCGGGCTCCAGCCACCGACAAATCCAACAAAAGTCACCACCATAATCAGGGGGCCAGGCGTAGTTTCACCCAGTGCCAATCCATCCATCATCTGCGTGGCAGTCAGCCAATGAAAATGCTCTACTGCGCCCTGATACACATAAGGCAATACCGCATAGGCGCCACCAAAGGTGACTAGGGCCGCTTTACTAAAAAACCACGCCATTTGCGTGTAGGTGCCACGCCATCCATAATTAAGCCATAACAACAACATCGCTGACAGCCACAGAGTGAGGCCAATTATCGCCACTTTAAGCATTTTTTTCCAACTAAAGTAAGCATGCTCAGGCGTCGCTGTATCATCGTCAATTAAGGCTGGTCCGAAACCTTTGTGTGTAGCGGCATGCGCAGTAATTCTCTTAAAATACTGTGGCGCACCCTGACTGAGCAGATAGCCAAGGCTAGCTGCCGCCAGTAAGATAAGAGGAAATGGCAGCTTAAATACAAAGATGGCAATAAACGCCGATACCGCAATAACCCACATCAGTTGATTATTTAAAGTTCTAAGCCCTATGCGATAAGCTGCAAATAAAACTATAGCGACCACCGCAGGCTTTACCCCATACAAAACAGCCAAGACTACAGGTAACGTGCCATATGCCATATAAATCCAAGCCATAAAACTGAGGATAAAAAACGATGGCAGTACAAATAGCACGCCTGCCACAATGCCCCCAGCACCACGATGCAATAGCCAGCCTATATAAATGGCCAATTGCTGCGCCTCTGGGCCAGGCAGCAACATGCAGTAGTTAAGCGCATGCAAAAATCGCTTCTCTGATATCCAGCGCTTAGTTTCTACCAAGTCATGATGCATCAATGCAATCTGCCCAGCTGGGCCACCAAAGCTAAGAAAACCTAAGCGCAACCAATAGCAAAAAGCTTCTGCAAAACTGACAGAAGTGATGGGGTTAGATGCCGAAAGTTCTTTAGAGTTAATCATTGGTTGCACGGTATATATTGTAATCTTTATGCCACCTGTGAAATAGGTAAAAATTAGCTCTTATTGATTAGATGAAATGCAATTTTTTTGTAAAAATTAACAGCCATAATCGGGTGGGTATTCCTTGAAAAACAGCATAAACAGTAGATTAAGTATAATTTGTATCAAATTGTATTAGTTTTTGTATTTTAATGGCCAAAACCAATTGACAGTTCGTTTAAATCCAAGCACAGTAGCAATGCGGTTAAGATTAACACTTAAAAAATGGAGTTAAAACATGAATAAATCTGAATTAATTGATGCAATTGCAGCAAGCGCTGGTCTAACTAAAGCTGATGCTGGTCGTGCAATTGATGCAACTACTGCAGCAATCACAAATGCTCTAAAAAAAGGTGATTCTGTAACATTAGTTGGCTTTGGTACATTTAAAGTAACACAACGCGCTGCTCGTACTGGTCGTAACCCACGTACTGGCGCTGAATTGAAAATCGCTGCTCGTAAAGCACCAGGTTTTTCAGCAGGGAAAACATTAAAAGATGCTGTTAATTAATTTATAATTATTAACGTCATAATAAAAGGGAGCCATGAGCTCCCTTTTTTTGTTTTTTCATTCATTAATCGCTACGCGTTTATGCCAACACGTGCTGTAGCTTATATAAACCACCCGTAAACTCATTTGCATCATGGAAAATGTCAGGTTCGTGTAAGGCTTACCCATTAATATGTAAAAGTCGAAAAAATAATATTTATATTTTGACCTCTATTTTTCATGTTGAAGGAAACAAAGAAGATGGCAAGCGTTACAGACATCCCTTTCACTCAGTCAGTCCCTCTAGGTGCTTTGCTTGAATTTAGTAAAGATTATTGCAGCGATCACCTTGGTCGTTTCTTTCAGAGCAACTATTCACTACCAACTAAAGCCGCAAATAAATTTAGGATTCCTGCGCATCTAGCAACAAGCTCAGAGCAAGATTGTTTTGCAATTTGCGTAATAATGGACAATCAAATTCTTGATTTAAAATACTTTAGCGACATCTTTCTAGACTGGGATAACGCAACGGATTCAGAAAGAGAAACCATCCCAACGGACCAAAATTTAGAAAAGATCAATTTATTCATCAACGATCAAAGATTGCTGACAGTTATCAAAAGTTTCAAAAAAATTAATGACGAGATTGTGATTGGCCGTTGTAAAGGTCTTGAATTTACAACAGTTTGATTAACATCGCATTGAATTCAGACTCAATAGACCTAAGAACTTTTATATTCATCTCTTCATAAATCAATGTGAGATGCTACAATTTAAGCAAGCAATAGGGCTATCTAACAACCTCTGAACTAAATATCCTTGCCATGACTAAAACAAATGACAATCATGCAGATGAAATTATGTGCGAATGCAGTGGGACCACAAGGGGTAAAATTCAAATTTTGTTCGAGCAAGGCATGGATATAGATGCTATTTCTAGATGGGCTGGCGCTGTTTCTGGCTGCGGTGGCTGCGAGTGGGATATTGTAGATTATCTAAATACGCTTACTGAGCAAAAAAATAAGATAGCCTAAGGCACTTACTAACCTACTCTCAATAAGTACAGTCAAATTAACCTACAACTCAACTAACTTAGCTAAACTTAAAAAGAATACCGCAATTTTAATCGGCAGTTTTTCTTGTACAAATAAGCTGGCATAGCGTGATAACTGCGGTCGGTGCTGTTCGGCTACAGTGACTGGGTCACCAATTTCATTCTGTGTTGTCAGTTTGTAATCTACAATCCAACGTGTGCCATTTTCTATAAACGTACGATCAATAATGTGATTCTTAATGCTACCTGCATGGGCTTGCATTAAGCTTAATTCACTGACGGCATCGTTATGATCCTTGAGTAGCCATTGTCCCGCTGCACTTGCTAAAGTGGCCTGTAATGCCGCTAACACCTGTGTGGCACCTTGTTTAGCGATAGTCAGCGTATGTCCCTGTTGCTGAAGCCAATTTACCATCGCCGGTAAACATTGCTGTAAGCGCACTTCATTCCAAGACTGAAAATCAGCATTAGTCAATAGTTGCATATAAAGATGTGCCAGCGTACCGCAATGCCTTTGCAAATCAAACCCCTGCAAATATTCTGACAAATTCTCTAATACTGGATTTGTATTATCTGCTGAGTCAAATGGAATGGCTGAACCGGCAAACTCAGTGCTACCGATATGACTCAACTCAAGCACAGGCAAACGTTGCAACTGAGATTTAAATTGGGAAAAGTCTATTAAAGGCTTTACCGCTTGGTTGCCTAATGGCGTTACTAGCTTAAAATCTTCCTCAACTGCTGGCCATAACACCTGTAGCAAAGACTTCGCCTTTGGTTTTATTTCACCTTTTGCATTTGTTTGTATACTGGCAATTAAATGTAAACAACGCTCAGCTCTTGTCGCGGCGACATACAGCAACCGCACAATTTCATTATCGCTCCGTTGCGTCTCTAGACCTTTTAAAAAATCGTAAACGCTTGGCGCTGTGTTGCTTTTGGTACGACTACTCTTAGCCATGGTGAGCGGTGCAGCAATAAGATGCAAATGATGATTAATCGTTACTTCTTGCCACAACACCAACTCATGATCTGAGTTGCGCGGCGGGCGATTCAGTGCTGGCAAAATTACCGTATCAAACTGCAAACCTTTAGATTTATGGATAGTTAAAAATTGTAGACTTTCATCGGCTTCAATATCTGGTTTGGCATAGAGCTTTTGCATTGCCATTTCCAGCGCAGCTATATCCAAAGACCCATTACGGCCTACTTTCTCAACCAAATCAAAAAATACCTGCACATCTCGATTGTCGCCAGCTTCAATCAGACACTTTCCACCTCCTAATTGCAACCAAGTACTTTCTAACCAACGCCGCGTTGGCATGCGGCCCTGATGCTCAAAAGCCGCCGTCAGCACTTTAGTCACATGCATTAGGCGTAACTGACCTTCTGCGCTTAAAGTTTGGATACGTTCGCTTTCATGCATCAGTTGCCAAATGGTTGCGCGATGATTATCTGCTGATAAAGCATGTAAATCAGACAAGGTCAGTCCGCACCAAGGTGCGCGCAATATATTAAGCCAATGGACCCGATCAGCCCTATGCATCAGCGCGCAGGTCAGTGAAAACGCATCCTGCACCGTTTGTCTATCGTCTAGATGCTCAATTTCAAGTGCTTGAAACTTTAAATGCGCGTGATTGCGACGTATTTCCGACACCAACTCTTGCAAATGACTTCGGCTTCGGACTAGCACAGCAATTTTTTTGGCTTTAGGTTGCCCAGCACGCAACCTCACAATCAGATCTGCCACATAGTGCGCTTCAATCAACTTACTGTTCACACTATTATCATCAACATCTTCATCGCTATGCGTATCAATTACCAGAGGGTGAACAGTAACGCCCTCACCATCCACTGGTGGATGGGTCGCAATAAACTTACGGTAACTAATCGCGCCTTGATTAATATTATCTACACTTGGAAATATTTGCAAAAATGCATCATTAACCCACTTCACTACCGCTGGGAAAGATCTGTTATTGCGACTTAGTTGCAAACGAGTCAACGGCAGATGGCCTATACCCTGTTCGGCGGCCTGAAGAAATAAGCTAACATCGGCCTTCCGGAAACGATAAATTGACTGCATGGGATCGCCCACGCAAAACAAAGTACGCCCATCCTCAGGCTCCCATCCTTCAATTAACTTTTCAATTAACCGCATTTGCACTGGACTGGTATCTTGAAATTCATCAATCAATAGATGGGTGATTTTATAATCCAGCTTCAACGCTAAATCAGTGACGCCCTGTTCGTCTTCCAACGCCAACTGCGCACTTTGTGCTATGGCAACAAAGTCTACCTCTCCTGACTCTTGAAAAACTGCCCATAAATGGGTAGCGGCTAACATCAGTAATTTGGTGAGCGCTTGTATAACTGGCTGATCCGCATGCATGGCTTTTAGTGATGGTAATTCAATTACATTGGCAATGAAGTGACTAGCTTCAAGCCTTTCTATTACTGCAAAGTAAGCCTCTTTTTTATCCTTATGCTCAGCTAAAAATCCATTATTTTTATTAACGGTTTTACGGTAACTACGTTCATTCTTAGTCACAAGAAAACTGGATAATGCTTGCCACTGCGTCAGATCATCAATATGAGCCTTTAAATCTATCTGCCAATCCAATAAGGGTGCAATTTCAGCATTACTGTCTAAGTTGCTGGCAGCGTAGCGCGCAAGTGGCATCAATGCTTGTTGCAGCGTGGTCGGGAACACGTCCAACACTGCTTGCAACGCCTCGTTAATTAAATGCTCTAATGCCAGTTCAATATTACCGGCGACCACATTCGCTTCCAAACTATGCAGTTGGCTAGCGAGTGGCAACCATTGATCGCGCCTAGCCAACATTTTGGCTAGCAATTGAATCAGCTTCTCGCTATTGTTATCCAAATAGCGCAATGCGCTAGTGACAGGATCATCAACCTTAGACTCATTGGCAATGTCAGCAATAGTGCGACGAGCAGCTTCAAGATATATGGTTTCAGTGTCATCGCTCACCTTAGGCTGGCCACCAAACTTACTCAGCAAGGGCATTTGGCGTGTCAAGCTACTACATAGTGCATCTATGGTCAGTATGCGTAAGCGACTGGGCTGATTAATAATATTCCAACCAAGCGCTGTAGACTGTTCAAGCGCAACATTAGCAAGCTCACGAGTGACCAATTTATGCGGTGCAGTTTCGGGAGTTTTCTGCTCGGCATGTTCTAAGCTAAGCAAAATACGATTGCGCATTTCTGCTGCGGCTTTATTGGTAAAAGTCAGTGCGATAATTTCTTCAGGCTCACTCACGCTGGCCAACAGCCTTAAATAACGCTGGGTCAACAGTTCAGTTTTACCTGCCCCTGCCGGCGCTTCAACGATGAATGAATTGCGCTCCAAAGCCCGCTCACGGTTCGCACTATCTTGTGCTTTTAAATCGTCTGTGCGCATGGTCATTTAATCAAGTGCCAATTGTGCCTGGAGGCGTTCATACTGCATACGGCGCTCGGACAGACGTAGCAATGGTTTAACTTCGCAGTAATCTAAATCACTTATCTGTTTAAACGTTACGCTCGCTTCGCCAGATTTTATTTCTTGTGCGATCACTTTTAAACTAAGCTGCCAGTGTTGAAACAGTTCATCCCAGTCCTTAAAGCGGGCAAAGGCTGAATTGGCAGACAGCGCTTCAAACGCCTTCACCTCTGGTAGCACGCCCTCATCAGCCGATAAGCCAATAAATTTAGTTTCATCGCTACGGATTTTTCCAAAACATACCGCCACTACACGCTCACCTTGCAAGGCTAGGGAGGCGTAGATGGGCAATTGCGGCTCAGCAATGCGATCATCGGACCAGCTTTTAGTCGCAACAGTGCTTGAGGTTTTATAATCAATCACCACTAACCCGCCATCAGCTAACGTGTCGATGCGATCAATACTTAAATTGAGGGTTAAACCCTCTATGACCAATGTATGTTTTTGCTCGCAAGCCTTTACTGTAAAGTCTGCACGCCCTAACTCAAGATCTAGCCAAAACTGCACTATTTGCAGCAAGCGTTGGCGCTCAAGGACCAATAACTGCGCTGGTAAGGAAAAACCTAATTGGGGCTTCATCGCCTGTATACTCTTTTCTATAGCACGCTCAATTGCAGTTAGGCGTTGTAAATCACTCATTGCTTTTAGTTGCGTTAATGTTTGGCAGTCTTGCCAAAAAAATTGCAATACCTGATGCAACAGGCTACCGCGCGCCATGTTATCGAGTCCATCAACGGGAGTTTCCAACTTCTTAGCCCCAAGTCGATATTGATAAAATGCCCAAGCAGGACAAATCGCTTGCGTCGCAAAAAGCTTTACCCCACCGCGAACAATTTCATCCGCTAAAATTGGTGGTGCGATACTATCGTCGACCATCTGCATCGCAGCTGGCAAGGCCAAACGCTCACTTAAAGTGATGATGCCTAGTGGTATTTTAGTTTCTGTTGGCCAGGCTGCTAATAAAGGGGATGCACGTAATTCACGGTCATCTTCTTTAAGCGCATATGAAAATACAAAATGCGGTGCACTTAGCAATAAGCGTTGTTGTACCATTGCGGCAAACTCAGTTTGCATGCTGGCGCTAGCATTAGGCGTGCCTCGACTGCGTTGCAAGTCAGCGGGCAATAATGGATTTAAACGAACTGGCGCTGGCCAATTCTGGTCATTCATATTCATCGCCCATATCGCATCCAATTGCATCGCGGGTGTTTCTAGTAATCCTAAAATTTGTATATGCGTTTCACCAGTAGCCTCCGCCTGAAATATCGCTGCGTTACATAACTCAGTAATTTTTTGCAGTGCGCCACTGGCACTAATCTTACCCAAGATGCCATCAAGCGTAGCTAGCGCATTCAGATTTTTAAAAAAGGCCTGCTGAGTTTGGTACTCGTGGCTAGATAAGCCTCGATTATTTTGATTACGACTTTTTGACCAATTAAGCTGGTCCAGCAATGCCACCAAAGTGCTTACCCAAACTGAAGGCAATTGCCACTGCATTTCGGCCTGCTGAAATTGAACAATAAAACCTAAGTGTTTTATGAATGTGCCAAGATTAATGCCATCCGCATCCAACTTACTTGCCTGCTTAGATAAGGAGTCTAGGCGATATGTACTACTGAGATGCTGGCGCACGTAGGCATCCAATTGCGCTCTAGCATCAAGCTCAGACGGATCGCCCCAGTAAACATCTTGCAGAACGGGTGTCACTGTGTCAAAACTTAGGTTGGCGCGACTAGTCGCCAGCTTTAGTAGCTGTAAAGCACTGTGCACTATTGGGTACTCAGACAATGCCAAGCCTAATGAAAAGTCATAACAGCGCGGGCGCTCAAAGCTTTTTGGCTGAATACTATCAGCATGAAAGGTATCATCAAGTAGATCAGCCAACTCACGACGAACGTTACCAAGCACAGGGCTAATAATAGCTAATTGCGCATCTGGGTTAGCTGCGAGTTGCTGCTGAGCCCAAGCCACCGCCGCGCGGCATTCAGCATGACTATCACTTAAGGCATAGCTTGTTACTTGCGTAGAGTTATTAATATCAGGTGTTAATTTATCTAGCACGACGCCACAGCGTTGCAAGTGGCTAAATAGGCGCTGTTCTAAAGGTGTAATACGGTCAAACCCTGTTAGGACGATTTGTAATGGAAATTTAAAAACTTGTTGTTCAATTAGCGTAATTTGCATGGCCATTAAGCGCGAAGCTTCTACGGCATTTTTTTGGCTGCATAACAGTTGAAAGCTAGCTCGCCAGCGTAAAAATTGGCGAGTTTCCTGGCTGAAAATAAATTGCTGCATCTCAGACTCAGTAATTTGCCAATCACACAGCAACTGATTAGCTTCCATCGCTGATTTGGCCAAAGCACGTATATCAAATAGTGCAGCTGCTTCATGCGTTGCTAGGCAAGCACTAATGGCTTGTTCCCATAGAAAAGATTCTGCTACAGCACTTAACGTTAAACTTGGAAGCGCATCGCTGGCCACTTCACCCAATAAGGTTGCATGCATAATTAAATTATGTAGCCACTCCTGTAAAGTGTAAGCCTCACTTGCTCGCCACTGCGCTACACCTTGTAATTCCTGATGCTGACGATCACGCAATGCAATGCCTCGTACTAGGCGTGCGGTACTGCAAATGGTGATGCTGTGATCTAATAATTCCATAGTCTAATTGTAACGGCTAGGCATTCAGATTGGCTCTAAAAAACGTTTAGATAAAAAATAAAATATGAAGTAAATCATCTAAACTTGATGCCAAATATTAGCAATACTGGCTTTGAGTGCAGATAGCTTTTTTAATCTGACTTATAATAAAATAGCAAACCGCCTAGCGGCTAATTCGCGTTAATATACATAAACTGTAAAAGTAAAAACAGATGGGGGAAACACCATGAATGATAAACAACTGGTAGCTTTACAGGCAGCAAAATATGTTAAAAACGGTATGCTAGTGGGTTTAGGTACTGGCTCCACCGCCAATTACTTCATTGAAGAACTAGCAAGGTTGCAAAACGAAGAAGGCCTAAAAATCACCACGGTTGCTAGTTCCACCATCAGTGCACTAAAAGCCGAAAGTCTTCGTCTCCCTATTGTTGCCCTAGAGCATATTGCTCATATCGATTTATACGTAGATGGCGCCGATGAAGTCATGCCAGATATGACCTTATTAAAAGGTCGCGGCAGTGACTTAGTGAAAGAAAAATTACTAGCGAAAGCAGCTACCCAATTTATTGCGGTGGCGGATGCCAGTAAGTTAGTAAAGCGTATTGGTCAAAATTTTGCCATTCCGATTGAAGTTATCCCATTTGCTTGGCAACTCGCAAAACGTAGCCTGGAGGCTGCAAGTGGCCGCGGAGAACTACGTCCTAACGCAGCTAAAGATGGCCTTTGGGTAACCTCTCATGGAAGCTACGTGCTGGATATGCACTTTGATGAAACCATCACTGCACGCAATTTGCACGATTTAATCAGCACCACCCCAGGTGTTGTTGAACATGGTATTTTTTACGGATTAACTTCTGCAGTATTTATTGCAGATAACGGTATAGTAAATGAGCGTTGGGCACAGTAACCCACCTATCAGAAGCTTAATTTCATGCGTTTATTCTTCTATTTACTTTTATTACTTTCGCTTACTGCGTGCAAACCGGCAACGCCACAAAGTGCGCAGCAACGCCTTGACGCCAATAAAAAAGAGTTGATTTTTGTCACCCACAACGGGCCAACCACTTATTTCTTGAACGGTGAAAACCAGGCAACTGGCATAGAGTACGATTTAGCAACGCTCTTTGTTAAAGATTACGCACCTGAATATAGAGTTAAATTCTTATTGGTAAATAGTGTCAGCGAGGTCATCCCCTCTCTACTAAAAGGCAATGCCCATATTGCGGCCGCAAACCTGACGGTAACCCATCTTCGTAAAGAATTGGTGCAGTTTTCTAATCCCTATCAAGAAACTCAGCAACAGTTAATCTTTAATAATGAGACGAATACCCAGCCTAAAAATTTTGACGAGTTAGTCGGCAAAAAAATTGCCGTACCTATCGGGACTAGCTACGCCGAGCGTCTAGGTCAATTACAGGAAAAAAACCCCAAGCTACACTGGCAGGCGATTAAAAAAATTAACTCAGAATCGCTAGTAGAGGAAGTAGCAAGCGGTATTTTAGATTACACCGTTGTTGATAGTTACTTAGTCGATGTGATGCAAAATTACTACCCAAACTTAGAGGTGGCTATGCCTATAGGAGATCCTGAAAAGATTGCTTGGGCCCTACCAAAAAATGCAGATCCAATCTTAGTCAAGAAAGTGAATGCTTTTTTTGACAGTATTCATAAAGACGGCACCCTACGAAACTTACTAGACCGATACTATGGAAGTAGTAACCGCCTAAACTCTGAGGATATTAATAACTTTCTCGACTTAACAAACACCCTACTCCCTAAATATAAGCAGCTATTTAAACAAGCACAGGATCTGACTGGGCTGGATTGGCGATTATTGGCGGCATTAAGTTACCGTGAATCACACTGGAATACCTTTAGCACCTCACCGACTAATGTACGTGGCTTAATGATGCTCACTGATAGCACCGCAGACCTTATGGGCGTAACCGACCGTTTAGACCCCAAACAAAGCATCCCTGCTGGCGCTAAATACTTAGTTAAAATGATAGACACCATCCCCGATCGCATCCCAGAACCTGACCGCACCTATATGGCATTAGCTGCTTACAATATAGGCTACGCACATGTAGAAGATGCGCGCGTGCTGGCACAGCGCATGAAACTCAATCCAGACAGTTGGAACGATATCAAGAAAACACTTGTGATGCTCAACAATCCTGAGTACTACAGTACAGCCAAATATGGCTACGCGAGCGGTGGCGCCCCAGTCATTTTTGTCGAGTCTATTCGCAGCTATCAACGCATTTTAGAGCGCTACCAACCTAACCATAATCCAGGATTTAATTTCTTTAAGATTGCTGGGATTTAACAACCAAAATATAAGGCCTAACATTTGAGGTTAGTCCGGAAACTCAAACCCCTTGGCTATGGTTATTGTTTGACTGGGAATGGGATTACTGTCAAACCGCGCATGTAAGGACGCAATACCTCTGGCACAGTTACGCTACCATCGGCATTTTGATAATTCTCTAGCACTGCCACTAAAGTGCGGCCGACGGCTAAACCTGAACCATTTAGCGTATGAACAAACTCCGTTTTACCTGCGGCAGTTCTAAAGCGCGCCTGTAAACGACGTGCTTGGAAAGCCTCGCAATTAGAGATGGATGAAATTTCACGGTAGGTATTCTGTGCTGGCAACCATACTTCTAAGTCATACGTTTTAGCGGCACCAAAACCCATATCACCGCAGCATAAAGACATCACACGGTAAGGTAGGTCCAATGACTTTAAGATATGCTCTGCATGGCCGACCATCTCTTCCAACACTTCGTAACTGGTATCTGGATGCACAATCTGCACCATTTCCACCTTATCAAACTGGTGTTGACGAATCATACCCTTGGTATCACGACCATAAGAGCCCGCCTCTGATCGGAAGCATGGCGTATGCGCCGTAAGCTTAATTGGCAAATTTTCCAGTGCCACAATCTCATCGCGCACGGTATTAGTAAGCGTCACTTCAGAGGTCGGAATTAAATACAACTTGCTATCGTTATGCGCTAGCGAAAAAAGATCTTCTTCAAATTTAGGTAATTGGCCAGTACCACGTAGCGTTTCTGCATTGACCAAATACGGTGTGTAGCACTCCTCGTAGCCATGCAACTCGGTCTGCGTATCAAGCATAAATTGGGCTAGGGCACGATGCAGCTTGGCAATTTGGCCACGCATTAAGGTAAATCTGGCACCAGAAAGCTTAATACCAGCTTCAAAATCTAGACCTAACGGTGTACCAACATCAGTATGATCCTTAATCTCAAAATCAAAAATACGTGGCGTACCAACCTTGCGCACTTCTACATTATCTGCCTCAGATTTTCCGGAAGGCACGCTAGCATGTGCCAAGTTAGGCACATTCAATAATAGGTTTTGTAGCTCAGCTTGCAATTCAACTAAGCGCTGCTCATCAGTTTTCAATTGCTCACCTAAGCCCGCAACCTCAGCCATAATTACACTGACATCTTCGCCTTTAGATTTGGCAATGCCAATTTGTTTAGAGCTATTATTCCGCTTGGCTTGAAGTTCTTGGGTGCGCGTTTGCACAGTTTTGCGCTCTTGTTCTAACGTGCTAAAACTGCTGGCATCAAAGTCAAAACCTCGGGCTTTTAACTGGGCTACCACTGCATCCAAATCATTTCTTAACGCTTGTATATCTAACATGTTTCAAATATTCCCGTATTTTTAGACTTATTTCTTGTTATTTTTGGCCAACTCACGCTGATCTAAATCATGTAAATGCGCCAGTTTTTCTGTGATTTTACCTTCTAAGCCACGCGGTGTGGGCATATAAAATTCCTGCGGCGTCATATTGTCTGGAAAGTAATCCACCGCGGCAGCGTAAGCTTCCGGCTCATGATGCGCATAACGATAGTTTTTGCCATAATCTAAAGCCTTCATCAGCTTAGTAGGCGCGTTTCTTAGGTGCAAAGGCACTGGTTCTGATTGGCCTTGAGCGACAAAGGCCTTAGCCTGATTATATGCGTTATAAGCGGCATTACTCTTAGGAGCTACCGCCAAGTAGATGACAGCGTTGGTTAGAGCCAATTCCCCTTCTGGCGACCCTAAGCGCTCGTAAATCTGACAAGCTTCCAGCGCTATGCTCTGGGCACGTGGATCGGCTAATCCAATATCTTCAATCGCCATGCGCACGATGCGCCGGCCTAAATAAAGCGGATCAGCACCGCCATCTATCATGCGTAAAAACCAATATAGAGCCGCATCTGGATTGGAGCCACGTACCGATTTATGTAACGCAGATATCTGGTCATAAAACGCTTCTCCACCTTTATCAAAACGGCGCATTTTGGTGGCCATTGTGGTCTGCAAAAATGCGCTGTCGATGGCGGTAATTTGCGCACCTTCTGCCGCATTAAACAGACTTTCAACGAAATTAAGCAAGCGCCTAGCATCGCCATCGGCATAGGCTAGAATCTGCTCACGCACATCATCAGCGATGCTAATATCAGCGGCCACCAATTGCTGCGCACGATCTAAGAGCAAGCCTAGTTCAGGATCAGATAAAGCATTAAGCACAAATACCTGAGCGCGGCTTAATAGGGCACTATTGACTTCAAATGAAGGGTTCTCTGTGGTAGCCCCAATAAAGGTAATCAATCCACTTTCCACAAAAGGCAAAAAGGCATCTTGCTGGCCTTTGTTAAATCGATGCACTTCATCGACAAACAAGATAGTTTTACGCCCATGCTGTTGTAATGTCAGCTCTGCCCGCTCTACCGCCTCACGTATATCTTTAATACCAGAGAGCACAGCAGAAATTGGAATAAAGTCAGCATCGGCGGTGTTAGCAATGAGTCTTGCCAAGGTGGTTTTACCTACACCTGGCGGGCCCCAAAGAATCATTGATGGCAATCTGCCAGATTGAAATGCAAGCCTTAACGGCTTATTTTCACCCAAGAGATGGGCCTGACCAACCACTTCATCTAAGTTTTGTGGACGCAAGCGCTCAGCAAGTGGCGGTTGCGGACTATTGGCTTTAAATAAACTGGTCAACGTTTGTACTCATTATTTAATGTAATCCGTGCTTATTCACCGACTACATCTACGTCTTTAGGCGCTTTAAACAGAAAGGTTTTGTTGTTGAGACTGGGATTATTTTCCAGCGCCGTAAATACAATTTTGGTTTGATGGCCAAAACTATCTACTAGCTCCATGCCTTGCAGCTTATCTTCCTTAAATGCTAAACGTATAGTTTCAAAGCCAGACTCTTTATCTTTAGGTTCTGCGCTCACCCAATCTAAACTATCTTTTCGCTCTAGATTTGATAGCTTAAAACCCTGCTCTAGATTATTGTCGCCTGCCAATAGGGCTGCAGGGCTAGCGCCTAGAACTTTATTCAGACTACGCACCGTGACTTGCGCTAAATCGACGTCATATAACCAAACCTGTTTACCATCACTGATAATTTGCTGCTCATATGGCTTGCTGTAATCCCATCTAAATTTATTGGGGCGTTTCAACTGCATAATACCCCTGACCTCCTGCACCTTGCGCCCCTGCTTATCAGTAACCAATTGGTAAAAGTTGGCGCGCATAGCCTGAGTTTGGCTATAGAAAGCTTTTAGGCTAGAAATACCGTCGGCGCTGGCGATAATCGGCAAGAACAAGCCAACCAACAGTACGATTTTTGAATTACGCATGCTCATCCTTAATGATTAAGCTTCGTGGTGAGGTGCCAACACTTCACGATTGCCGTTACTTTGCATAGCAGATACCAACCCTGCTCGCTCCATATCTTCAATCAGACGTGCTGCACGGTTATAGCCTATGCGTAACTGACGCTGTACTGATGAAATACTAGCCCGGCGAGTTTTAAGCACAATCCCTACGGCTTCATCATAGAGCGGATCGACTTCTGAGTTCCGATCACTACTGATGGTATCTGCAAAGTCGGCACCACCCTCTTCAGCCTCATTGCTAAGGATACCTTCGATATAATTAGGTTCACCTTGGGCTTTAAGATAATTCACTACTTTATGCACTTCTTGGTCAGACACAAACGCGCCATGGATACGTACTGGGTAACCAGTGCCTGGTGGCATATATAGCATATCGCCTTGGCCTAACAAAGCCTCAGCGCCCATTTGATCAAGTATGGTACGTGAGTCAATTTTGCTTGAAACTTGAAACGAAATTCGCGTTGGGATGTTGGCTTTAATTAAACCAGTGATGACATCAACAGATGGTCTTTGCGTAGCCAATACCAAATGAATGCCAGAAGCACGCGCCTTTTGCGCTAAACGTGCGATCAGCTCTTCCACCTTTTTACCAACCACCATCATCAAATCGGCCAACTCGTCAATCACCACAACAATCAAGGGCATTTCAAACAATGGTTCTGGCTCATCCGGTGTAAGGCTAAATGGATGCGGTATCTTTCGACCTTCTTTATCGGCTTCTCGAATTTTTTGGTTATACCCTGCAAGGTTACGTACGCCTAGGGTAGACATCAACTTATAGCGGCGCTCCATCTCAGCCACACACCAGTTTAGCGCATTGGCAGCGTGGCGCATATCGGTCACCACTGGGGCTAATAAGTGCGGAATACCTTCATACACCGAAAGCTCTAGCATTTTAGGATCAATTAAAATCATGCGTACTTGACTAGCATCGGCCTTGTACAGCAGACTTAAAATCAATGCATTAATAGCCACAGATTTACCCGAGCCTGTGGTTCCAGCTACAAGTACGTGCGGCATTTTGGCTAAATCAGCAACGGAAGGCTTACCAGCAATATCTTTACCTAAGCAAATCGCCAACGGTGAATGTACATCAGCGTATGCTTGGCTGCCCATAATTTCAGATAAATAGACGATTTGCCGTTTAGGATTTGGAATTTCTAAACCCATGCATGTTTTACCTGGTATGGTTTCAACCACGCGTACGCTGACCACAGATAGCGCTCGCGCTAAATCTTTAATGAGGTTGGTTACTTGACTACCTTTAACGCCAGCAGCTGGTTCTAGCTCATAACGCGTAATCACTGGTCCTGGAAATGCAGTCAACACTTTAACCTCAATTCCAAAGTCCATCAGCTTACGTTCAATTAAACGTGAAGTGAAATCTAGCGTTTCTGCTGATGGCAGTTCCACAGTTCCTGAAGGCTCATCTAGCAAATGGATTGGTGGCAATAGTGAGTCAGGATGCGCATCAAATAATGGGGCTTGCTTCTCTTTTTGCACGCGCTCACTTTGCGCAATCTCTAGCACAGGCAAAGCAATATGGACCGGCTCGCGATCTACGACACGCTTACGCTCTGTTTGAACAAACTCGGAGCGCTCTAATTCAACTACCTTGCCTGCTTTTCTATCTTGCCAGTCATGAAGTTTTAGCTTTATAAATTCATAACTAGCGATGGTTGCGGCGCCAAATTTCTCTGTAATCATAATCCATGACCAACCAGTAAATAGACTAAATCCGACTACAAACATAACCAACAACAACATGCTAGAACCGGTATAACCAAACATGCTACGTAAAACGTTATCTACACTAGCCCCCAACATACCACCAGGCGCTAACGGCAATATAGCTGGAAGGTTAACCAAATGCCCAGCCTCCAAAGCACAAGAGGCTACTAACAATAGTGCAAAACCCATAAAATTTAACAATAGAAATGGTTTTTCACTACGATCCACCGCTTCTAATTTGAGGTAAACAAACCACATGGCGTAAAAGGCTAATACGGCCCACCACCAAGCTGAGAATCCAAATAGATACAACAGTAAATCAGAAAACCAAGCGCCAAAATTTCCGCCACTATTGTGGATAGCCGTGTTGGCAGCTGCCATATGTGACCAAGAGGGATCTTCCGCATGGTAAGTAAAGAGAATAATAGTGATATAAAGGCCAGCTAGCACCAAGCCTAGCCACCAAGCTTCTTTTACAAGCTTAGCAACGACAGCATTTGATTTATGAACTTCAGCTTCGCGACGAGCATTCACTGGTTTGGATTTTTTGAAAAACAAGATAGTAAAACCTTAGATTTTTGTGTTGGCTGAAATTATAGCAGTATCAAAGTCGCTGCGTAGCTAATACAATAGCAAACTAATTTCATTGGCACTTAAAGCACGTTAAACACACTGCTAAAAACAGGGGTTTCTGCTAGAAACTTTTCATTTTAGATATTTTTAAAAGGTTAATCATGGTTACACGTCACGCTCATTTACTTATTCTAGGTTCAGGCCCTGCTGGTTATTCTGCTGCGGTTTACGCAGCACGTGCCAACCTAAAACCAGTCCTCATTACGGGCATTGCCCAAGGGGGTCAGCTGATGACCACCACTGAAGTGGATAACTGGCCAGCAGATGCTGATGGTGTGCAAGGCCCAGAACTTATGGAACGCTTTAAAAAGCACGCAGAACGATTTAATACCGAAATGATTTTTGACCATATTCATACCACACACCTAAAAGAAAAACCGATACGCTTGGTTGGCGATAGCGGCGAATACACTTGCGATGCATTAATCATTGCCACTGGCGCTTCAGCACAATACTTAGGCCTAGCTTCAGAAGAAGAATTTTCAGGTAAGGGTGTATCAGCATGTGCCACTTGCGATGGTTTTTTCTATCGCAATGCAGAAGTGGCAGTAGTTGGTGGTGGCAACACTGCCGTAGAAGAAGCACTGTATTTAGCGAACATTGCTAGTAAAGTAACCTTGGTGCATCGACGTGATAAATTTAAAGCCGAAGCGATTTTGGTCGATAAGTTAATGGCGCGCGTGGCTGAAGGCAAGATTGTACTAGAAACTTTTTCTACCTTAGATGAAGTACTAGGCGACGACAGCGGCGTAACTGGTATGCGCATTAAAAATGTGAATGATGGCTCCACCAAAGACATTACTTTAAGGGGCGTATTTATTGCCATCGGCCATAAACCCAATACTGACATCTTTGAAGGCCAGTTAGAAATGCAAGGCGGCTATATCGTCACGCAAATGGGTCGTGCCGGCAATGCCACTGCCACTAGCGTGCCTGGCGTATTTGCCGCAGGTGATGTACAAGACCATATCTACCGTCAGGCCGTTACAAGTGCTGGTACCGGTTGCATGGCAGCCTTAGATGCCGAGCGTTATTTAGATCTTTTAAAATAAATCTATCGTAGGCGCGGTATAAAGATGAAAAAGCTACGCGATTTTAAGCTTGCTCCCGCGCCAACACCCCCTGCACCGACTCCACTAGCGGAACCAAGCGCTACAGCCTTATTTACACAAGCAGTAAAAGATGTGCGACCGCTCGTGGCCGATGATCATGCTGTGTTAATCACAAAAAAACCTAAACCCATCCCGAAGAAATTTCTACAGGATGTGATCAGTAACAATCACGACATCTTATCGGATCACTTTATTCCAGCATATGAGTTGGAAGATGATGGCGATGTGCAGTACCTACGCGCAGGTCACTCACCTGATATTTTAAAACGCTTACGTAAAGGTCATTGGCCAGTTCAGGCCGTGATTGATTTACATGGATTGGTAAGTGATGAGGCTAGGCAGTACGTATCTACATTTATCACAGATTGCAAACAAGCGGGTGTTCGCTGTGTGCGTATTGTCCATGGAAAAGGCTTAAGTTCGCGGAATCAGGCGCCAGTGCTGAAACAAAAGTTGCGTGGTTGGCTCATGCAAAAAGAAGAGGTGCTCGCATACGTGCAGGCGCAACAAAAAGATGGCGGTGGTGGCGCTGTCGTAGTGCTAATTAAAGCTTAAGTTTCACAGTCCCAAAGCACTCAAACTAAGGTGATCATCTGGACGGCGGCCTAAGGGCCAATGAAATTTTCGCTCAGCCTCGATAATGGCTAAATCATTAATGCTGGCATACCGCAACTCCATCAAACCATTCGCGTCAAATTGCCAGTTTTCATTACCATATGATCTAAACCACTGCCCATCTGCATCATGCCACTCGTAGGCAAATCGCACAGCAATACGGTTACCCTCAAAAGCCCAGAGTTCTTTAATCAGCCTGTAATCTAATTCGCGCGCCCATTTGCGCGTTAAAAATTCCACAATCTGTGCACGGCCACGCGGAAACTCGGCACGATTCCGCCATTGGCTATCTTCGGTATACACCATGGAAACCCGTTGTGGGTCACGGCTATTCCAACCATCTTCTGCCATCCGTACTTTTTGCGTAGCAGATTCACGGCTAAATGGCGGCAGTGGGGGGCGTTGATTAGATTGGGTGGTTGTCATTACTATCCTCCAAATACAGGCAGTTACTCGCCTAAAAAGCCGCCACTTTGACGTGCCCACAAGCTGGCATATAAACCACTAGCTTTGAGCAACTCTTTGTGACTGCCCTGCTCAATGATTTTACCTTGATCGAGCACAATTAATCTATCCATAGCGGCGATAGTCGATAAGCGATGTGCAATCGCTACGACGGTTTTACCCTGCATCAGATTGTATAGGCTAGCCTGTATTACTTGCTCCACTTCAGAATCTAACGCACTGGTCGCTTCATCCAGCAGTAATATCGGGGCGTCCTTAAGCATAACCCGTGCGATGGCAATACGCTGACGCTGACCACCAGAAAGTTTTACGCCACGCTCACCGACATGGGCATCATAGCCGGTGCGGCCTTTGGCATCTGCTAAGTTCATAATAAAATCATGCGCCTCTGCACGCTTGGCGGCATCAATCATCTCGGTGTCGGTTGCATGAGGGCGACCGTATAAGATATTGTCGCGTACTGAACGATGTAGTAGGGAAGTGTCTTGTGTCACCATGCCAATCTGGCTACGTAAACTATTTTGCGTGACAAGCTTCACATCTTGGCCGTCAACGAGTACCCGACCATGCTCAACATCATAAAAACGTAAAAGCAAATTAACGATAGTAGATTTACCTGCGCCTGAACGACCAACCAAACCAACTTTTTCGCCAGCATTAATGTTTAAATTCAACCCCTTTAATACCGTTTTATGTAACCCGTAAGAGAAGTCAACCTGGTCAAACTCCACCTTACCTGCCGTCACCTGAAGCGGTTTCGCATCTGTCATATCTGTAATTTGATGGGCAATGGATAAGGTGTTAACACCATCTTGCGCCGTGCCTATATGCTCATACAGGGATGTCAGCTCCCACATCACCCAGTGCGAAATGCCATTTAAGCGCAGCGCCATGGCTGTCACTGCAGCCACGCCACCGACGGTTACTTGCCCTTTAGTCCATAAATATAAAGCCACGCCCGAGGTACTAATCACCAATAACATATTCAGAATATGATTCACAAGTTCGACGCCTGACACGTAGCGCATTTGTGCATGCACGGTAATTAAGAATTCTTGCATCGCCGACTTAGCATAACCCGCTTCACGACCTGCGTGCGAGAATAGCTTCACTGTGCTGATATTAGTATAAGCGTCAGTAATGCGCCCAGTCATGAGTGAGCGTGCGTCAGCCTGATGCTGGGATACTTTGGCTAAGCGTGGCACAAAGTAACTTAAGCTGGCGATATAACTTACCACCCACACCAAGAACGGAAGCATCACTGTGCTATTAAAATGCCCCACCACGGCCACCATGGTCACAAAATAAATGGTCACGAACACCAAAATATCAGCCACAATAAACCATAAATCGCGCACTGCTAACGCGGTTTGCATTACTTTAGCCGCTACCCTGCCAGCAAACTCATCCTGATAAAAACTCATACTTTGGCTTAACATTAAGCGATGGAAATTCCAACGTAAACGCATAGGGAAATTGCCGGCTAAGATTTGGTGTTTGATTAGTGTTTGTATCGCCGTCAATATGGGGCTAAGCAACAGCAAGCCTGCCAATAACAATAAATGCTGTTTTTCACTCACCCACAATAACTCGGGTGAAGTTTTGTTTAACCAATCGACCACCTTACCCATTACTGCAAATAATAAAGCCTCAAAGCCGCCAAGCATCGCAGTAACGAGCGTCATCACCAGAATAAACCAACGCAAACCTAAGGTGCACGACCAGACAAACGGCCACAACGATTTTGGTGGTAGCGGGAGTTCATGTTCCGGAAAAGGGTTTAATCGTTTTTCAAACCAAGCAAGCATAGGGCGCAACTTCGGAATTTAATCAGTTTTTAGAGTCAGTTCAGCCGAACGGCTAAACTAGATTTTTTGCAACATGCACACAGCCTCGGCCGCAATACCCTCTCCCCTACCGGTAAAACCTAGTTTTTCAGTGGTGGTAGCTTTTACATTAATGACATCAATGGTCACTAGGCAATCTTCGGCAATATTAGTGCGCATTTGAGTTGTATAAGGCATTAATTTCGGTAGTTCACAAATCACTGTGCTATCAATATTACTCACCACGTAACCTTTTGTATTGAGCAAACTCACCACATGACGTAATAATTCACGCGAATTAATTCCTTGATAACGCATATCGCTAGCGGGAAAGTGCTGTCCAATATCGCCGAGGGTGGCGGCGCCAAGTAAGGCATCGCAAATGGCATGCAAGAGTACGTCGGCATCAGAATGGCCAAGCAAGCCTTTGTCAAAAGGGATTGTCACCCCACCGATGACACAAGGTCGTCCCATCACAAGTTGATGTACATCGTAACCGTGACCGATTCTTAAATTTGCCATAGCGTTATTCAACCGTATTCTTCAATTTAAAAGTTAACTAAGATGTAATGTCTAATAAGGCCGAAAGTACCACCAAGTCTTGTGGATAAGTCACTTTCATATTGCGTAGTTCGCCGCTGATCAGTTTTGGCTTTAAACCTATGGCTTCAATAGCCTCCGCCTCATCAGTGGGCGTACCCTTAAATTCAGTTAATGCGCGCTTTAAGGTAGAAAACCTAAACATCTGTGGTGTTTGTGCTTGCCATAAGTCATCACGTGGCAGTGTCATCGCAACCCGTTGATCCACATCGGCACGCTTTAAAGTATCTGCAAGCGGCAATGCCAATAATCCACCAACAGCATCCTCCTGCAAGGCGTTTATAAGCTTATTAAGCAATGCATTACTTAAGCCAGGACGCGCTGCGTCATGCACCAAAATCCAATCATCTGAAGCAATTTGCGTTTCAATCGCATTTAGGGTGTTTAGCACACTGGCGGCACGAGTTGCACCACCACAGTAATGTATCTGCATTTTTTGACTTAGTTGACTATCCGCGACACTCCAAAGCGTATCGTCCGGATTAAGCACCACATGAATCGTATCCACTTTAGTGCTCTGCGCGAAAACTTGAATCACATGATGAATTAAAGGCTTGCCTTTTAATTTCAAGTACTGCTTTGGTGCGTCCATCGCCATGCGACTACCGCTACCCGCCGCGGGAATAATGACATGAAAACGTGCCATGCTAAAAAAGGAATGTTATTAAAGTCATGTCCAAATTTTAGCATAGCCTGATCGCCAGCCCATTAAGTTTAGAGGCTAATTCTGCATTAGCAATGGCAATTAAATTAGAAAAGATGATCTCTGGTGGTTAGCACTTTTTGCGTGCTTATGATGTTGAAGTATTTGCTAGGGATAATACATTTATAGAAGCGCTAGGATTCCGCCAATATCTAGGTGCAACTAAACCTAGTGAATGGGAAGCGTTAGCCTTTGTTAACAATGAACATCTAATTATTAATCAAAGGATCTGGTCAGCTAAAAATTCTAGTTAAAGCTTAAGCAGCCAGCTTAGTCGTCGGTACCAGCGGCAATTTTATGGATACTTAAATCGGCACCATCAAACTCTTCTTCTTGCCCCATACGTATACCAACCACTATCTTCAACACCCCGTAAACTATAGCGCCACCTACTAGCGCAACCGTCACACCTAAGGCCGTGCCAATGAGTTGCGATATCAGGCTAACACCGCCTAAACCGCCAAACATTTTGCTTCCAAATATACCTGCAGCAACACCACCCCAAGCACCACACAAACCATGCAATGGCCAAACACCCAACACATCATCAATTTTTAAGCGATTTTGCGTTGCAGTAAAAGCCCAAACAAATAAACCGCCTGCAATGACCCCTGTGGCCAAGGCGCCTAATGGGTGCATCACATCAGAGCCGGCGCAGACAGCGACTAAACCAGCTAACGGGCCATTATGCACAAACCCCGGGTCATTTTTACCCACCAGTAATGCCGCCAAAGTACCACCCACCAAGGCCATAAGCGAGTTCACTGCCACTAAGCCTGAAATACCTTGTGCGGATTGCGCAGACATCACATTAAAGCCAAACCAACCAACGGTCAGTATCCATGCACCCAACGCTAAAAATGGAATGCTTGAAGGTGGATGTGCCTGAATACGGCCATCCTTGCTGTAGCGACCACTGCGGGCTCCTAATAAAAGAACTGCTGATAATGCGATCCAACCACCCATTGCATGCACCACGACAGAGCCAGCAAAATCATGAAATTTAAAACCATATAATCTCACTAACCAGTCTTGAAAACCCAAATGATCATTCCAAGCAATACCTTCAAAGAATGGATAAACAAAACCTACCAACATAAAAGTGGCAATCAGTTGCGGATTAAATTTAGCGCGCTCGGCAATACCGCCAGAGATAATGGCAGGAATAGCCGCGGCAAAGGTCAGTAAGAAGAAGAACTTCACTAAGCCAAAACCATTTTTAGCGGCTAATACTTCGGCACCAGTAAAGAAATTAACACCATAAGCGATGCTATAACCAATAAAGAAATAAGCAATGGTTGATACTGAAAAATCAACCATGATTTTTACTAAAGCATTTACTTGGTTTTTTTTGCGTACTGTACCCAACTCCAAAAATGCAAAACCGGCGTGCATAGCCAGCACCATAATGGCGCCCAATAATACAAATAGCACATCGTTTGCTGAGTTCGTAGATTCCATTCTATTATCACTTTAAAATTTTTAACGCGTAATTATAAGCAATTAACGCGCCAACTATTAACTTATTGTTTTACATAGGCTTCAGTTGAAAGCATGCCTAACAGACGCACCATTTTAGTGCTATTCAAAGTGCGCCGCACTAAAAATGGGCTTAATACCATCGTACAATCATGGCTTGATCGTCAGATCCTACCTAAATAAGTGACTAGTGACAAACGGATAGCTTTGATTAGTTTTCGCTTACAATCACATAGTCGCGTTTTAGCATTTACGCCAACTCAAGGAAAGCAATGGAACTTTCACTAATCGCCATATTAATTGTATTGTCTTGGTTTTGGCTAGACAGCATGGCTAAACGCGAACGTGCCATATTATTAGGCGCTGAGCTTGCTGCACGGTTTAACTTGCAATTGCTCGATGAAACCGTGGCTTGCACTAGATTGTGGTTGGGACGAAATCGGCGTGGGCATGTCCAATTTTTACGTACCTATGAATTTGATGTCAGCGCCAACGGTGCTGATCGCCTTCATTGCCATTTAATGCTTCTGGGCAATCAGCTTGGATCATGGCATATTCCGCCTTATTAACAATATTGCTATTGCCTACTACCGGAACTAACAAGGCTAAAATTCGTACTCTACCTGCAATCTAAGTGTGTGATTAGGAGCGACCTGACTGCTACCAAACAATAATGCGGCATTGTATTTAATCGCTTGTTTTGGCGCGAGTTTTACTTTGCCGAACACTGCTGGTCCAAATCGATGATTTTGGTTACTGGCGCTACTCCAGTCGTTCCATGCCCCCGTTTCACCCATTCCCTGCATGCCTAACTCAAACTCAGGCTTAAAGCGGTATTTGGCTTGCCATTGAT
>SESD01000453.1_pt1 | contig 25378 bp, 22 predicted proteins | sample 3171411 | NCBI WGS metagenome assembly SESD01 (sample SAMN06051880, study PRJNA518727) | freshwater metagenome | biome: subpolar coniferous forest; feature: holomictic lake; material: water; isolation source: holomictic Lake 442, 16.5 m depth | place: Canada: near Kenora, Ontario | collected...
TGGTGCCATTGCGAAATGTTCTGGTTATATCCTGGAAATCGTAGTGTCCATTTGAAATTTACGGATCCAAGCGCCCCCAGTCCATTGCCGCCATCCAATTGATCAGCAACATCTCAGCGAATCACCCTAGGGAGCGCGGTATAGCGCTCACCATGATCTACCACTCGAACTTCTTCTCAGAGCCAGTGACACGGGCTTTGAGAGCTAATCGCCATATGTTGCGTCTCAATAATCGCCCCGTCTCATCGGCCAAGCGGCAGGAATCTGAGGAGCGGAAGCGGCCGCTGGGTATGAGCATGTCAAGAGACCAACTGCAGCCCGGAAGAGACTGTGGCGGCGGATCCCGCAGTCGGCCCTGAATGAGCGCTACAGACCGGCAGGTTTCGCCTTGCCGGTGGTGATCAGGCCAAGATGCTCATATTCGGTCGCAACAGGATCGCTCCACAAACTGGAGGCCGACTTGATGTCAAGGTAATCCAGAACGAAACGGGCGCGGGCTTTCGTTTCAATTTCACATTCACCGCAATATTTCCAGCCACCCTGCCCGGCGTTATTTTCGATTTTCATTCGCCGGAAAACCCCCTCGATGACGGTGCCGTCATTGAGCACGATGCGGACAATGTCACCCACAGGAATATGTTGCGAAATCGTGACCATGTGATTTTGATCAGCAAAGGTTTCAGTCCAGCGTGCCATTTTTGTTTCCTCCACAAATAAAAAACTGATTGAGCTGAAGAGCACCTGCTTGCAGCCGACTTTGAACAAAACGGCATGGATATCCGTTTGCGATGTTCATCCCGATATTGACACCGCAGTGTCCATTATCACCCCGCCCGTTGCCGGTTACGTCATTTATCCGGACATCCTTCCGCGAACCAAATGGAATCTCAAGATCTGAGCTAAACCCCTGCGCGATGGCCGGTCATCAATGGCCGTTACCGCATTATTTTGACGTGATGCTGGTGGGCGCGGGCATTGAGGCGAACAGGTTTGATCCATATCAAGGCAATTATGGCCCGACCATATAGCTTAGCGGCTGGATATTTTCCGGTCCGTTTTCTTCTTTGATTCGTGGAGAGGATCATGGCCTTTCCGATCAGCTGAATGCCCTATTGCGTTCATGCCTGAATCTGCCGCCGGATGCCGTTTTCTGTGACTTGCCCGACATGAAGCTATTTCCCTTTGCTGGAGGAAGACTGTGACCCCTAACGATAACCCTGCTGCCGAGCCCGACCAGGAGCGGCAATCCGAATGTCAGATGCAAGCGGCATCGGCAGACCCTGCTGCGGGGAGCTTGAAGACGTCACGCCGGGACTTCCTCAAAGGTGGCGGCATGCTGGGCGTGTCGTCGCTGATGGGCGCCGGAGCGCTGATGGCGCAGTCCGACAATGCTCAGGCCGCCGCCGAATGGGCCGAGCACTTCCAGGGCAACTACCGCCTGATGAGCCCGCAGGAAAAGGCCGAAGCACGCGCCCGGCTTGAACGGCGCTATTCCGCGGAGTACGGCAAGAAGGTTACCGTCGATGGCACCGAAGCCCAGCCGGGCGTGCTCATGGGCTATGCGCTCAATGTCAGAAAGTGCATCGGCTGTCGTCGCTGCGTCAAGGCCTGCGTCGAGGAGAACAATCAGTCGCGCGGCGAAAAACCCGGCGAGCGCATCGAGTGGATCCAGGTGCTGCGGATGGAGCGCGGTGAGTTCTCGAAAGACAAGATGAACCAGGGTTACCCCGAAGGGCTGGGCATCCAGGTCGGCGGCAATGCCTACACCCCGGCCGGTCAGGTTCTCGAAGGACAGTATCACTACGAACCGAAGGCTGTTCCGGAAAAAGAGGCCACCTACATGCCGATCGCCTGCATGCAGTGCGAGAAACCGCCCTGCGTCAAGGTGTGCCCGGTGAGAACGACTTACCGCGAGGCCGATGGCCCGGTGGTGATCGACTACAACTGGTGTATCGGCTGCCGCATGTGCATGAGTGCCTGTCCTTACTGGGCGCGCCGCATCAACCTGACCAATCCGGTGCTGCCCAACGAAGCAATGAATCCGGTGACGCATTATCTGGGCAACCGGCCGCGCATGCGGGGCGTCGTCGAGAAGTGCCACTGGTGCCTGCAACGGACCCGCAAGGGGCGCTACCCGGCCTGTGTCGAGGTGTGCCCGGTGGGTGCCCGCAAGTTCGGCAATCTGCTCGACCCGGAAAGCGAGGTCAGCCTGATCCTGGCGAGGAAAAACGTGTTCCGCCTGAAGGCCGAGCTGAACACGTTTCCCAAGTTCTTTTATTTCTACGACTGAGGAGCCGGCTCGTGAACAAACTAATGAGTTTCGCTCCCGATTACGTTCGCTACATCATCAAGGGCAGCACGAAGTTCTACGCATGGATGGCATTTCTTGCCTTCCTGAGTTCGATCGCCCTCTACGGCTTTTACCTGCAGAACACCGAGGGTCTGATCGTTACCGGTTTGACCAGCCAGATTCACGAGGGCCTCTATTTCGCCAACCTGGTGTTCCTGGTTGGCGTGGCCGCCGGAGCTGTCACCATCGTATTTCCCGCCTACGTCTATCACCACAAGGCGATGCACGAAGTCACGGTACTGGGCGAGATGCTGGCGATTACGGCGGTGATCATGGTCATGCTGTTCGTGTTTGCCCACATGGGGCGCCCCGACCGGCTCTGGCACATGCTTCCCTTCATCGGCATCTACAACATGCCCGGCTCGATGCTGGCGTGGGATGTGCTGGTGCTGAACGGCTACCTCCTGCTCAATTTGATCTGCGGCTTCTACTACCTCTACACCAAATATACGGGGGGCGAGGTTAACCGCAAGTTCTTCATGCCTCTGGTCTACACCTCGATCGTCTGGGCTCTCAGCATTCATACCGTCACGGCCTTCCTGATCTCGACCCTGCCCGCGCGTCCGATGTGGTTCCACAGCATGATGCCGATCCGCTTCATCATGACCGCGTTCGCGGCGGGTCCCTGCCTGATCATCCTGATCTTCATGATCATCCGCAAGAACACCCGGATGTGGATTCAGGACGAGGCAATCAACCTGCTGTCGGTCATCATCACCTGGTGCCTCGGCATCGCGCTGTTCCTGACGCTGTCGGAAATCGTGGTCGAACTGTATGCGCGCACCGAGCATGCCAACGGCCTCTACTACCTGATGTTCGGTCTGCATGATCTGACCCGCCTGGTGCCGTGGTTCTGGGGCTCCCTGATCGCTATGCTGGTCGCTTTTGCGATGTTCCTCATCCCCAGTGTCCGCACCAACTACAAGCTGCTGCCTGTTGCCTGTGTTCTGGGGTTCGGCGGAATCTGGGTCGAGAAGGGCATGGGGCTGGTTGTTCCCGGGTTCATTCCCACCCCCATCGGCGAAGTCACCGAGTATTACCCGACCCTGATTGAAATCATGATGTCAATCGGCCTCTGGGCGATGGGCTTCTTCATACTGACCATTCTGCTCAAGGGCGCCATCGGCATTCTGGTCGGCGACGTCAGATTCAAGAGTGCGGCGCAGGCGACGTCGAACGATGTCGCCAACAGCGGCGGGATTGCCGCCCACGGACCAACGTGAGACGACCATCATGAAAAAACTTTCAATCACTGCGTTGATTTTTGCATTCTGCCTGGGGATGGTCTCTTCCGCTTTTGCGGAGGAAGAAGTGACTTGCTTCGAAAGCCGCAAGGGCGCCTCGGAAGTCGTAAAGCGCGACCTTCAGCCCGGCTGGCCCAATGTGAAGTGCTCGCCGAAAACCGGTGCGGTGCTCTGGTGGGGCGATCCTTTCGATGGCACCGTGCCCATGGGTGACACGCCACTGCTGACGCATGTTCCTCCCGGCAATGCCGTGGTCAAGCCGCGCTCGGCGAAACTGGCGATTCTGCCCTTGTGCGGGACGGCGTGCCATAACGGTGTCATTCCGCCGACGCTGCCGAAAGACAAGAAGCCGAAAGCCATCCCGACGATGGAAGGTCTGCTGCCGGATGCCAAGAACCTGCAGCATGGCCGCGGCCGTATCTGGTGTCTCGACTGCCACCACACTACCCAGCGCAACAAGCTGGTGGACAATTTCGGCGATCCGCTCAGCATTGATCAGCCGCAACTGCTGTGCGGCAAGTGTCACGGCGACAAGATGCGCGACTGGCGCGACGGCATTCACGGCAAGCGCATCGGCGAATGGGCCAGCACAGGCAAGAAGCGCTGGTTCACCTGCACCGAATGTCATAACCCGCACAACGTTCAGGACGGGGCCAGAAACCGTGGCTTCATCCAGCTTGAGCCGGAATTGCCTCCTCAGCTGCCGAAGGGCATGAAGGACGCCAAGCATGAACTGGTGCACGGGGTTCACTGATGCCGGGTTGCCCTGAAGACGCTGCCTCGACTCCCGCGCCCGGCCAGCAAAGGGGCGATCCGGGCTGGATCACCCCTGCCTTGTCGGCATCCGAGAAACAGCGGGTAGTGGGAAAGACCAGCGTCTTTTTCGGGCCGCCGCTCGCTATTCTTGTGGACGGGCAGAACAACACCCTGGAGATCAGCGGCAAGCTCAACCGCACTGCCGAGCGCTACATGGAAATCCTCAGGTATCACGGTCTGGAAATCAGCGAGCCGGAACGCCTGTGCCTTGCCCACATCTGCAACATCGGCTTCATGTCGCCGCTGGAAATCCGGGAGCTTGCCGATGAGGCCAGATGGACTACCTTCGAAAGCGACGGACTGGACAAGGAGGCTCTGGCCATGAAACTTGAATCCGCCAGCTTTGCCGACCTGGTCGCGCTCGTTGAGACCCTTGGCTTCTGATCGATTGCGACGCCTGGCTATGCGCCATGACTGCGTGAATTTTTCATTTCTTTATTCCAGGGAGTAACAAATGACGATCAAGACCGTCGGCATAATCGGCGCCGGAACCATGGGTAACGGCATCGCACAGGCCTGCGCCGTGGCCGGCATCGACGCGGTGATGCTGGACATCAACGAAGCAGCCGTGCAAAAAGGCGTCGCCACCATTTCCGGCAGTCTCGACCGGCTGGTGAAGAAGGAGAAGATGACGGCGGAGCAGAAGGCGGCGGCGATGGCTCGCATCAAGGCGACGACGCAAATGGGCGACATGAAGGGCGTCGATATAGTCATCGAGGCGGCGACCGAGAACGAGGGGCTGAAGCTGCGTATCCTCAAGGAAGCCGAAGCGGTAATCGGTGCCGGCACCATCATCGCCAGCAATACTTCGTCGATTTCGATTACCCAGCTCGCCGCAGCGACCGCGCGGCCGGGCCAGTTCATCGGCATGCACTTCTTCAACCCGGTGCCGATGATGGCGCTGGTGGAACTGATCCGCGGCCTGCAGACCACCGATGAGACGCACGCCAGGGTAGAGGCGCTGGCGAAGGCGCTGGGCAAGACTCCGATCACGGTGAAGAACAACCCGGGCTTCGTGGTGAACCGCATTCTCTGTCCGATGATCAACGAAGCCATCTTCGTCCTTGCCGAGGGTCTGGCGACGGCGGAGGAGATTGACAACGGCATGAAGCTGGGCTGCAACCAGCCGATCGGCCCGCTGGCCCTGGCGGACATGATCGGACTGGATACGATGCTGGCGGTGATGAAGGTGTTCTACGAAGGATTCAACGATTCCAAGTATCGTCCCGCGCCGCTGCTCAAGGAGATGGTCGCCGCCGGTTATCTGGGGCGCAAGAGCGGGCGCGGCTTCTACACCTACGCCTGAGCCGGCTCAGCCGCCGAAGCGGCGCAGGCCTTCCAGATCCAGCACGGTGATGCCGCCGTACTCGGTGGTGAGGAAGCCGGCGTCCTCCAGCAGCCTCAACGCCCGGTTGACTCTCTGGCGGGAAATCCCCGCCAGGTAGCCGATTTCCTCCTGCGAGATGGCGATGCGGGATTCCATTCCCGGTTGCAGCACCGGGTGGAACAGGGCCGCCATGGTGCGTGCGACGCGGGCATCCATATCGAGCAGCCGTTCCGATTCGAGCAGGCCGATGAACAGGCCGAGGCGTTCGTTGAGCTGGTTGATGATGAAGCGGTTGAAGGCGATGCTGTTGTCAAGCAGCCAGTGGAATGTTTCGCGCCGCATGCAGGCGATGCGGCTGTCGCGCAGGGCAATCACGTCATAGCGGCGAGGTTCGGTCTTGAGCATCGAGCCTTCGCCGAACCACCCGCCGGCGGCGATGCCGGTGAAGCTGGCGGTCTTGCCGGTGGCCCAGTCGCTCGACATCTTGACCAGACCTTCGATGACGCCATGCCAATGGTCGACCGGCTCGCCTTTGCGGCAGACGTAGCCGCCGTCGGGTACCAGGCGCTCCATGATTCCGTCGCGGGCGCGGGCGAAATCCTCGCCGGACAAAGCTTCCGCCCAGCTTGTGCGGCGCAGCATGTCCTCGAGAGTGACGGGGGTTTTTTTGCAATTGTCAGCCACGCGACAATTATAGGGCGGAGAATGACCTACACTGAATTTCGGTTGTAGCGGAACATCATCGCCGCAGCGGGCAAGTCGTGAGACAGCGGCTCCGCACAGAAGCGCTGGAGGAGAGAATACGCATGGCTTCATCCCAATCTGGGCGGACGGCAAACCCGCTGGATACTTTTCCCCGTCTGTTGCTGAATCACGCAGAGATGCGAGGCGATCGCCCGGCGACACGTGAGAAATATCTCGGCATCTGGCAAACCTGGAACTGGAGCGAGGTTGCCGGGGAGGTTCGCGCCATCGCTTGCGGACTCGCCGAGCTCGGTTTCAAGCGTGGCGACAACCTGGCCATCATCGGCGACAACCGCCCGCGCCTTTACTGGGCGATGTGTGCGGCACAGATGCTGGGCGGGGTGGCGCTGCCTCTGTATCAGGATGCTGTCGCCGCTGAAATGGTTTTCGTCCTGCAGGACGCCGAGGTCCAGTTCGCCATCGTCGAGGATCAGGAGCAGGTCGACAAGCTGATGGAGATCAAGAGCCAGTGCCCCAGCTTGCAGCACATCCTCTACGACGATCCGCGCGGCATGCGCCACTACACCCAGACCTTTCTGCAGGGCCTCGACGAAGCGATTGCCATGGGTCGCGTGCACGACAGGAACCAGCCTGATTTCATCGCCGCCGAAGTGGCCAAGGGGCGCACCGGGGATGTCGCCGTTATGCTCTACACCTCGGGCACCACGGGCAAGCCCAAGGGAGTCTGTCAGACCCATGAAACCTTTATCGCGGCGGCGACCGCCGGCGTGGGTTTCGACCATCTCACCGACCGCGAGGACATCCTTTCCTACCTGCCGATGGCGTGGGTCGGCGATCACCTGTTTTCCTACGCTCAGGCGCTGGTGGCCGGCTTCACCATCAACTGCCCGGAATCCGGCGACACCGTGATGACGGATCTGCGAGAGATCGGGCCGACCTATTATTTTGCCCCGCCGCGGGTATTCGAAAATCTGCTGACTACGGTGATGATCCGCATGGAAGATGCCAGTGCCATGAAGCGCGGCATGTTCCATTACTTCATGGCGGTGGCCAAGCGTTGCGGCTCGGATATTCTCGACGGCAAGGCCGGTGTTCCGGCTCGGGACCGCCTGCTCTATGCGCTGGGCAATGTGCTGATCTATGGCCCGCTGCGTAACGTGCTCGGCATGAGCCGCATCCGTGTCGCCTATACGGCAGGTGCTGCCATCGGTCCCGACCTGTTCCGCTTCTACCGTTCCATCGGGGTCAATCTCAAGCAGTTGTATGGTGCCACCGAAACCTGTGCGGCGGTCTGTCTGCAGCCGGACCGCGAGATCAAGTTCGACAGCGTCGGCAAGCCGGCACCGGGAGTCGAGGTAAGGATCGACGCCAATGGCGAGGTGCAGGTGCGCGGCAAGATCCTGTTCAAGGAGTATTACAAGCGTCCGGACGCCACGGCCGAATCCATCGATGCCGAGGGCTGGTTCCATACCGGCGATGCGGGCTTCTTCGACGAGGACGGCCACCTCAAGATCATCGACCGCGCCAAGGACGTCGGCAAGCTCGTCAATGGTGCGATCTTCGCCCCCAACTACATCGAAAACAAGCTCAAGTTTTTCCAGCACATCAAGGAGGCGGTCTGCTTCGGCAATGACCGCAACATGGTTTGCGCCTTCATCAACATCGACATGGGCGCCGTCGGCAACTGGGCGGAGCGGCGCGGCATTGCCTATTCGGGCTACACCGATCTGGCCACCAATCCGGAAGTCACCGCGCTGATCCTGGGCTGCATCGAGCAGGTGAATGCGGAACTGTCGCACGATGCGATGATGGCCGAGACGCAGATCCATCGCTTCCTGGTCCTGCACAAGGAGCTTGACCCCGATGACGACGAACTGACGCGCACGCGCAAGGTGCGGCGCGGTTTCGTTGCCGAGAAATATGCCGTGTTGATCGATGCGCTATACACCGGCAAGGCCTCGCAATTCATCGAAACCCAGGTCAAGTTCGAGGACGGGCGGACCGGCAAGGTCGCTGCCGATCTGGTCATCACCGATGTGAAGACCTTTCCCGTCGTGAGGAAGGCAGCATGAGCGGACGCAAAATCGGCGAGGTCATTCTCGATCTGAAGAACATCAGCCTGCGCTTCGGCGGGGTAAAGGCCCTGACCGACATTTCCTTCAATGTTCGCGAGCACGAGGTGCGGGCCATCATCGGGCCCAACGGCGCCGGCAAGAGTTCGATGCTCAATGTCATCAACGGCGTGTATCGCCCGCAGGAAGGCGAGATCATTTTTCGCGGCGAACACCGCCACGACATGGATACCCATGCTGCAGCGGCTTTCGGCATCGCCCGCACCTTCCAGAACATTGCGCTGTTCAAGGGCATGTCGGTGCTTGACAACCTGATGACCGGCCGCAACCTGAAGATGAAGTGCAACTTCCTCCAGCACGCCTTGTGGTGGGGCCCGGCGCGGCGCGAAGAACTTGAGCATCGCCGGAAAGTCGAGGAGGTCATCGACTTCCTGGAAATTGAGCACATCCGCAAGACGCCGGTCGGCCGTCTGCCCTACGGCCTGCAAAAGCGCGTCGAACTGGGCCGCGCTCTGGCGGCCGAGCCGAGCATGCTGTTGCTGGACGAGCCGATGGCGGGCATGAACGTCGAGGAAAAGCAGGACATGTGTCGCTTCATTCTCGACCTCAACGACCAGTACGGCACCACCATCGTCCTCATAGAACACGACATGGGCGTGGTGATGGACATCTCCGATCGCGTCGTCGTGCTCGATTACGGCAAGAAGATCGGCGACGGCGAACCGGACGAGGTCAAGAACAATCCGGAAGTCATTGCCGCGTATCTCGGCACCCAACATTGAGGATCCGCGCTCATGCAATTCTTCTTTGAAGTCCTGATCGGCGGCCTCCTCTCGGGCATCATGTATTCGCTCGTGGCGCTCGGCTTCGTGCTGATCTTCAAGGCCTCGGGCGTGTTCAACTTCGCCCAGGGGGCGATGGTGTATTTCGCTGCGCTGGCAGTGGTGGGCTTCCTCGAGAAAGGAGCCCCCTTGTGGCTGGCGGTGATCCTCGCCTTCGTCGTCATGACCCTGTTCGGCATCGCCACCGAGAAGTTCGTCCTGCGCAAGATGGTGAACCAGCCGCCGATCGCCCTGTTCATGGCTACCATCGGACTGGCCTTCTTCGTCGAGGGTTTGGCGCCGCTGCTGTTCGGCAACGATGTGCGTCCGCTCGACATCGGCCTGGTGGACGAACCCATACCGGCGATTCTGGATAACCTGGGCATCGTGGTGAGCCGCTTCGACCTCGTCGCTGCCGGGCTGGCCGCGTTGCTGGTGGTTGTCCTCGCGCTGTTCTTTCAGTTCACCCGCGTCGGTCGCGCGCTGCGCGCGGTGGCCGATGATCACCAGGCCGCCCTGTCGATCGGCATTCCGCTGCAGCACATCTGGGCGCTGGTCTGGGCTGTGGCCGGGTTTGTCGCGCTGGTTTCGGGCATGCTCTGGGGAGCGCGCAACGGCGTGCAGTTTGCGCTGACCTTCACGGCATTGAAGGCCCTGCCGGTGCTGATTCTGGGCGGCTTCACCTCCGTGCCGGGGGCCATCGTCGGCGGCCTGATCATCGGCGCCTCGGAGAAACTGGCGGAAATCTACATTCCTCCCGTGATGCAGAGCATGTTCTCGGGTAATTTCGGCGGCATCGAGGGCTGGTTCCCGTATGTCATGGCGCTGCTGTTTCTTCTCGTGCGGCCGGAAGGCCTGTTCGGTGAAAAACATATCGATCGTGTATGACGATCGATATGTTTTCAGTGGAGGCTAACTTGAACGCAGTGAAAGTTAAGCGAAGCGGCCGTAACTAAAAGCATATTGACTGGATAAAAAAATGTTCTATCGCGAAACCGGACAATTCAAGACCAGCTACGGCACTGACCAGCAGGTCTTTCCGATCCGCCAGGACCGCATCGGCATCGCCCTGCTGCTCGTGGTTGCCTTCGTCGGAGTGCCCCTGTTCAGTTCCGAGTACTGGTTCTCGGCGATCCTGATCCCCTTGCTGATTTTCTCCCTGGCGGCGCTCGGGCTCAACATTCTGACCGGCTATGCCGGCCAGTTGTCGCTTGGTTCCGCGGCCTTCATGGCCGTCGGCGCCTATGCCGCCTACAACTTCCAGGTGCGTGTCGAGGGCATGCCGATCCTCGTTTCTTTCGTGCTGGCCGGGCTCACATCGGCCGCGGTCGGCATCCTGTTCGGCCTGCCGTCACTTCGCATCAAGGGTTTCTACCTCGCCGTGGCGACGCTGGCGGCGCAGTTCTTCGTCGTCTGGTGTCTGACCAAGTTTCCCTATCTGTCGAACGACTCGTCGTCTGGCGTCATCTCGGTGCCCGGCGTGCACATCCTCGGTTTCCATTTCGATACGCCGCGCAGCAAGTATCTGCTGGTGCTGACGCTGGTCTCGCTGATGGCCGTGGCGGCGAAGAACCTGGCGCGCTCGTCAACCGGACGGGCGTGGATGGCAGTGCGCGACATGGACGTCGCCGCCGAGGTGATCGGCATCCGGTTGATGCACACCAAGCTCCTCGCCTTCGCCGTCAGTTCCTTCTACTGCGGTGTTGCCGGCGCGCTGTACGCGTTCTGCTACCTGGGGTCGGTGGAGCCGGATGGCTTCTCGCTCGACATGTCGTTCAAGATTCTGTTCATGATCATCGTCGGCGGCGTCGGCAGCATTCTCGGCAGTTTCCTCGGTGCGGCCTTCATCCTGTTGCTGCCGATTTTTCTCGATATCACATTGCCGGCAGTCGCCGGACTGCTGCACCTGCCCTTCGACAATGCAGCCGTTTCGCATATCCAACTGATGGTGTTCGGTGCCCTCATCATGTTCTTCCTCGTCGTGGAACCTCACGGCCTGGCGCGTTTGTGGCAGATTGCGAAGGAGAAGCTGCGTCTTTGGCCCTTCCCGCACTGATGCCGTCGCAGATTTCATTTCAACAGTTCAAACAAGAGGAGATATCCATGTTCAAGAAAAGCAAACAGTTCGTCCTTGCCGCCGCGGTTTCCGTCGCATGCCTGGGCTCGATGGTTTCCGCTCCTGTGCAGGCCGCGGACGAGCAGTACTTCATGCTGCCGTCCTACCGCGTCGGTCCCTACGGCGCCAATGGCCAGGCGTTCTATGGCGGCTTCATCGACTACCTCAACTACGTAAACATGAAGGGCGGCATCGACGGCGTGCAGACCGCCTGGGACGAGTGCGAAACGGAGTACAACACCTCCAAGGGTGTCGAGTGCTATGAGCGACTGAAGAGCAAGGCCAAGAATTTCCCCGGCCCGATCCACACCATGTCGACCGGTATTTCCTACGCTCTGGTGGACAAGACGGCCGCCGACAAGCTGCCGCTGGCCATGATGGGCTACGGCCTGACGATGGCGGTGGACGGTTCGGTCTTCCCTTATGCCTTCCCGCTGGTGACGACTTACCAGATGCAGGCCTCCGCCATCGTCAAGTTCCTCAAGGACCGGGAGAAGGGCAGCCTCGCCGGCAAGAAGATCGTATTCCTCTATCATGACTCCGCCTACGGCAAGGAGCCGATCCTGGCGCTGGAGGCAGAGGGCCGCCTCAACAAGTTTGAACTGGTGCAGATTCCGGTGGCGCACCCCGGCAACGAACAGGGTGCCCAGTGGCAGCGCATCCGCCAGGAAAAACCCGATTACGTGATCATGTGGGGCTGGGGCGTGATGAACATGACGGCGCTGAAGACCGCGCAGAAAATGGGCTTCCCGCGCGAGAAGATGATCGGTTCCTGGTGGGCGGGTTCCGAGGAGGATACCGTGCCGGCGGGTGACGCCGCCAAGGGCTACATGTCCGCCACATGGAACGTGGCCGGCAAGGGCGTGCCTCTGGTCGCCGACATCGAGAAAGTCGTATACGGAGCCGGCAAGGGCAATCTGTCGGATAAATCCAAGCTCGGCACCATCCTCTACAACCGCGGCATTTCCGCCGCCGTGCTGTCGGTGGAAGCGGTGCGCGCTGCCCAGGCGAAGTATGGCAAGGGCAAGGCCATGAACGGCGACCAGGTGCGCTGGGGCCTGGAGAACCTGAACCTGACCGACGCCCGCCTCAAGGCACTGGGCGCCACCGGTCTGCTGCCGGAAGTGAAGACGTCCTGCGAAAACCACGAAGGATCCGGCAAGGTGAAGATCCAGCAATGGGACGGCACCAAGTGGGTGGTTCTGTCCGACTGGCTGGAAGGCAACAAGGCGCTGATCCACCCCCTGTTCCAGGCCGATGCCAAGCGCTACGCCAAGGAGAAGGGCATCACGCCGCGTGACTGCGCCGCCGAAGCGAAGGCGAAGTAAGCAGCAGGCAATGCAGGAAGGGCGGGGATTCTTCCCCGCCCGCCCCGCGAACCAGTGTTGTTAACGGGAACCACCCATGTCCGCCTATCTGTCCGTCAATAACGTCGAAGTCATCTACGATCACGTCATCCTTGTGCTCAAGGGCGTGTCCCTTCAGGTGCCGCAGGGGAAGATCGTGGCCCTGCTGGGCGCCAACGGTGCCGGCAAGTCCACCACCCTCAAGGCCGTCTCCAACCTGCTGCGCGCCGAGCGTGGCGAGGTGACCAAGGGCAGCATCGAGTTTCAGGGTAGGCGCATCGACCAGATGACGCCGAACGAAATGGTCAAGGGCGGCGTCATCCAGGTCATGGAAGGGCGTCATTGCTTCGCCCACCTCACGGTCGAAGAAAATCTCTTGACCGGTGCCTATACCCAGTCGCTGTCGCGCACGCAATTGAAGCAGAAACTCGACAAGGTGTATGACTATTTCCCGCGGCTGAAGGACAGGCGCGGCTCTCAGGCAGGCTACACTTCCGGCGGCGAGCAGCAGATGACCGCCATCGGCCGTGCGCTGATGGCCAACCCGGAAATGATTCTGCTCGATGAGCCGTCCATGGGCCTGGCGCCGCAGATCGTCGAGGAAATCTTCGAGATCGTGCGCGACCTCAATGTGCGCGAGAAGGTGAGTTTCCTCCTGGCCGAGCAGAACACCATGGTCGCACTGCGCTATGCGGACTTCGGCTATATCCTCGAAAACGGCCGCGTCGTGATGGAGGGCGTGGCCGAGGAACTGCGCAGCAACGAGGACGTCAAGGAGTTCTATCTCGGCATCTCTTCGGGGGAGCGCAAGAGCTTCCGCGAGTCCAAGCATTACCGCCGCCGCAAACGCTGGCTCGCTTAGTCGGCCGCAGATCGCGCCGCATGGTGTGTCTTGTTCAAAGGCTTGTTGCCTGCCCGCGAAGCGGAATCCCAGGCACGCAGAGCGAGCGCTGCTAAACGGCGCCCCCGCCCGCCTTGCATCGCTTGGTGCTTCAACGCCTCTGCCCTACCCTTATTCGGAGCAAACATGTCCCAATACTTCGACGCCCTCGAAACCCGTTCCGCCGAGCAGCGGACGTCGGCGCTGGCGGTGCGGCTGCCGCAGCAGATTGCACATGCCAAGGCCAACACCGCGTACTTTGCGGCGTCTCTGAAGCAGGTCGATGCAACGGCGATCACGTCCGCTGCTGCGCTCGCTGCCCTGCCGGTGGTGCGCAAGCACGACCTGATCGAGTTGCAGAAGCTGCAGCGTCCCTTCGGCGGGCTGGCGGCTTCGCACTGGGGCAAGCTCTCGCGCGTATTTTCGTCGCCCGGCCCGATCTACGAACCGGAAGGTCGCGATGCCGATTACTGGCGCACGGCACGCGCTCTTTACGCGGCAGGTTTTCGCGCCGGCGATCTGGTGCATAACGGCTTCTCCTACCACATGACGCCGGGCGCCTGGATCATGGAAGCGGGTGCGCTGGCTCTGGGTTGCACCGTGTTCCCGGCCGGCGTCGGCCAGACCGAGCAGCAGGTGGCGGCGATGAACGACCTGCAGCCCAACGGCTATGTCGGCACCCCGTCTTTCCTCCGCATCCTGCTGGAAAAGGCCGAGGAACTGGGCATCAAGCTGCCGTCGCTGACCAAGGCGCTGGTGTCCGGCGAAGCCTTTCTACCGCCGGTGCGCGATGCCCTGCTGGCGCGCGGCGTCACCGGCTATCAGGCCTACGCGACCGCTGAACTGGGTGTCATAGCTTACGAAACCGAAGCGCGCGAAGGCCTGGTGGTCGACGAGGGCGTGATTGTCGAGATCGTCCGTCCCGGCACCGGCGATCCGGTCGCTGTCGGCGAAGTCGGCGAAGTGGTGGTGACCACCTTCAACTCCGACTACCCGCTGATCCGTTTCGGCACCGGCGACCTGTCGGCCTTCCTGCCCGGGATTTCGCCCTGCGGCCGCACCAATATGCGCATCAAGGGCTGGATGGGGCGCGCCGATCAGACCACCAAGGTCAAGGGCATGTTTGTCCATCCGGAGCAGGTGGCGACCATCGTCAAGCGCCATCCTGAAATCGTCCGGGCACGGCTGGTGGTGACCAATCCGGACAGTACCGACCTGATGACCCTGAATTGCGAAGCGGGCGCGGCCGGCGGCGACCTGGAAAAGAGCATCGCCGATACCGTGCGCGATGTCACCAAACTGCGTGCCGAGGTAAGACTGGTTGCCGCGGGCAGCCTGGCCAATGACGGCAAGGTGATCGAAGACGCCCGCAAGTATGACTGAGCCGGCTGCGCCCGGCGCCGGACCCCTGGCCGGTCTGCGCATCCTCGACCTCACCCGGTTGCTGCCCGGGCCGGTGGCGACCATGCACCTGGCCGATCTCGGCGCCGAGGTCATCAAGATCGAGGATACCGGTGTCGGCGATTATGCCCGCACCATGGGTCCCGGCGCCCATGCGGCGAACGGCGACAGCCTGTTCTTTCGCGTCGTCAACCGCAACAAGAAGAGCCTGCGGCTGGACCTGAAGCAGGCCGCCGGCGTAGAGGTCTTCATGCGCCTGGCGCGCGACGCCGACGTGATTTTCGAGAGCTTCCGCCCCGGCGTGGTCGACAAGTTGGGCATCGGTTATGCAGCCGTGCGGGCGATCAATCCGCGCATGGTCTATTGCGCCATTACCGGTTACGGTCAGACCGGGCCCTGGGCGGACCTCGCCGGTCACGATCTGAATTTCATCGCCACGGCCGGGTTGCTGGACCAGATCGGCACCCGTGATGGCGAGAGCAGCGGCGCACCGGCGATTCCCAATCTGCAGATAGGCGACCTTCTCGGGGGAGCGCTTACTCCGCTGCTAGGGGTTCTTGCCGCAGTAATCGGCGCCAAGGCGACGGGGCAGGGCAGCCATGTGGACGTGGCGATGACCGATGCCGTGCTGGCGCACACCGTCTTTCCTTTGGCGGCCACGCTGGCGCATGGCCGGCCGGCGCCGCGGGGTGCCGATCTGCTGACGGGTGGCGTCCCCTGCTACGGCGTGTATCGTACGGCTGATGACCGCTACCTCGCCGTCGGCGCTCTGGAACCCAAGTTCTGGCAGGCCTTCTGCGCCGCTATCGGGCGATCCGATCTGGCACCCTTCGGCCTCGCCACGGACAGCGAAGGCCGGCGCGTGAAGGCCGAACTGGCGGCACTGATCGCCTCGCAGCCGCTGGCGCATTGGCAGCCTCTGGTCGCCGCTGTGGACTGTTGCGTCACGCCAGTTCTGCGGCTGGATGAAACCCTGCAGCATCCCCAAGTGGTGGCTCGCGAGATGGTGGTTGAAGTCGGCGGCACCAAACAATACGCGCCGCCCTTCAAGCTTTCCGCCTGGCCTTGGGCAAACGCGACAGCGGCGCCGGCGGCAGGCGCCGACAGCGATGCCGTGCTGGCGGCTGCGGGCTACGCCGAAGCGGAAATTGCCGCGCTGCGCCAGGCGCGTGTAATCTAAGCGATGCATGTCGAAGCGACCGTCGCTCTCGCCCTTCTCCCCGATTTTGCGCTGATCCTGCTCGGCGCCGGTCTGCGCCGCGCGCTGCATCTGGGCGACCACTTCTGGAGCGGGTTGGAGAAGCTGGTCTATTACGTGCTGTTCCCGGCGCTGCTGTTCAGCGGGTTGGTGAAGACCCGCATCGACTGGTCGGCAGCGGCACCGATGATCGGCGTTGCCGCCGCGGCGATGGGTACCGGCATGATCCTCGGTCTGGCCGCGCGGCTGTTGCCGATTTCCACGATGTCCTTCGCCTCGCAATACCAGTGTGCGTTTCGCTTCAATTCCTATATCGGTCTGGCGGTCGCGGGTACGCTCTACGGATTGCCCGGCGTCGCGGCCATGGGGATTGTCGTCGGCCTCATGGTACCGCCGGCGAACATGGCAGCGGTATGGATGCTCGCGCGTCATGGTGAGGCGGGCGTCTGGCGCGAACTGGCGAGGAACCCGCTGATCCTGGCCACGCTGGCCGGCGTCGCGGCAAACCTGGCAGGCTTCGAGCCGCCTTCAGTGCTGCTGCACTTCCTCGGCCGGCTCTCCGATGCGGCGATCGCGCTCGGCCTTCTGGCGGTAGGTGCCGGCCTGCGGCTGAATGGGGTCAGGGGTGCGGCGGCGCACGCTTCGGCCTCTTACCTGTTGGCTGTCAAGCTGCTCGCCATGCCGGCGACGGCCTTGCTGCTGATCCGGTGGTTCGGTCTTACAGGGATCCACGCCGACATCGCGCTGATTTTTTCGGCCCTGCCGACCGCGAGTTCAGCCTATATTCTTGCCCAGCGCATGGGCGGTGACGGTGCCCGCGTCGCGTGGCTGATCTCGGCCGGCACTTTGCTCGGCATGCTGAGTCTGCCGTTCTGGCTGGCCTGGCGCTGACGCCTGCCCCGCAGTGGAATCCCGGGCGCGCAGCGCGCCCGGCGAAGCCTTACTTGGCCTTGCCGTCCTTTTTTGGCGGCACCTGATCCGTCGCCGTCGCAGCCTGCGCCGCATCGCCCGCCGCGGTCTGGCCGGCGCCCTGCATCAGGTTCCACGGCCAAAGCGCCGGGTTGGCGAAAGGATTGGCGTTGGTGTCTGAACCGGCAGCCGACTGGCTGATGGCCTGGAACGCGGACAGCGTCGCGCACTGCATTTCCAGTCCTTGAATGGTCATTTGCAGCATGCCGAGATTGGTCTTGAGCCAACCCTCTACCGCCTTGAGATCCTTGATGCGCTTCTCCAGTTCGTTGGTGTCCAGAGTCGGTGTTACCAGACCGGGCAGCGGCATGCCGGTATTCCCCCACAGGGATTTCAGGAAATCCATCGGATCGGACGGTGTAGTGCTCATGGCGGTTGCTCCTATGTAGTCGGGTGATCTTACCGCAGTAGGGTCTTCCGCGCTAAACTGACCTCATCCGCATGGGGCCTGTAGGGAAAAGCAATGCTCAAGCTATTGGTGGTGGAAGATCATGTTCTGGTGCGAGAGGGATTGCTGGCGACCCTGAAGAACCTCGGCGCCGAAACGCAGACCTTTGGTGTGCAGGATGCCAATGAAGCCATTGGCATATTGGAGACCGAGGACATTGACATGATGATCCTCGACCTGATGTTGCCCGGGACCAAGGGCCAGACATTCCTGCCACTGGTCCGGCGGCGGTTTCCCACGGTGCCGGTGGTGGTTCTGTCGGCGCTGGACGATGCCGACAACGTATCGCGCGTGATGAAGGCCGGCGCTTCCGGGTTTGTTTCCAAATCGGGCTCGAGCAGCGAGTTGCTGGACGCCCTGCGTGCGGTCTTGTCCGGCGAAATCTATCTTCCGGCGAAGTTGCGGGCATTGACCAGCCGCAGCGAAACCGCCGTCGGCGCGGGCAAGCCTCTGGCGCAGCGCTTTGGTCTGACGACGGCGCAGGCGCGGGTGCTGGAACTCCTGACCGAAGGCCGCAGCAACCGCCAGGTCGGCGAACTGCTGGGCTTGACCGAGGGTACGGTGAAGATCCACGTTTCGGCCATCATGAAGTCCATGGGCGTGAATAACCGCTCGGAAGCCGCGCTGATGGCGAGTCGCAAGCGGCGCCAGCGCTGAGCGCCGGATCAGGCCGCCATGGCCACGGCGGAGGCCTGGCTGCTGCGGGGGCGGGATGCCGCTTCTTCCTCGACCAGGTCCTGCACGTCGTCGAAGGATATCTGCAGGAGGTCAAGCACCTGACGGGCGATGCCGCGGCTGGCATTGGCCAGCGGCGAGGGCAGGCTGCCGGGAATGGTTTTCTGCAGCAGGTGCTTGCTGGCGGAGAGCGTTGCCACCGGCGAAAGAATGCGGTCGCCGAAACGCGACAGAAATTCGTCGAGGGTCTTTTCCGCCGCCTCGCGTTGCCAGACATTGGTGGGCCACTGTGACGGGATTGCATAGGCGCGCGGGAACATTTCCAGGTCGCGGATGACGGTGCGGATGTCCTCGTGCGAATCGCGAAACGGCAGCAGCACCAGATCGGCTACGCCGTAAAGATTGCGGTCCATCTCGGTACGGTTGCCGCCGCCGTCGATGACGCCCATCCATGCCTTGAGCGACCGGATCTTGCTGGTGACCTTGCTCAGTGCTTCACGCGAGCGGGCATCGGCGACTATATAGCGGCGGCCGGCCGGATCCAGCGGTTCGCGGCAGGTGTCGGTGAGGACGCAGACCGATCGCTGCCCGAGCAGGCCCATGCCCTGGCAGAGCATGTGGGAAATCGTGGTCTTGCCGGTACCGCCCTTGTTGCCGATGACGCAGATGATGTCTGCCATGCGAGGCTCCTCCTCGACCACTGCACGCGGCAGTGATCTGTGTGGGGAGGATTATTGGGCATCGGGCGGGTCTTCGATGGCCGAAATTGCGAGGCAATCGCCGCGTTTATGTCTCGGTCCGATAAGGACCGGGACGGTATCCAGACGATATGTCCGGGTGCCCCGCACCCGGATGGTATCCAGCGGAATGTCTCGGTCCGATACGGAGCGGAATGGTATCAGCCCGCCGGCCGGTAGCAGTAGAAGCGTGTCCGCCGGCTATCGGCCACCTCGACCGTGCGTTCAGGCTGAATTCCGGGCACGTCGAAGCTGTTGCTGACCAGCAAGGCATCCGGCTTCATTTCGGCCGTGGCTTTTGACCACAGCTGTTGCATCGGAGCCGGCGACAGGAAGGCATAGACCAGAGCGTAGCCGTCCAGCGGGTGCGACCAGAAGTCGCCGAAGCGGATTTCAACGTTGGGCAGGCGGCGGCAGGAGAGCCAGGCCCAGGCCCAGGGCAGCGGCGCGTGTTCAAAGCCGACCAGGCGGCAATCGGGTCGCTCCCGTGCCAGCCGGCGCAGCAGGCCGCCGTCGCCGCAACCGAGATCAACCACGGCAACCGGTGCGGCGGGCAGCAGCCCGGCCAGAGCTTTGCCGGCCAGAGCATTGGTGAGGTAAAGCGGCACCCGGCTGCGGTCGGTGCGCCAGAATGTCAGCAGCAGCATGGCGAAACCCGCCAGCCATGCCCAGGAGGGCAGCCCCAGTCCCGATGCGAGCACCGCCAGCGGCATGAAGCCGAGATGGATAGGCCGCCACCAGGGCGGGTCCCGCAGCAAATGGCTGATCAGGGCCGCGCACAGCCCCTGCGCGCCCGCGATCGCCAGCAGGTGGTCGGCGAGGGCGGGGAAGAGCATCAGGATCAGCGCCGCCGGCACGGCGCCAAGCACCTGCGCGACCAGTGCGTGGCGCAGCGGCGTTTCTGCCGGTTTCAACCGAGCCCGAGCCGGATGCGCAGCGCCTCGCGTTCCGGCGCGGCGGCCTCGATGCTGCGCCGCTTGACATGGCCGAAGCCGCGGATTTTCTCCGGCAGCCTGGCCAATGCGATGGCGTCGCCCAGTGTGCTGCGCTCAAGCTTGCCCGACAGAGCGGCGATATCGGATTCGTACCCCGCCAGCAAGGCCCGTTCAGACCGCCGTTCGCCGCTGCGGCCGAAAACGTCCCAGCGTGAGCCGCGGTAGCGACGGGCCTTTGCCAGCCACTTGAATGCCGTGAGCATCCAGGGGCCGAAGGCCATTTTCCTGATCTGCCCTGTCGTCGGGTCGGGACGCGACAGCAGCGGCGGTGCCAGGTGAATGTTCAGCGTGTAGTTGCCTTCAAAGCGTTCGCCGATCTGCTGCAGGAAGTCGCCTTCGACATAAAGCCGCGCGACCTCGTATTCGTCCTTGATCGCCATCAGCTTGAACAGGTTGTGCGCCACAGCTTCGGTAAGTTGTGACGAGTTGATTGCCTCTTCCGCGGCGCGGATCAGCCCGACCAGTTTCCGGTAGCGGGTGGCGTAAGCGGCGTCCTGGTACCCGGTCAGGATGCCCGCGCGTTTCTCGATCACCTCGTCCAGCGCCGGCGCCTGAGGCGCAGCGATGTGCGGTCGGGCATAGGCCAATACGGCCGCCGGATCATGTGCTGCGCGCCGGCCCCAAAGAAAGGCGGCACGGCTCATCGCCAGCGCCGTGCCGTTGAGTTCGATGGCGCGGTCGATGGCCTCCGCCGACACCGGCACCAGGCCCTGCTGCCAGGCGTAGCCGAGCAGGAACAGGTTGCTGGCGATCGAATCGCCGAGCAGGCGCAGCGCCAGGTCGGAGGCATCGACGAAATGCGCCGCGCCGGCGCCGACGGCTTCGCTGATCGTGGTCTGCATGCGCGCCAGCGGAAACTGCCAGTCCGGGTTGCGCGTGAAATCGGCGGTCGGAATTTCGGCGCAGTTCGCCACCACCCGGGTGTGGCCGGTCCGCATGCGCGACAGCGCATCGGGCGCAGCGGTGACGATGACGTCGCCGCCGATGACCGCCTTGGCTTCGCCGGTGGCGACGCGCACGGCGTGGATGGCTTCAGGATCGTCGCAGATGCGGACATGGGCGGACACTGCACCACCCTTTTGTGCCAGACCAGCTATGTCGAGCACGGTGACGCCCTTGCCGTCGATGTGCGCGGCCATGCCGATGACGGCGCCGATGGTAACGACGCCGGTGCCGCCGATGCCGGTGATGAGAATGCCGTAAGGTGCTGTGGTCGGAGGCAGCACCGGTGCCGGCGGAATGCCAAAGGCATTGTTGTCATCGCCCGCGCCGGCCAGGCCGCGGCCTTTCCTTACAGTGCCGCCGAGTACCGAAACAAAGCTCGGGCAAAAGCCCTTCTCGCAGGAATAGTCCTTGTTGCAGGCGGACTGGTCGATGGCGCGCTTGCGGCCGAACTCGGTTTCCACCGGCACCACGGCGAGACAGTTGGACTGCACGCCGCAATCGCCGCAGCCTTCGCAGACGGCCTCGTTGATGAACAGGCGGCGCGGCGGATCGGTCATCTTGCCGCGCTTGCGGCGGCGGCGCTTTTCGGCGGCGCAGGTCTGGTCGTAGATGATGGCGGAGACGCCGGGGCATTCGCGCATGTCGCGCTGGATGGCATCGAGGTCGTCCCGGTGCCGCATCGGTACGCCGTGCGGCAGGTCGGGGTGGCCGTAGGCGCGCGTGGCGCCGTCGGTGACCACGACGACGTGATGTACGCCTTCCGCATGCAACTGATGGGCGATCTGCGGCACCGTCAGACTGCCGTCGACCGGTTGTCCGCCGGTCATCGCCACGGCGTCGTTGTAAAGGATCTTGTAGGTGATGTTGACGCCCGCGGCGACTGCAGCGCGAATCGCCAGCGAGCCCGAGTGGAAATAGGTGCCGTCGCCGAGATTGACGAAGACATGACGCTGCTCGGTGAACGGCGCCTGCCCGCTCCAGGCCGCACCTTCACCGCCCATGTGGGAGTAGGTCGCGGTGGCGCGGTTCATCCACAGCACCATGTAGTGGCAGCCGATGCCGGCCAGCGCGCGGGAGCCTTCGGGCACGCAGGTCGAGCTGTTGTGCGGGCAGCCGGGGCAGAAGTAGGGCGTTCGCGCGATCGGGATGATCGGCGCGGTCGAGCGCTCCTTGGCTTCGATCACGGCCAGCCGGTCGCGTATCCGTGTCGAAGTGAAATGGCGGCCGATGCGGTCGGCGATGACGCGGGCAATCTGTGCCGGCGACAGTTCGCCCGAAGCGGGCAGCAGCCAGCGTCCGTTGGGCAGTTCCCATTCGCCCTTTTCGTCGAACTTGCCGATCACCCGCGGCCGCACGTCCTCGCGCCAGTTGTAGAGCTGTTCCTTCAACTGGTATTCGATCAGCTGGCGCTTCTCCTCGACCACCAGTATTTCTTCCAGCCCCTCGGCGAAGCGGCGCACGCCGTCTGATTCCAGCGGCCAGACCATGCCGACCTTGTAGAGCCGGATGCCGAGCTCGGCGGCCAGCGCATCGTCTATGCCGAGGTCATCGAAGGCTTGGCGCACGTCGAGATAGGACTTGCCGGTGGTAATGATGCCCAGGCGGGGTTGCGGCGAGTCGATGACCACCTGGTTGAGGCGGTTGGCGCGGCAGTAAGCCAGCGCGGCATACAGCTTGTGGTCGAGCAGACGGGCTTCCTGCAGCAGCCGGTCGTCCGGCCAGCGGATGTTGAGGCCGTCGGTCGGCAGGGCGTAATCGGTGGGCAGTTGGATGCGCACGCGGTCCGGCGAGATATCCACCGAGGCCGAGGATTCGACGGTGTCGGCCACCGCCTTGAAGCCGACCCAGCAACCCGAGTAGCGGCTCATCGCCCAGCCATGCAGGCCGAGATCGAGGTAGTCCTGGACGCCGGCCGGCACCAGCACAGGCATCATCGCCGCCTTGAGGGCGTGCTCAGACTGGTGCGCCACAGTCGAGGAGCGCGCGGCGTGATCGTCGCCGGCGACGACCAGCACGCCGCCGTGCTGCCAGGTTCCGGCCGAATTGGCGTGCTTGAAGACGTCGCCGCAGCGGTCCACGCCGGGCCCCTTGCCGTACCACATGCCGAAGACACCGTCATGGCGGGCGCCGGGCGACAGATTGACTTGCTGCGTACCCCACAAGGCGGTGGCGGCAAGATCTTCATTGACGCCGGGCTGGAACACGATCCGGTTTTCAGAGAGATGGACTTTCGCCTTCCACAGGGCCTGATCCAGCCCGCCCAGCGGCGAGCCGCGATAGCCGGAAACGTAGCCGGCGGTATTCAGCCCGGCCAGGGCGTCGCGCTGGCGTTGCAGCAGCAGCAGGCGAACAAGGGCCTGTGTTCCGGTGAGAAACACCCGGCCCTGATTGAGGGTGTATTTGTCTTCAAGGCTGATGTTGCGCAACGGCGCATTCATGACGGCGGCAGAATCTTGCCCGGATTCATGATGTTGTCCGGATCGATGGCCTGCTTCAGGATGCGCATCAGGTCGATGGCCACTTCGCCGTGCTCCAGGGTCATGTAGCCCTGCTTGCCGATGCCGACGCCATGTTCGCCGGTGCAGGTGCCGTCCATGCGGATGGCGCGTTGCGCCAGGCGCGAAGCGAAGCCTTTGGCGCGGGCGAGTTCGTCGTCGTCGTCGGGATCGACCAGCAGCAACAGATGGAAGTTGCCGTCGCCGACATGGCCCACCAGCGGCGCGGTGAGGCTGCTTGCCTGCAAATCGCGACAGGTCTCGCCGATGCATTCGGCCAATTGCGAAATCGGCACACACACATCCGTCGTCAGCGCCCGGCAGCCGGGCTTGAGGCCTATCCCGGCGTAGTAGGCATCATGCCGCGCCTGCCACAGGCGGCTGCGGTCCTCGGGGCGGGTCGCCCATTCGAAATCCTGCCCGCCTTGCTCGGCGGCGATCTTCTGCACCGTCTCCGCCTGTTCCTTGACCCCGGTGGGCGAACCGTGAAACTCGAAGAACAATGTGGGCGCCTCGCGCAGCGTGGTCCTGCTGTGGCGGTTGATGGCGGTGATTGCCAGAGCATCCAGCAGTTCGATGCGCGCCACCGGCACGCCGAGCTGGATGGTCTGAATCACTGCCGTGACGGCGGCCGCCAGAGTCGGAAAGGCGCAAACGGCGCTGGAGATGGCCTCCGGCACCGGATAGAGGCGTACGGTCAGTTCCGTGATGATGCCCAGCGTGCCTTCGGAGCCCACCATCAGTCGCGTCAGGTCATAGCCTGCAGCTGATTTGCGGGCGCGGCCGCCGGTCTTGAGGATGCGGCCGTCGGGCAGCACCACGGTCATGCCGAGAACGTTCTCGCGCATGGTGCCGTAGCGCACGGCGTTGGTGCCGGAAGCGCGCGTCGCGGCCATGCCGCCGAGGCTGGCGTCCGCCCCGGGATCGATCGGGAAGAACAGCCCCGTGCCGCTCAGGGCCGCGTTGAGCGCCTTGCGCGTGACGCCGCACTGCACGGTGGCGTCGAGATCTTCCTGACGCACGGCGACAACCTGATTGAGCGCCGCCAGATCGATGCAAACCCCACCATGCAAAGCCAGCAGGTGTCCCTCGAGCGAGGTGCCGGTGCCGAAAGCGATGACCGGGGTGCGATGGCGGTGACACAGGCCGACGATTTCGGCGACTTCGGCGGTGGATTCGGCGAATACCACCGCATCCGGCGGCATCGGTGTGTGTGAGGATTCGTCCTTGCCATGATGCAAGCGCACCGCGGCGGCGATGGAAAAACGCAAGCCGAAGCGGGCGGCGAGGGCCTCGGCAAGTTCCCCTGGCAGCGGTGGCCGGTCAGCGGGGGCGTTCATGGCGATCTCCGGTGGTGGCGATGGTCGCCCGATTCTACGCCGCGCCCGGCCTGCTTTAGGCGCGCCGTTGCCGCCGCCGCCGGCCCCGGCCCCTATCCCGGCCAGGCTCCGATTTGCACGGTCGGGACCGGCCGAACAGCGATTCGTGAGTTATTCCTTGACGGTGCCGCCGAGTTTGGAGATAATCACGGGTTCAGTTGGAGGGGTTCCCGAGCGGTCAAAGGGATCAGACTGTAAATCTGACGGCTCTGCCTTCGAAGGTTCGAATCCTTCCCCCTCCACCAACGGGTTGTAAGAATACGTGGTTACAAGCGGTTAGCGGACAGGTAGGGCGGGCGGCGGTAGTTCAATGGTAGAACCTCAGCCTTCCAAGCTGATTATGCGGGTTCGATTCCCGCTCGCCGCTCCAGGTTCTGTAGTTGGTAGTAAAAAGGTTTCAGCCCATGTAGCTCAGTGGTAGAGCACTCCCTTGGTAAGGGAGAGGTCGCGTGTTCGATC
>SESD01000454.1_pt1 | contig 25324 bp, 24 predicted proteins | sample 3171411 | NCBI WGS metagenome assembly SESD01 (sample SAMN06051880, study PRJNA518727) | freshwater metagenome | biome: subpolar coniferous forest; feature: holomictic lake; material: water; isolation source: holomictic Lake 442, 16.5 m depth | place: Canada: near Kenora, Ontario | collected...
GCGGTGCCCTTTTCACACTGAGAAGTCGCCCAGTTTCAGCGTGTCTCCGGTCAAGCAGACTTATCACTGCTTTGGCTGCGGTGCGCACGGGAACGCCATCGGGTTCCTGATGGAGTTTGACCGCATGGATTTTTTGGAGGCGGTGGACTGGCTGGCGCAAGGCGCGGGCATGGATGTCCCCCGGTTTGCCAAGCCGGACGCTCCCCGTGCGGGTGTGGCGGATGACGAACTGTATGCCATTCAGCACTCGGCGATGCGCTGGTATCAGCAAGCTTTGAAATCGTCTGCCGGGGCGGTCGGTTATCTTAAAGGCCGGGGCGTGACGGGCGAAATCGCCAAGGCTTACGCGCTTGGGTTCGCGCCGGATTCATGGCGGAACTTGCCGGAGTGGCCGGTGCCGGCGATGGTGGAGTCTGGTTTGATGGTGGACGCGGACGGCAAGCGTTACGACCGTTTCAGGGGGCGGGTCATGTTCCCGATCCGCAACCGCAAGGGTGATGTCATCGGGTTCGGAGGCAGGGCTTTGGGTGATGCCCAACCGAAATATCTGAACACTGCCGAGACGGCGGTCTTCGTCAAGGGCCGCGAGGTTTATGGGCTTTATGAACTGCTGCAAACCGGCCAGCGCCCGGATTCGATTATCGTGGTGGAGGGCAATCTGGATGTGGTGGCATTGGCTCAATTCGGGTTGACCAACACGGTCGCCACGCTCGGCACGGCGATAGGGGGTGAACAGGTGGCCTTGTTGTACCGCTATTCCCGCAAGCTGGTCTTCTGCTTCGACGGCGACGAGGCGGGGCGCAAGGCGGCGGCGCGAGCCATGGAGGCGGTGCTGCCGGAAATGCAAAGAGGCAGGACGGCGGGCTTCGTGCTGCTGCCGGAGGGGCATGACCCGGATTCGCTGATCCGCGAGGAAGGCGCTGCGGAGTTTGGCGAAAGGATCTCCGCTGCGCTGCCGTTGTCGGAGTTTTTCTTTTTGGCATTGGCGCACGGGCTGGGCTTGCACACGATGGAAGGTCGGGCCGCGCTGGCGGCGGCGGCCAGGCCGTTGATTAAAAAAATCCCCTGCCCGGACTTGCAAGGGCAGATGTCGGCCAGGCTGGCGGATGTCATCGGGTTGGGGGCTGTGAAACGGCCGCTTAAAATCAACCCAGCATGGACGGTTTACGGGGTCATGCATACCTGATAACCGGGTTTGATGGGTGGTTAGATTTTAGCCTGTCATTAAAACCGTTACCGTTCAATGTCTTGCTGAGTTTTATGACTGTTTATCAACAGAAATTGTGGATAAAAATCATTCGCCTACCCGCCAGCCACAATCTGCACATTGACGAGGGGGCCGGTTGCCGTTGGCGTGGTTGTTGTGGGCGTTGCGGTCGGGTCTGTCGCCAGCCAGCTAACCCATTTAGTCCCATCCCAAGCTTTCATGCCGAATAATAAGTCACGCGGAAACGTGGCACGGCGGGCCACCTCGCGGGCGTTTTCCGTGTTGACTATGCCAGAAAATTTAGCCTGTTTTAACAGATAGGTGAACGCTTCGCTAGGTGGGGTGAAATCTGTAGTGTAAAGGCAATAATTAAATACAATAAGCTCATCTATATAGCCAAAGCTGTATCCCGGGTCTATTATCGCGCCAATCCTCACTGTAGCAGCAGCAGGGGTCATTGCTGAAGAATAACTTTTAGTGGTGGCATCCTTTACTCCGTTCACAAAAGCCATTAAAGTCCCAGAGCTTCGACCATAGGCAACATGAGTTAAAGTGTTCAAGGGAACGGAAGTCGATGTTCCTGTCAGCCTGGTCCCTGCCCCTCCGGCATTAACTATATCCAAGCGCATAGTTCCACTGACATTCATTACACCAAGAACATAATTACTATATGACCAAGGAACACTCCTGCCGTCTATTACACTAAAGTGTGTAGCACTCGATGTGATATACACCCACGCCTCCACCAAAAAATCTCCAGTGAGATTAAAATCTGTGGATGGGCAAGAAAGATACGTCCCGGTTGTACCGTCGAAATAAGCGCTCTGACCGAACTTTCCTTGTGCCGCGCTTATCTTGGCGTTACCGTAAGGCGTTACGGCCTGTTTGGTCGAAGCTGTGAAGCTTACGCTGTTGTCGGCCCCGTCAAAGTGCGCTGCGAACGCGACATGGTAGACATCCCTCATAGCGTCGGGGCCACGTTAGCAGGGACCCAGTAGCTCCCGATGAGGGTGTACTCAATGGCCGCGTCGTCGTTGACGGAGGACTGCGAACAGGGCAGGCCGGAACAGGTGATGTCCGACAATATGCCAATCGCCGCCGTTTTGTTCACCGTCATGCAGATGACCGGCACGTCGCCGTCAATGCGCTTTGCGCCTCCCCATGCGTCGCCTGCGGAGGGGAATAGTGCCCCGATGCACAGGCCTGTACTGAATGAATAGTAGATATATTCCACCGTATTGTAACCGGTTACACAGCCCAGCCTTAACGCAGAACTCACTGTCCCGTCAAAAGCCCACCCCTGCCCATAAACTTGCCCTATGCCTGCTGAACTCCTTTGATCCCCGGCAACACCCCCCCCTACATTGTAGTTATGCAAGGGTCCATAAGTCAGCCCATCCTTCCATAGGCAATACCCCACCACGGCAAACGGATAGTCCAGCGTGTTCGCCGCATTGCGCTTGACCTCCGTTATCGGAAACAGGCACAGCGCAAACGGCAAATACCCCGCTGAGGCATAACCTGCGAACGCCAGAAACGCCCCTTTAGCCGTCATCAGGAAATGGAATCTTGCCGTTGCGCTATGCGTGGTATGGAGGAATTGCTGCGTGGCCCAGCCCCATGCGTAGGTGGACGTGCTGCATAGGTTGGTCGCCGCCGTGTCGGTCGTGGGGTTCGCCCGGTGGAAGTAGAACTTGGCCTGTGCGGCGGTGTTGACGTAGTTGCAGTCGATGGAGAACCACAGCCGGGACTGGTCGCCCGTGTAGGAGCCGTCCAGACCCGCGACCAGCCCTTCCGGGGACTTCAAGACGATCCACGAATGGTTGGAGGTGGTGGCGGCGAAAGTGACATCGGCGATGGTAGACCAATAGTCCGTGCCGTTGGTGGCGAACGAGGTCGCGTTGCAGCTTTGCACGACGGTCCAGCCGCCCGCCAGCAGGAAGGTCTTGAGTTGCAAGCAAAACGAGGCCATTTGGTTGACCAGCGTGGTCTGGTCGGTGGGCGTGGTGTTGTAGCCGAAGGCCCATGTTTCGGTGTAGGGCATGTGTTTCTCCTGTTAAGTAAATGGGAAGGTAGGGCTTCAACCCTTTGCCGCCGCCGTTGTCGGCATGGGGATGCCAGCCTACGCGCCTGTCGGCATGGGGATGCCGGCCTACCGCTGGTGCATATAGCTCGCGGCTTGCAAGGCCGCCGTTGTTTGGTCGGTAGGGGTCGTGTTCCAGCCATGTACCCATGTTTTTACGGTCATTGCCAAATCCTCAGCCCTCGCGGTACTGCGATGGCGGTTGCGTGGTTCGATTCTAGGGTGATATCGACATATTGGCCGGTCGCCAGCGTGAAACCCGCCGAGGCATGGCGCCATTGCACACCGCCCGCCGTGCCGCCGACGGTCGCTAGCACAGTCCCGTCCGCTTGTTTGAGTTTGAGCGTTGCGGCATGGGCCGGGCTGGCGCAGCCGATGTCGGCTTCAGGGGCTTGGTAGGTTGCAGCGTTTAGCCACACCGACCCGACGTTTAACGGCGTGGTGCAATAGGGCGAAATTGTTTCTCCGGCAAGGGCCAGTCTAATGTCCGTCGAAGCCGCCGCCCCTCCCGCCGCTTGGCTGATGCTGATAATTGGCCCGACCGACACATTATGCTCTTCGACCCAAACGCAGGTGCCCTCCGTGGTGTAGTTGTTGCCTTCACGATTCCAAATTGCCTGTTTGACCATGCGGAACTCGCCCAGCGGGAAATTGGTCAGGGCGAACAAGGCCGGGTTTTCCGCCCGTGCCAGTGCCAGTGTCTTGAATGCAGCCTGCCCTGGCATCCAAAAAAAGCCGCCGCCGACTAGATCAGTTTGTAACAGATACCAATTCACGTATTTATCGTCACCAGTCAACTCGGTCAGCGTTCCGCCGTTGTCGTATTGGATTTTTAACGAGGTGGCATGGTAGGCAAAAGGGACTTTTGAGACATGCCAGGCCCATGCCGACGCGCCGGTGCGGTAAATGATGTTGTAGGGGGTCGATGTCCAAGGGGTTCCAGCCGGGGTCAAGGCGGGGATGCTGATCAGCAAATTTTCATCTGAGATCAACGCCGCCGACAGGGAGGGCCGCTTGGCTGCGAGGGTGTCGGTGGCTGCGACTAGGCCGCTAATCGTCGTGGTCAGCGTCGCCAAGGTGCCAAAATTCTTGTGCAGGTAATAATGCTCATGACGCTGGATAGGCGGGTGGCGTTCTTCGGCCAGCCAATATTTGGGGGTCAAGGCCGGGTTCCATTCCAGGATTTGCACCAGCACTTTGGTGTCTTGCAAGGTCCAGGCGGTTTGGCTTGCGGTCAATGTGCCATCAGTTGCATCAATATAGACATACCAAGTGCCGGTTGCAGGGGGTGTGCCTGGCAGGGTGACGGTTTTACTTCCGGTGATGGTGTGCTTCACTCCCGCCCGGTAATAATTCCATGTGGCCGAGGTGGGGGCCAAGGTAAACAGATAAGTGGAATCGTTAAAGGTTACGGTGGTTTCGGCAATGGATAGCAGCCCGTAAACGCCCAGGTCGGCGGCAATTTGAGTATCGCCGGTCGGTCCAGCCGCGCCAGCCGCGCCGGGTGCGCCAGTGGCCCCGGCATCGCCTTTGCTGGTGGTCAGGCTCCAATAGGTTTCGTTGGTCGGGTCATTGCCGGTCGTAGCCAGTATGCAAACATAGCTGGACCCGTTGAAACTGGCCGAATCGTAAGGCAGATAGGCCGTTTCTGCGGCATAAGCCCCTCTCCATGAATAACCCTGCCCGGTTGCGCCGGTTGCCCCTGCCCCGCCAACGCCCTGCGCAAACGAGGCCAGCATGAAGGGTGTCACCCGTGCCGATACCGCTGAGCCATAAGGCCAGATATTTTCAAGCGGTTGGCAGGTGACATAATCACTGTTTAGGGTGTGGTGAGTGCAGACAACCTCCTCGCCAAACGTGTCCGAACCAAAATACAACACCAGCGTGTCAGGGCTAGAGAGTGCAGGCAGTTTTTCGCCGTCACCATCTTCCAGCAGGAAAACCGTTGCGCCCACGTCAACCGCCGCCGCCAGTGTGGAGCGGAAAACCGATGCGGTTTTGATGGCTGGGTCGAGGCTAAAAACAAGGGACATGGTCTAGGCTTCCAAGTCGTAGAGTGTCATTGCGGCCGCCACGGATTCGATTTTTCCGGATCGGACAAACACGGTTGCGCCTTCCGCCACGCCGGTGCCGCGGACCCGCAACACGCCGCCGCCCGGTTGTTGCACCATCACGGTGCCATCGGCATAGACGGCGACGACTTCGCCGAACAATAGCGGATCGGAGGGGAGCAGGGAGTTGAACAGGGTCAGCGGATCGCCGGAATTCTCGCCGAGCCGAATGGACTGGCTTATTTCAACCAACCCATCGGGTTGCACGGTTACGGCAATGGTCACGCCGGATACCACGCCGAACACGTTCCCGTCTTCGCTGTCTTGCACTTTGACTAGCCAGCCCAGTTCTGCCAACGGGAAATTGAGATTATCAAACGGGATTTCGATCTCCCTGATAATCGGCTGTTTCCATTGTCCCGCCAATGCCCGCCGTCCGATTTCGTAAGCCGCAGGGGCGGTGGTCGCCAAATCATTCTGGACTTGCTGCATCAGCCTATCGCCCGCCGTGCCGGATCGCCAGACTCTAGCCATCACGCCGCCGACATTGCCGCCCACGACATAAATGGCATTGTCGTAGGTGGCCGGATCATAGGCTTTGGAGGGGATTGATAAAGCAACCGAGGTGGGGATGATTAAATCCGGTGTCGCGGTGCCGTAGTCCCAAGGCATGACAGGGTAGCGATAGCGGACATCGAGGGACTTTCCAGTGAGCGAGGGCACCACGATCAGCCCGCCGCCCTGTGCTAGGGTTTGGATCGCTTGGATCGGGGTTTGGTTGGCGTAACTGAATCCGCCGGCCGGGATCAGCCAATCTCCGCCGTCTGCCCAGGTCAGCGACCAGCCGGTGGTGAGCAACCCGTCAAACTCCGCAAGGGCTAATTGCTGTGCGGTGTAATCGTCGTCGCTGGTTTTGTCTCGCGGTCGGTTGTACGGTGCGCCGAGGTACCAGGTGATGGACCGCCCGCTGATGGCAAAGCGATCCGCGTTGAAACTTTGGGATGCAGTGGACGGGTCGAGGACGATATTAACGATCATCCCGTCGATGTCGGCTTGAACCAACATCGCGCTGCCTTCGGATGGCAGGATGGATTCAAACGCGGATCGGCCTAGCACTTCCGCGCTGAAACTGAGGTGCGGATTGTCAGCCGACAGGGTGAAGGACAGGCCGGATGCCGGGACGGGGAGCAAGTCCGGCAGCCGTTTCAGTGAAACCTCATGAAACATTCGATATGCCTTTTTCCTGAAAATGATCCAAGTGCCGGTTTCCGGGTCGTTCCCGCCGCCCTGGTCCGGGTCGTCGGGGTCGATGATTAACTGGGGGTGAAACCAAAGCGGTTTGCCCGCCTTCTGCCATGGCAACCGCCAAGCCCTGGCACCCGCCGCCCCTGGCTGGTAGAGGATGGCTATGGGCTTGGTCAGTCGTGGTGATCCATTCCAGGGGAGCCGGGTGGAGATCGCCCCGTGCATTGTGGCAGTCCAAGCCGCGTCGGTTGGCACTGCCGCCCGGATTGAATCCGCCCAGTTCAGCAGATTGGCAATCGCTTCCCTTGGTGTGCCTTCCCATGGCGCAACTATGGCAATCCGCCCGTTTTCAGCTTTGGCCCAGGCTGCCGCCGATTTGATCACTGCATCGGGGTAGCCTAGCCAAGGCAATCTACCGCTTACCGATGCTTTTTCGCCTGTCACCCATGGGGTGATAGAATCCAGCGAAATTGGTTCGCTGGAATCCCACAGTGCGCTTAAAGCATATCCGCCCTGCGCGGACTTGGCCCAAGGGAATCCGAAGGCCGCCGCGTTGGCCCGGTAGGTGGCGGTGATAGAATCGGCATTCGCGCCACGGTCGCCGCCGTTGATTTCGGTGGCATACATTGACCGTCACGCCCGAATCATGCGTACCAAAATCCAACCCGTTCCCGCGCTGATACATATGCGTTTGCAAGATCGATCATTCCATTCTCCCTCATAGCTTCTACAATAATCTCATCCGCCTGTTTGTGCGCACGTTCTGGGTTTTCATCTGTCAGTGCGTTCAATTGTTCAATTGCGTCATCAATTTTCATGAATTCCTCATTTTAGTTAGTTATGATTCGCTTTACCCGAAATTCCCATGCACTTCAACCGTGGCGGAACCCGACCCTGCCACAGGGTCGGAGGGCATGACACAGCGCACCAATTCAACCGGGAACGAAGAAGGCGAAAGGCTGAAAATTATATAATTCAACGCAGACCATCCTTCTCCCCATGGCTCATCGCCGTCATGATTGCCGATGATGGTAAAGATGGGTTGTTCGGTGGCCGGGTTGATCGGACTGTAATCCGCCGTGATGGATTGGTTGGAATCAATCTGTCCAAACCCCTCCAAAAGACATCGAAAATGGGTGGCATCCTGGAAAACCAAGGCCACACGGCATTTCATCGTCACACCGTTGTTTTTGACTTGGATGGGGAAGTTGCCATAGTCATACGCGGCCCCCGCTTGATTGCCGGTCGCCGCCGTGGCCCACGATTGCCACGTCTGAAAAAAGGCCGGGACGGACCAATCGGCGAAAAGATGCCCCGCGTAGAGCATGGAACACACATACGCGCCAGCCGGGTAGTCCCTCGTAAAAGGCAAATCGCGCAACCGGCAAGTGCCGAATCGCCCAACCGTGCCGACGGTGCGCGTTTCGCTGATCCTGTGATGCACGGTCCAAGGCGTTGCATGGCCAACCAAGCTTAACGGGTTGGCCCAATGGCACACGCCCGCGTCCAGTTCCGCCGTGGTGGCTGTGTATTTGGTCACGGGGACTTTCACGCCGTCTGCGTCGATGACCCAAATCCTTTCCAGCCCCAGGCGTTCGCAGTCGAACGGTTCGCCTGCCGTGGGGGTGGCGACATCGAATGAGTCATCATCCAAAAAGTAAAGCATGTCGCGGGACCGAATGACCTCTAACGCGCCAGAGGTGGGCAAAGTGGCAGTTTCGATTTCGATGACATCAGCAGGCAGGGCATTCCGGCTTTGTAAAGTGGCATCATACAGCACGGTCTCGGCATAAACGGGTGCCGGCTTAAATACCTGCCCGGCAACCACGTTCGCCACATGGTACCAGTCTTCGCCTTCGTTCCCCGCCGCCGTCACCCAGTCGCCAAAACGGACCCAGGCGATCCCTGTTTCGTAGTTGATTTTGCCGTCAATGCCCGTGTCCAACAATATGCCGGGGGTGTCCGAGGTGGCGGTGACAATGGTCCCGTCCATCTGCGTCGCACGAAGCGAAAAACCTTCGACTTTGACGGGGGGCGATGGGACTTTGATGGTGATTTCCGCTAGGGTGTCCGGGGATACGCGGGTTAATAGCGATAGGGTTTCCGGTGTGTTGGTGGTGTCGCCGGTCCATTGGGTGAGTGTGGCCCGTCGGCTGGCTAAATCCAGACTGCCTACCCACACGCCCGATCCGGTGGCATTGGAGACATCCGCATAAATCGCGCCGTTTTGTTCGATGTAGGTTTTCCCCGCCCATGAGAATCGGAGCGATCCGGGTACGGCATACTCGCCTGTGTCCGGTACGAAATCCAGCAATGCCGCATTGAGGACTGGATATTCGATGGTTCCCGTCAACGGATCGCCGTATAGATAACTAATGACAATCGATCCATTCATGCCAAACAGCAGGTTAACACCAGCATAAGTCCAAGCCTGTAACGTGTAGTTTGCGTATCCCCCTGAAGCCCCATAAGCAAATCCGAAATTAGCCGTGGGGCCGATGGGTACAGCTAGGACAGCTTCGGCAACAATATCGCCCGTGTCATAATCCACAGTACCGGCTAGATCATTGGTCCAGCCGCCAATGCCATCGTCACGGCATGACGGGTCAGCGCCGGTATACGGGAGTTCGGTGTAAACAGTCCCGGCGTTTAGTTCCATCGTTCGATAACCCGTCATGCTGGTGGGGGTGATTTTCTCTTTTGACGCATTCGGAATAACCAGCCCTTTGTAGGTGAGATAGACCGTGCCTTCGATGGGAGGATGTAACAGCCTCAATTCGACATTGCCGCCATTAACAACCGCCGTTGAGGAATAAGTTTCTGTCACTGCCAACATGGGCGTAACGCTCACGATGACCACGGTCCCCTTGGCCGGGGTGATGGTGGGCCGGAATAGGATTTGCTTTTTGCCGTAGTAGACAGTCCCTGTGGCATCGCCGGTGAGGTTGCCCGCGCCATCGTCGGTGGCGGTCCTAGCCCCGCCCGAATCCGTCCAGGCCAAACTAACAGTCAAGGGCGAGAGTGCCACTGTGGTATTAAGCTCAAACGCCGCTTTCGGGGTTGATGCCGCCGAGCGATCAAGGGTGTAAACGTCCACGCCCCAGTAGATGATGACTTTGCTATCCACATCCGGCACAGTGCCGAACGACATGGACAGGGTATTCAGGCTGGAAATTGAAGCGGAGCCATAATCGGTACTGCTGCCGACAATGCTGGTGCCGTTGTCGCGTAGTTCGTACCATGCCCCGCCCGCCAAATAATTGATAACGATTGATCCTTTGGTGGGTTTGGTGGGAATGTTGTAGCTCCAGACGCGGGATTGATTTGCCAGCGTCACGGGTATTGATGCCGATTGCATTGGTTGTGCAATCACGCCGGCCGGTTTAAAGCTGATGGTTTTCGCGCCGGTGTAAGTTGGCGATCCGGTGACTGGCATAATCAAGCCTAGCGCACTATCCACGGTGGCGACCAAGGTACTGCCGCTGTAGAGGTTCCCTGCGGATTCGGTCAATGTGGTGGGTCCGGCAATGACTTGGATGGAACCAACTTGCGCCGGTTGACCCAAATAGACGTTAATGCCAGGGCCAATGTCCAGCGAATAGTCAAAACTGACATCCCCGCCCGCGCCGGGTATCAACACAACCGAACGCCCCGCCGCCGTCTGGTCGGTGGCGAGGGTCTCGCTAATCGAAGCCGGTACGATCTGAGTATAAATGGATTCGACGGAAAACGAAGTATCGCCGTGGGTCACGGGGTCCGCCAGTTTCATCGTTCCCCAAACCCTTGAAGCCCCCGCCGCAATGGTCGCATGAAACGACGTTGGGAGAACGCCAGGCGATGTCCGGCTGATCGGTGTACCGAGAAATGTAGCCGTCAATTCTGCGGCCAAGCGCAAATTCACAATGCGCTTATTATAAAAGCCGCGTTCATCATCAAAGGTTTCGACGCGATCACTCATGTCGATCACTTTGACGGCTTTCTTCGTCTCGTTGATCAATCCTTCGTACTGGACAAGGATATAAGTATTGCCGATTTCAGGCTTGGGGGTGTCCGTATTCCCCCAAACCTGTATCTGCAAACTTCCGCCGACCATGCCGCCGAGTGCGGGTATCCAATACATGCGCGGGCCGATGCTCAGATAGTTGGACAGGTGCGCCCGGTGGGCTTCCACATAGTCAAACCAGTCACGGGTGGACATCATTGCGACCGATACAGCCGGGTTGGCTGGCGGTTTGGTCAAAACGATATAAGCCCCGCGAAGCTGGTCCACGTTGCTGCTGTTGATCCATGCATAGGCTTTGCCGATGTTGATGCCGCCCGCCGTAAAATCAATCGTGGTGAGGTTGGGGAAAAGGTTATTGGTTTCCCCGTCCACAATCGCGGTGCCGGACATGCGCCCGCCCGTTGCACGTTCGGATTTTTGTAGGCTAATATTTTCAATAGATAAAGTCATGCTACAGCTCTATGAATTTGAGTGCGTCGATGGTGTACAAATGGTCTCCGGTCGGCGGTAGGGCTTGGATGTAGGCAGGGGATACTTCCAAACAGGTGCCGTTGTCAAAGCGGAATTTTAGCGTCATGTTGGAGTATCCAGACAGACTGACTGTGACAGTTGGGCGGGATGTGGCGGCGGCGAGAATGGCGAGGATTGTCGTGCGCGTAATCCATCCCGCATCGGGCGGGCTTTTCAGTGTCACGGTCCGACCAGAAAGTTTGGTCGATTCCTGCGCGATGGCTGCGCCGTCAACGCTGAATTTGACGGACTGGGCGACAGGGGACCAGGCAAGTTCGTCCGTCCAGACAATATCGTCTGGCAGGGTGATGACCACGATCCCTGATGTGAGGGTGTTGCTCACCTGATCGCTTCCTTGGCGCGCGCATAATACTTCAGCCGTTCGCTTTGTCCGTTCAACCCGCCGTTAATCCGCTGGGTGATGGTGTCAAACTGCTTTAGGTCGGACAGTTCGTTGCAGCCGTTCATTTTCCAGTATTGCGCCGCAATGCGAAAAGCCAGTTCGGGCTGTTCGGCTAGTTCGGGTTGATCCGCTAACGGGATTTTGAGCAAGACCCCATAGGTGTGGTAATTGGATTTCCCAGTGAGTTGGATTGCGCCACGCCCCCGGTATTTCCATCCGTCACCCGTATCCTCTTTGCCATTGCCCATGCGGCCGGCATAAACGCGGTTGGCGATTTTTTCAGGGTGGTTGGCGTAAATCAACGCGGTTGTGTAGTTGAAATGCCGGGGAAAAGTTTTCCTCAGCCCAGCGGCACTGTAATTCAGATTTTCTTTAAGGTGATGCAATTCGCCGGTTTCGACTGCGATTTGAGCCAGGAATGCAGACACCCTTAAAGCCGTATTAATTTCAAATTCCTCAATCGCTGCATTGAGATGGGGCAGATAGTCAAGCACTAGGCTTTTATAGCCGGGCATGATATGGATCAATTGTGCTACGCTGATTTTCATGGGTTCAATTCATGCTCGTTTTAGCTTTTCGTAACTCATTCAAAACGGCAAACACGTTGCCGCTGGTGCTGGGGGTGACATCGACGGGGAGTTGCTTTCCGCCGATTTCAAATTGATGCCTGACCACTTGTTCGGTGCGCGATGCGGTTGGGCTTTGCGCTTGGGATGCCGGGGAGGATTTGCTTGAAATTTCCGCCATTTTTTTGCGGTGGATTTCGTCGGCAATGCGTAGTGATTCCCGTGCATTGGCATCTGCCTCTGCATTGCCCTTGGCTTGTTCTGCTTGCAGTCGAAGAGATTCCTGTTGCGCCTGATAGCGCCGTTCTTCGATGGATTTGGTGTTGCCTTCCAACTGGTCCAGTTCGTCCTTCAGGCTGTTGAGGGTGGATCGGGTCGATGCTTCCAATTCAAGCATCTTGTTCTTTGCCGCGTCAATCGCGGCATTCAAACCGGCCAAGGTGGCATCGTCCAGCTTATCGAATTTGTTTTGCGCTTTCCTTATCGCACTGTCCAGCCCAATCCCGGATTCGGTAGCTAGGTCCAGTTCAGTAATGAGTGTGCCCGAATAGATCACCTGTTCCTTGGCTTGCCGAAGCCATTCGTCCTGCGCCCTCATAAAGTTTTCATAGGTACCAAAGTCGTGATTATTCCAAACTTCATACGTTTTCCGCGTCGCTTCCCCGTAAGCGTTCATCGCTACGGTTCGCGATTCCATCCCGATGGTCATACTTTCAATTTGCACTATTCCGTCTTTGGCATCTTGGGTGCTGGCGACGGCCTGAGCATGCGCGTCGGCGGCATTCTTCTGGTTTTGGGCGGCCATTTGGTTGTTGTGAACTTGCTTTTCCCCCGCGACAATATTGGCCGCTTGTTGAGAGGTGGTGAGTTTGCCGGTGGATTCGGCGGCTTTATCGGCGGCGGCGGCTTGCATTTGATTGGCGGATGCGGCGTCTTTGTTCGCTGCGGCGTAATCCCCCGCCGTGGCGGTGCCTTCCTTGATTTTTTGCGCCAGCGAGGACGCGGACGCGGCGGATTGCGCGAGGGATTGGGCCAGTTCGCCGCTGCCGGTTTTGAGGCCGCGCTGCGCTTCAAAGAGCTTGAGGTGGGCGTCGGTCAGGCCGTGGAAGAGCGGGGTGCCGGCCGCCACGCCCTGCCCGAGCTTGGTGAGTTCCGCGCCGATGGCTTGCAAGTCGCCGGTCGCCTTGGCCTTGGGGATCATGGCCGTCAAGGCGTCCAGGGTGATCTTGGCGGCTTTCTGCGCTTCCATGCCGGAGGCGGTCAATGCCTGTTGCATGGCATTGGTTTTCTCTATACCTTTTTCGATTTCATCGCTGACACCCCGCAAGGCCAGTCCCGCATTGCCGCCCGCACGGGTGATGGTCTCGCCTAACGCGGCCTCGATGACGGCTTGCCACTCCTTCATCTGCTGCGAATTCTTGCCGATGATGGGCGCAAACTCGGCCATCTTCTGCTTGGCTTCGTCAATGACGGCAACCAAATCCGCATCCGTCATGTCATCGGCGAATTTTTTCCATTCCTTGTCCGCATCCTTGGTGTTGTCTGCCATGGCTTTCAAGGCTTTGGAGAATTCTTCCAGCTTTGGCGATTCGGCGGTGAATTGCTGCACGGCGGCGGTGCCGTCCTTGGTCGCTTCGTTGAACACCTTCTGGTTTTGCGCCATGCGGTCTATGATGGGAATGGCTTCTTCCAACCGCTTCGCATAGGCATCCGCCATGGCGGTCGCTTCGGCCATGCCGTCTTGGTTGTGCGCGAGGCGTGCTGCTGCGGCCCTGCCATCCCAATATTTCTGGGCACCCTCAAGCGCTTGACGGTAGGCAGCCGCCTGTTCGACCGTCATCCTACTCAATTCGCCCTGACTGACGATGGCGGCTTTAGCATAGCGTTCGTTGGCGTCCAAGGTTTCTTGGACTTTCTTGGCGAGTTCGGCATGGGCCAAAGCCGCGTCTTCCGTCGCATCCTTGGCCATCCTTTGCCGCTGGTAATAATCGTCAATCGAACTGCCCAATTTGACAAAGGCAAGCCCAAGCAAACCCAAGGCAGTCAGTAAAACAGTGACCGGGCCACCCGCCAAGGCGACCAGCGCAGTCCCCCATTTGACAAGGTTGGCGGCTGACGCTGCCAGGCTTACGGCGAGTTTGGCACCCAAGGCAATGGCCAGAGTTTCCAGTGCCGTGATGATCCCGCCGATGTTGTCCTTGACGGTCTTGCCCGCGTTGACGACGGATTGCCCCGCGTCGGTCATGGCCTTGGAAATCTTTTGCGCCCATGCCTGTAGTTCGCCCGATGCTTGCATATCGGCAAAGGCTTTGTTCAATTCGGTCAGTTTGGACTTCATGAAGTCCAAAGCGCCGGATTTGGCAATGGTGTTGAGGAACTTTGTCCAGTTGTCCGACAAGTTGGAGACGATGCCGGTCCATGTCTTCATCTGCGCGGCGGCCGCGCCTTCGGATGACTTGCCCATCTCGTCAATCAACAGCTTTATTTCTCGCCGGCCAATCTGCCCTTTTTCGGACATCTTCATGACTTCCGCGCCGGTCTTTCCCATGACCTTGCCGAGCATGTCCCAGACCGGGATGCCGCGTTCCAGCATTTGGTTGGCGTCCTGCGCCATGAGCTTCTGCTTGGTCCATGCCTGCCCGACGGCAAGGACCATGCCGAGCAATTGTTCCTGTGTGCCATTCATCTTGGCGTTCTGATCCGTCAGTTTTTGCAGTGTCCCGTCCATGGGGTCCATCCCGAAGGCTTTTAGCTTGATGAAGGCTTGCGTCACACCGTCGATTTCAAGAGGGGTGGCTTCGGCAAATTTCTGTATCCAGGCGAACGCTTGTTCCCCGGCCTCGGCGGACCCCATCACGGTCTTGAGGGAGACGTTGAGGCTCTCGAACTTGCCGCCGGTCGAGATGACCGACATTATGCCTTCCTTGAGTTGCTGTAGCCCGAGGTAGGCGGCGGCCATGCCCGCCATGGTAGCGATGGTGTTGCGGATGGATGTGCCAAGCCCTACCGCGCTTTCGCTGCTGGTTTTTGCGGCGGCGGCTTGTGTGCGTAGGGCGGCGGCGGATTTTTCGGCCGATGAGGTCAGGCGGGCGAATTCGCCCCGCAAATGATCCACGTCCACGCCGGATTGCCGCCGCGCGGTGCGGTTGGCGTTGTAAGTGGCGGTGTTCTGCTTAAGCTTGGCGTCGAGTTTGTCAACGGCGCTGGCTTGCTGTTTAAATTCGCGCTCGGCTTGGTTTAACGCGGGCGTGAGGCGTTTAAGCGCGGACTCGTTTTCTTTGATTTCGGCTTTTAAGGCCTGGTATTCGACATGGGTTTTGCTGATTCCCTGCGATGACAATTCCTTGAGTTGCTGCTTGCCTAGGGCAATCTGCATGCCCAATTTGTCGGCCTGTTGCCCGACGGTCTCCCATGCGGTTTCAAGTGCCTTGGATTTGGCCTTGACCGCCTCCAATTCCGTACCCATTTGTTCAAGCTTGTTGCCAAGGTCCAGCAATGCCTTGACGGCACCGGCCTGGTCGGCGGTGATCTTAAGGGTGAGTTCGGTTTCGGCGGCGGCCATGGGGCTATTGCATTCGGCTGTCGGGTTTTGGCTAGGCGGTCAGGGTCAGTTGCTCGTATTCGACCAGATCACGGTTGGGCATCTTGATGACGGTGCCTTTAAATTTGATGTCCTGGCGGTCCATGTTGATGAGCTTGAACGCCTCTGAGGCTTGCACGGTGATCTTGGGGATGGTCATCAGGTAATAAACCGAGGTCGCATGGTCTTTCAGGCGCATCTGCACCGAGAATGAAATGGCCGATTGGGTCGCCACGCCGTATTTGTAGCCGCCGTAGGCTTTAAGATTCCAGGTCACGGTCTTGGAACCTGCACCGCCGGCCGTCAACGCCTTTATCTGGCCGAGTTCTTCGTTGGTCAGAAAGTCGGTGCCTTCAACTTTGTCTGCAATGGCGGCGGCGTCCACATGGCGGACGGGCTTGCCGTTGGCATCGACGATTTGCACCCATTCCCCTAAAGCCAGCGTCATGGTTGCGGTTTCCCCGGTGGCGGAGCTTCGGGTCAATGTCGATGCCGACCCGTGCAGCGCGGCGGCGACCAAGGTGCGGTTGACTTCGGACAGGCTTAATTCGACTTCGGTGGGCTTCTGGACGAATAAAGACCGCTTGGTCTGTAGGTTGTCGTCGGCAGCCATGGAAATCTCCCGTTTCTCGTCGGACGAGGCGTTGAGGTTGAAATCAATGGCATTGATCTCGTCCGACCAGTTGCCTAGCACGGTTTCCGTGCTGTAAACGGCGAATTGCGGGTTGCCGTGCAACCACGAGTTGGTGATGGATTCTGCGGCCATGGGTTAATCCTCGATTAAGTGGGCGATGCGTTCTTTTAAACAAGCCTCGGCCAGTTCGGGCGTGAGGCTGACGGGTTGGCCTTTGACAGGAAGGCCGTTGTGGGTGTGGTTTGGATCGGTGAATTGCACCGTGACCGCCGTGACGATCAATGGAGGTTTAGTGTCATTTTCCAATTCATCAATGCCAAACGGCATGGCGACGATTTCGGTCACGATGTCTAAGCTGGCTTCTTCAATATTCATGTGACGTCCGATTTGATGGTGAATTGAGTCTCGAATTGGATGGCAAAGTCGGCGCGGCCAGACGGCTGGTAGTCCGCCGGTGGCTGGCTGTCGGACAGGGTGAAAATGCCTTGGCCAGCAACCGGGGACGGCCAGCCGGAAAAGAACTTGATGATGTCCCAGATGAAAGGGCCGGCCCTTTTTTTGGCGGTCGATTCGTTTTCTTCGGTGCGGAAGGGGACGCAGACAATGATCTGCCATGCCTGTTTGATTTCAGGGTTCCGGCCTTGGGAGTCCTTGACCTTGACAAAGCCCATTTCACGCACAAACACTCCGGCCGGGTCGATCTTGTCCCCGATTTCGCCAAACAGGGTGGAAGCCGGGGCCACGTTTTTGACCGTGGGCATTTTTAGCCTGACGCGGTCGATGATGTGCGGTTCTAGGTCGTAGAAGTTGGCGGTCATGGATTATACCGCCCTGCTCAAGGTGAGAGAGACCCTGCCGCCGTCGTCGAAGTCGGCCGGTTGGGCAATGGTGTACTCGGTGCCGGCCACGAAGACCGAATCCCCCTCTTTTGCGCCGGTCGGTTCAAAGAGGGAGGCGGTCAGGGATGCACGGGGCAGCACTTCGAGGAAGCCAAACCCGCCCATGGTTTTCTGGGAGCCGGGGGCGGAGAAGATGCCGGGCAATACCGTGGCAACGCCGTTGACCTTTACTGTGATGGTCGTCCCGAGGGAGTCCACGGCTTCGTTGAGGAGGGACAGGTCTAGGAATGGGCTAGGCATTGGGAGCCTCCGGTTCAGCCGGTTCAACAACGGTTGACCCTTCGATATCGGTGGCTTCGACGGGCATCCAGCCGGGGATGGACATGTCAATCACGGAGGGTGTCCAGCCGTTGATGATCTCCCCGTTGGGGAGCTTCATGGTGATAGCAGGGACTACGAACACGGTCTGGTCGGATCGCCGACGAGCAAAGTCCGAGTTGGCCTTTGACCAGAGGTTTTCCGCCTTGACCGGGATTTTGCCCCCTGTTGGCATGCTAATCCACTGGTTTGCCGGCCACAGCACATGCCGCATGGGTATGCCCTGTTCAATCAGGAGCGTAAGTGCCTGATGGATGGGAAGGCAAACACCGTTGGAGGCATATGAGGCAGGGGACTCGAAACGGGCAAGGTCGGCCTGGGTAATGCCGGACATTTTGCAGACATATGCATTGGCTAACGCCTCGGCTTTGCAGATGAACCGCGTCCCGCCATGGCCCGCCGCGATGGATATGCCCAGCGAGACCATGGTGTCTAGGTTGGTGCCGCCGTGCAACACCATGAAGGTCGGGATGCCGATCAGCAATGACAGGGTGAGGTCGCCAAGCAGCCCGACGATGTTTGATTGTCTTGGCTGGCCTGAATGGTTTTTGGTTAGCCAGTTCAAAGCCCCGCCGAACATGACGAAAAACGCAACCCACGCCCAAGTGGAGATGTCCCATTCGACCGGGTTGCGGGGGATGTAGTGCATCATTCTGGCCTTATGCCTATTCTAGCTCGCGCCCTTGTACAGCCGGATGATCGCGGAGGGCCGGGTGACTAGGCTTGCGGGATTGCTTTGCGCCTCGCCGGACACGCCTTTGGGGGTGATTTCCATCGGGTAGCTGTAATACGGCAAGCCGACATTGCCGATGGCCTGAATGATGTCGGCGGGGGCGAACCGTGTAATGTACATTTCCGGCACTCCCAACGGGAACACGATGGCCTCGTCGTCGGCGACCTTGACCGCCGCCGTGCCACGGTATCTGCTGGTTTCGATGCCGCCGAACACGCGGGGAGTGCGGGGGTCTTTGCGCAATTCCGCCGCCATCGCGGTATTCAGATAGGTGGCATTGATGTCGGCATTGGCGATGTAGGACGCCCAGTAGTTTTTCCCGGCAATGCATGCCAGCCCGGTGAATGGCACTCCGTCCAACACTTCTTCCACTGCGTCATAAATCTGCTGGTGCTTGTCGGCCTGGGATGTGGCGGCGGTTGCCAAATCCATGTGGATGTGGGTTTGCGACACGCCAAACTTGGTGAACAAGGATTCCTGGGCATTGTTATGGTTCACCATATAGCCCTGCAAAGCCAGCATGCGATGGCTTTCGATGGTGTAATCAAGGTTGCGCTTGGCGACAAATTGCTTCTTGTCGATGACCGATTTCAAGGTTCTTTGACCGTTTTCGGTGTTAAATTCCCTAATAAAATTAACCTCGTCGGCCTTTACCCCCCACGATTGAGGGATGTGCGGGCAGCGGAAGCTGTAGCCGTCGCGCTTGCCGGTCGTGACCGGCGTTCCTGATGCGCCCCTCGCCTTCACGTCCAGCAGATAGAGGATGTTGTTGTCCTTCTCGATCCAAGCATCCAGCGTGGCGATGCCTTCCTCCTCGAATAGCTTCAGGTCTGAAATTTGCTGCGGGACATAATTCTGATCGGTGATCGATGCGGTGAGGCTGATGAGCGAGAACAGCCGAGAGTTGAAAATATCGGGGGTAGCCATGGCGTTTTCCTAAAGTGTGGGTGGGCGATTAGCGTGCGATGACGGACACGGCGGCGAGTTGCGGCCGGGCGGTCTCGTCAAATCCGGTGAGCAGCGCTTCGATCACTTCCGCATGGCGCACGATGGCAACGGCCAACTGGTCCCCAAGGGTCGCATCGGTGGCGGCAAACAGGATGCCGGCCGCCACTTCAGATCCGTCGGTGTTGTCCTTGTCATAGGCTTTGTATTTGCCGGAGCCTATCGCCACGCCGACCGGAAGGGTGAAGGTGTCGCCGGGGGCGAAGGATTTGAGCGTGACCGGAAGGGTGAAGGTGTCGCCGGGGGCGAAGGATTTGAGCGTGACCGGAACGGTGAAGGTGTCGCCGGGTTCAAAGTCCGTATCGCCTGCGGCAATGGTGAATTTGACTTGGCCGGTGTAGGCGGTGCCGCCGGTGGCAAAGCCGTCGGCGGTGCCGTCGGGCCGGACGATTTGGAAGGTGCCGAAGTCTGCGACCTTTTCAATGCATACGGCGGTGTAATTGCCGCTATGCACACCCGCGCCAAACGCAGGGCTGGCCTTGGTGCAGGTGCCGTTGCCGGCGCCAGCGAAGGTGACGCTGCCGACAGTGGCGCTGCCGATGGCGAGGGTGAACTTCACCTGGCCGTCGTAGGCGGAACCGACTGAGGCTAAGCCATCGCTGGTGCCGTCTGGCCGTAGCACTGCAAACACGCCTCCAGAGGGGTTGGCTTCAATGCATGATGCAGTGTAGTTGCCGCTATGCACACCCGAGCCAAACGCAGGGCTGGCCTTGGTGCAAGTGCCGTCACCGGTTCCGGCAAAGGTGACGTTGCCGACGCTGGCCGTGCCGATGGCAAGGGTGAATTTGACTTGTCCGTCGTAGGCGGAACCAACCGAGGCGAAGCCATCGCTGGTGCCGTCCGGCCGTAGCACTTCAAACACGCCGCCGGAGGCGTTCTGCTCGACGCAGACGGCGATGTAGTCGCCGTCATACGCACCCGCGCCATAGGCAGTGCTGGCCTTGGTGCAAGTGCCGTCGCCGGTGCCTGCGAAGGTGACGTCTCCGACGCTGATGCTGCCTTGGGTGATCTTGCCTAAGATGGTACCGGATACTAGGTTTTCGCCGGTCAGTAGGTTGACGGATTCACGGCTGATGGTGCCTTCCCCTTCATTGAGCAGGAATTCGCCGGGGTGGGTGGGTTCGGTGGTTACGGTCATGGTGTTATGCCTATAGGTTTGGGTGGCGAATGGTCAGGCTTGCAAGGCGCGTTTAGCGTAGACTTCTTCGGCGATGGGCAGGGAGGCTTCCAGATGGTCTTGGCCGTTGCCGCCGTTCGCATCCTTGCCGGGCAACGGAGGGGTTGGCACAGGGGCCGGTGCGCCATTCTGCCAAGCGGCGAGTGCGGCCAAGCCCTGCTGCCCGGCTTGGGCGGAGGCTTGCTGCTGGGCCTTGATGATGGCAACAGCGGCTTCTGCTGCCGTGGTCTTGCCGTCGGCCTTCATGGATGCGACCAGCGTTTCGTGGCCGGGCATGGCGACCGCTTCAATGGCCTGGATGCGGGCCAGTTCGTCGCTTTTGCCTTGGGCATAGCCTCTATCGAATCCGGCCTTTTCGCCTAATGCTGAGATTTCGGCATGGAGGGTCGGGTTTTCCGCCAACAATGTGGCGGTGGTGAGTGCTTTGATTTCAGGTGCTGACATGTGGGTGTACCCGTGCGTTGGTTTGGAGTTCCCCGCGAGTGCGCGGGCGTGGTTGATGGCGGTTTGCAGGGTGCCGGTTTCGTCGGCAAGGCCGTGGTCCACGGCTTTTTGGCCGACTAGCAGACGGCCTTTGGCGGCCATGATGTGTTCCGGCGTGGTGTGGCGGTTTTCGGCGGTGGTTTCGACAAACACGGCGGCCATGTCGTTCACCAGGGACTGGAAGACGGCGAGGCCGGGTTCGGTGGTGTGGTCCGGGCGCTTGTCGGGGGATTGGCTGCTGACAATCTCTATGCTGCCGTCGTCTTTTTTCGCTAGCTTCATGACTATGCCGATGCTGCCCACCATGCCCATCGGGTCAATGACGATGTGGCTGGCGGGGGAGGCCAGCATATAACCCGCGCTGGCCGCGTTGCCGCCGACGTAGGCGACGACGGGCTTTTTCAAGCCTTTGATGAGGGTTTGCGCCTCGTGCATCCCAACGGTGGAGCCGCCCGGCGTGTGGAAGTCAATCACGCTGGCGTGAATGGACGGGTTGTCGTCGGCGGCGATCAGGTCTTGCATGAGCATATCTAGCGAGGTGGCGCCGGATAGCTCGGTCATCATATTGGCCTTGGGGAAGATCGGGCCATGGCAGGGAACCACGGCCACGCCGTCATGCACGGTGACGCTGCGGGTATTTTCCAAGGGCTTGCCGATGCGGGCGACAATGGCCTCCGGTTCTTCGTTCAGCCGCTGGGCGATCTGCATGATTTGGTCGAGGCTGGATTCCAAAATGGCCCAGGGTTCGCCGTTTGCAATGAAGTCGATGGCGGTTTTTTTCATGGCTGGCCTCCGGGGCCATTGGGTTCTTGGGTGAGCATGTCCTTAGGCAACACGGCGGGGGCGATCAGGCCGGCCTTTTCCATCAAAGTTTGCTCCTTGGCGAGTTGGGTAAATTTCTCCGACCACGGAACGCCGTCGTACTGGACACTTTCGATGTCGCGGGTTGAGATTCCTAGCGACACGCGGTCGCGGGCGGCCTGTACTTCGCGGGCGGGGTCGATGCTGCCGGGGCCGTCGCCGATCCAGTTGGCTTTTGACCACGCCAGGCGGCGGGGGTAGGACTGCATGAAGCCGGGGGCTTGGGCTTTGCCGAGCGCTACTTGCTCATAAAGCCATTGCATGAACCATGGCTGGCAGAAGTAGGTGGACAGGTTTTCGCGGCGGAAGCGCCAGGTTTGCCACGCCGAGAGCAGGGATGCACGGGCGGCGGAATAGGAGGCGTTGAAACTTAATAGCAGCACTTCGGGCGGATAGCCAATCGCCGGGCCGATCTGCTTGCACATGGCGATGAGGAACGGGTCAAGCCCCGCATTGGGCTGAGTGGGAGTGGGGTTGACGACTTCCTCGCCGGGCAGTAGCTGGACAACCTTGCCGCCGGTCATGTCGCGGTCCCATTTAAACGCGGGTTCAATGTAGTCCCGTTTTTCGGATTCGTTGAAAATGTCGTTGCCGCCGCCGAAAAGATCGTTGAAGGCTTCTGATTCCATTTTCACGAACATGCTGAAAATGGCTTGGTTGACGGCGGATTGCAATACCGCTTCGGTATGCCGGGCGACTTGCTTCAGCGGTTCGATGACCGGTGCCAGCCATGGGACTCCACGGGTTTGCTGTGGGCGCAGGGTTTCGGGGGTGCCGAAGATTTGCAAACAATAGCGGGTCTGGTCGGGGCCGTAGAACGGGACATGGGTGTAATCGGTGATGGTCGATGACACCAGGTCGCCGGGGTGTTTGCTGCAAATCCATGCGCCGGTGGCCGCGCCATTCGCGTCGAGGTCGATGCCTTCCATGTGGCTGGTGCCGTTGATGCGGTGCGGAGGGGTCATAACCCTGTCCGCTTCGATCAGTTTGACGGCGAGGGATGATTCCGGGTTGCGGCCGGGGATGTGGACGAACTGGACGAACAGGTCCCCAGATTCCAACGGGGAGCGCTCGGCGATGAGTTGCAGGCCGTAGCCGTTGAGCTTGCGTTCCGCGTCGCAGTCCTGACTGCTGATGTAGTCCTCCCAGCGTTCGCGGGTTTTGCCTTCCCACTCGTCGGCTTGGTCGTCGGACAGCCCGAGCAATGCGCGGTTAATGCGCGGTTGCATCGAAAGCCCGGTGCCGACAACGCGGATTGCGTCAGTCCTGAGCGCACCTGAGCCTATCGGGTTGTTGCGACCCATGTCGCGGGATTTGGCTCGGAGGTCTGGCAGGTCCCAAATCGTGTCGGTGTCGGCGCTGCCAGCGGACGGCCGCCACATCCTTAAAGCGCCCGATCTCGCACCCGCGTAACCGCCGCCGGTCATCATGGCGCGGGTTTCCCAGATTTCGGATTGGGTTTTGATGCTGCAACCGGACAGGTCGATGCCGGTGTGCTTGTATTGCAGGGTTTTGGCTACCATGCGGGCGTTACCCTCACTGCGCGGGTTTTTCTAGCGGCTTGGCGGGCGAGTTCTTTGACTTTGGACTCCCAATGGTCAACCTGGGCCTGGACTTGATTGATGTCGCGTGACGTGTAGGACTGCCCTTCAAACGTGACGGATTGGGCAGGGGAGGCCGATAACTTGGTCAGCAGTGCCAACCAGTTGTCGAGGAGTGTTTGCGCTTGAGTGAGGGAAATAACGGCCATGGGGGGAGCATAGCCCCCTCCGATGTCACAATTCCAGTGTGTTTTGTGACAGTTTTAAAAAAATGCCGTAAAAAATGCAGTTTCCCCTAGGGGAAACTGCATTTTTTAGTGGTTGGGTTGGCTGACTTTCAGAAATTATCGTATTGCTTTACGCTCCATGGGTCGGTAATGCGGGTTGGTGATGGTCACGGGCATGGGGAACAGGGATGTGCCGTAGACCGGGGGGTGAATCACGCCGATGTCATTCAGGATGCGGCGGGTGTCTGCGCGGATGATTCCGGTGTTTATTTGCATGAGCCTGGTATTCTCTGCGATGGCGGCGGTGCGGGCTTCCGTTTCGTCGGACCACTGGCGGCGGTAGGCGTCCATGCCTTGCTGGTAGTCGCGGGTGTTGCGGTCGCGTTGGTCAATGATGCGGGCCATCTGTTCGGGGTTGGGTCCTGTGGTGTCGATGCCAACGCCCTGGCAGGAGGCGGCGGGGCTGTCTTGGTAGACGGTCTTGCCGTTGATCTCGCACTTGTACACGTCCGCGTTGGCATTGAGGGCCAGCAGGGATAGGAAAAATAGGGTTTTGGCGTTCATTGTTCATCGTCCTCTACAATGTATTCCTGTTCTTTTTCAATTATTTCCCAAAATACTTCGCAATCATGAAAATTCCTTTGCCAGTTTTTTGCAAACCAAACTAAATCGTTATCGGTGACATCCATTAGATTTAATGTATTTTCAACGAACGTGGCGAAACCATTATCACGAAGGATTTTACCTATCTCGCTGTAATCTTCGCAAACAAACTCTTTGCCGTCATGTTTTCTTAAAATCAGTTTGGCGTTCATTCGGTTTGCCCATCCATGATGCTTGATTTTTGCGCACGGCGGGCCAATGCGTTTATTTCAACGTTAAGATTATTTTCCGATTGGCTTTTGATGGTTGCGTCGTAGGCGTTGCCGAGGTTGGCGGTTTTGTTTGAGACAGTTGCCAATAGTTCCAATATGTCTAAAACAGCAAATGAAACCAGTTGATTATCCTGTTTCAAGATTTCCAACAAACATTCCCTGGCAAAATCAAACGAATCTTGCGCTTTTTGCAAATTTTCTTGGGTGGCGTTCATGGGTTTTCACCTTCTATTTGTTGAGTCAGTTGAGCCTTGCACACGGGGCAAATCTCTTCACCCCTGGCGAGGCATTCCAGCGCGTATTGCGCGGCATAGGGAATATCGCGGGAACTGACCGCTTCCCTTGCGTCAACATACGCTTGTAGACTTCGCGGGGTGATGCCCAGTGCCGTGGCAGCCGCTTCGTAGCGTTTGGACAGCGGCAGGGCGGGGAAGGCTTGCACCAGCAGGCCTTGCAGGTAGTCCGGGTCCGGGTTGTAGAGGGTCGAGTCGGGTTTCATGATTTAACGAATACCGTATGTCTTACACCGTAATAGGCTTGGTATTTTCCATTAGTCAGTGTAAACAATTCTACGGGCGGGCCGCAATCATATGTTGTTATAATTGCTGGATTATTTAAAATAAAATACCCACTACCTTTATATCCGTCTGGTTTTTTATCCATGACCGAAATTTTAAAATAACCGTCACCATCCCCGTTTGTAAAAAACATTTCATCTCCACTAGACGTTATTATTCTAGCCGAGCCGATGTCCGCATAAGCTGTTTTTGATGTGTTTGTCATGTTAGGCATTACATGCGCCCCTCCATCGGAAAATCATCATCGCCAATGTTAGCCTCCTTTTCAGCCGCTTCTAATGTCGAATATGGCCCCGCTTTTCCGTTGTCATGGATAATCCACCATGCTCCATCCTGAATCTGTAT
>SESD01000455.1_pt1 | contig 25319 bp, 21 predicted proteins | sample 3171411 | NCBI WGS metagenome assembly SESD01 (sample SAMN06051880, study PRJNA518727) | freshwater metagenome | biome: subpolar coniferous forest; feature: holomictic lake; material: water; isolation source: holomictic Lake 442, 16.5 m depth | place: Canada: near Kenora, Ontario | collected...
CGCTGTCTTTGCGCTCCATGGAATATGTGGAGGCGGCGCGTGCCATTGGCGTGTCGCAGGCGCGCATCATCTTTGCCCACATCGTACCCAATCTGCTGGGCGTGGTGGTCATCTACACCACGGTGACCGTGCCCGGCGTCATCCTGACCGAATCGGTGCTGTCGTTCCTGGGGCTCGGCATTCAGGAGCCTATGACCAGTTGGGGTGTCTTGATTGAAGACGGTGCCCGCGTGATGGAAGTCTCGCCCTGGATATTGTTGTTCCCGGCCGGCTTGCTATCAGTCACCCTGTATTGCTTTAATTTTATCGGCGACGGCATGCGTGATGCGCTTGATCCGAAAGAACGGTAACCGGCTATGCCCCTGATTGAAGTCAACAACCTGAATGTGCAATTTGACACGCCCGATGGCGTGGTAACCGCGGTCAACGGTATCAGCTTCGCGCTGGACCGAGGCCACACGCTGGGCATCGTTGGTGAAAGTGGTTCGGGCAAGAGTCAGGCCGTGCTGGCCATGATGGGCTTGCTGGCCATCAATGGCCGCGCCAGAGGACAAGCCCTGTTTGATGGGCAGGACTTGCTAAACCTGCCGCCCAGCGCCTTGAACAAAATCCGCGGCAACCGGGTGGCCATGATTTTTCAGGACCCGATGACTTCGCTGAATCCTTACCTGACGGTAGAGCGCCAGATGACCGAGGTGCTGGAGTTCCACAAAGGCATGACGCGCAGCCAGGCCCGGCTGCGATCCGTGCAGGCGCTGGACGCGGTGAAGATACCCGAGGCAGCGCGGCGCATCAGCAGGTACCCGCATGAGTTCTCCGGCGGTATGCGCCAGCGCGTGATGATTGCCATGGCCTTGTTGTGCGAACCCGACGTACTGATTGCCGATGAGCCGACCACCGCGCTGGATGTGACGGTTCAAGCGCAGATCATCGCCTTGCTGCGCGATCTGCAGCGCGACTTTGGCACAGCTATCGTGATGATCACACACGACCTGGGCGTGGTGGCCGGTTTGTGTGACGAGGTGATGGTGCTATACGGCGGACGGGTCATGGAGCACGGCAGCGCCGAGTCCATTTTTTACCAGCCGACGCATCCTTACACAGTGGGCTTGCTGGGTGCCATACCGCGCATCGAGCAAGGTGGGCACGCCCTAGTTGCGATCCCGGGTGCACCGCCCAACATGGCGCGCCTGCCCAGCGGTTGCCCGTTCAGTGAACGTTGCACTTTGTCTGAGGCGCGCTGCGTAACGACACAGCCGGCCCTGTCGCCCATCCTTGATCGACCTGATGTTCTGCGCGCCTGCCACAAAAGCGCGGCCGAGATCACTGCACATGCCAGGGAGCTCAGCGTATGAGCGCCGCGCCGGGCCGCCCCAAGCAAGCGAGCGCCCCCTCGGGGCTGAGTTCCGCGGCTCCGGGCCTGCCTGCGCAGGCCGGGTCGGGACGAAGAGACGCTGACTCTGGAAACGGCCTGTACAGCGAGGTACACGAAGTGACGAGCGTGGGGGCCATTCAAGCCTTGCAACCCGCCTTGCTATCGGTGCGTGACTTGCAGGTGCATTTCAAGCTGGCCGGTGATTCGCCATTGCCCTGGGCAGAGCCACGTGTGCTCAAAGCGGTGGATGGTGTGTCCTTTGATATTTTCCCGGGCGAGACCCTGGGCATCGTCGGTGAGTCGGGCTGCGGCAAATCGACCTTGGCGCGCGCCATGCTGAATCTGATCCCCGCCACCGCCGGCAGCATTGTCTGGCAGGGGCAAGAGATGCGGGGCGCCAGCGGCAATGTCTGGCATGCGGTTCGCAAAAGCGTGCAAATGATTTTTCAGGACCCGCTGGCGTCGCTCAATCCGCGCATGACCGTGGGGCAGATCATTGCCGAACCACTGCGCACCCATTTCCCCAGGATGGACACCCAGGAGGTGATGCAAAAGGTGCGCGCCATGATGACGAAAGTGGGTTTGACCGAGCAGCAAATCAACCGTTACCCGCATGAGTTCTCCGGCGGGCAATGCCAGCGCATCGGCATTGCCAGGGCCTTGGTACTAGAGCCCAAGTTGGTGATTTGCGATGAACCGGTGTCGGCACTCGATGTCTCGATTCAAGCGCAGATCATCAACCTGCTGATGGACTTGCAAGCCCAGATGGGCCTGGCGCTGGTCTTCATTGCCCACGATTTGGCAGTGGTACGCCACATCAGCCAGCGCGTCATGGTGATGTACCTGGGCCGCACCATGGAACTCGCCGGGAAACAGGCCATTTACCAAAACCCCAGCCACCCTTACACGCAGGCCTTGCTCAGCGCCATCCCGCTGCCGGATCCCAGGCGCGAACGCAACAAAACACTGCAACTACTGCAAGGCGATCTGCCGTCCCCGATTGACCCGCCCTCGGGCTGCATCTTTCGAACCCGTTGCCCCAAAGCCATTGCGCAATGTGCCGAGCAAAAGCCAACTCTGAGGGCGTTGAACGCCGACACCCAGGTCGCCTGCGATCTGGTCTGACCTCGCTGACGTTCCGCGTACGCCAGCGGCTATTTTCCCAAGGCCTGCTCGACACCCCGGTTCGCCAGCGCATCGGCATGCTCGTTGCCCGGGTCCCCGTTATGGCCCTTGACCCAGCGCCAATCAATTTTGTGCCCCCCAGTGCTAACCAACTGGTCCAGACGCTGCCACAGATCGACATTTTTCACCGGTTGCTTGGCGGCCGTTTTCCAGCCCCTGGCTTTCCAGCCGACCAGCCACTCTGTCATGCCTTTAAGGACATACTGGCTGTCCACGTGCAGAGTCACATGGCAAGGGCGCTTCAGCGCCGACAGCGCTTCAATCACCGCCATCATTTCCATGCGGTTATTGGTGGTGCCCAGTTCGCCACCAAACAGCTCCTTTTGGGAGTCTTTTGACTTGAGCAGCGCGCCCCAGCCGCCCGGCCCCGGATTGCCTTTGCAGGCACCATCGGTGTAAATTTCTATCGCGTTCAATCCGGATTCCTGTTGGTCATTTCATTCAGGCCTCTAGGCCCGGCCAAGGTGCTGCTGTTGGCGACCGAAACAGGCGCCGTTGCCAGTGCTCTGGGCGCTTTCCAGGCCGGGCTTAACAGTGTCATGCCGCGCACCCGCTTGACCGCCACCAGAAAATAGACAGCGCCCAGAATCGGCCACCAGCGGTCTCCCGCCCAATCCATCCAGTTGAAGCGTTGCAGCCACTTTTCGCTGGCGAGCGCCGGCTTGTAGCAACCGAAACGCCCGACCTCGACTTCAAAACTCAAGAGGCGAAGCCAGTCGCGCAGGCGCCGGTAGCCGATAAACTCTTCGTGCGGCAAATACAAGCGCCCAAAACCAAGCCGACGATAAAGATGCGCACGCCGCTGCCGAAAGCCCCAAAGTGACGCCGGGTTCATGCCACAGATCACGACCCGACCCTCGGGTACCAGTACCCGCTCAACCTCGCGCAGGGTGGCATGCGGGTCACTCGCCAGTTCCAGCGAATGCGGCAATAGCACCAGGTCCAGGCTGTTGGCCGGAAAAGGCAGGGCAGAAAAATCGGTGACGATGACGGCCCCCGCTACCGGGGCACTGGTGGCCAGCCAGCGATGCCGCATACGGTTGGCAGCCAGACCGTCCAACTCAGGCATGCCAAGCTGTAAGGCGTGAAAACCAAAAATATTTGCCACTGCCTCATTTAATTGGGTGCTTTCCCAGGCCAGCAGGTAACGCCCGGGCGGCGTCGCAAACCAGTCATGCAAACCTATAATTTGATCGTTCATGAAGTTAATTCCAATACCCGCCTTCGCCGACAATTACATCTGGCTGTTGCATGACGAACAGCGAGCCTTGGTGGTTGATCCCGGTGACGCGAACACTGTGCTCGACGCGCTGCAGCGCTGGCGCGTACAACTAGAGGCCATTCTAGTCACCCACCATCACGCCGACCACACCGGCGGGGTCGACGCATTGCGGCGCGCTACCGGTGCCAAGGTGTTTGGCCCGGCGCAGGAAGCCATCCCTGAGCCCCTAAGTAGGCTGAATGATGGCGATCAATTGCAAACTCTTGGACTGACCTTCAAAGTCATCGACGTTCCCGGACACACTGCTGGCCACATTGCCTACTACTGCGCCGACATGGACGGCGCACCACTTCTATTCTGTGGCGACACACTTTTTAGTGGCGGTTGCGGCCGCTTGTTCGAGGGTAGTCCGGCTCAGATGCTGACCTCACTAAACACACTGGCCAGCCTGCCAGATGCAACGCGGGTATGCTGTGCCCATGAGTACACCATGAGCAACCTGAAATTTGCCTGTGCTGTCGACCCGGCCAATCAGGCGTTGGCCAGTTACACGGCAGCAGCGCAAGCGCTGCGCGAAAACCAGCAACCCACCCTGCCTTCCAGCATTTTGCTGGAGCGTCAGATCAATCCATTTTTGCGAACCCGCCAACCAGCTGTCATCCAGGCAGCGCAAAGCTTCGACGCATCAGCCCATGACGAGGTGCGCATTTTTGCCGCGCTTCGCCAATGGAAAAATCAGTTCCGATGAAATTTTTTTCCATCCTGTGCCTGACCGGCCTGCTCTGGCTGACAGGCTGTGCCAGCACTGGCGTCAGTACCGCCTCAGTCCCTCCATCGATCACCATGGCCCAGACGCCGGCCAGCGTGGCAGTCGGCGCACCTGACGTCGCTGCCCTTCAATCCGTCATCCCCGGTGGCGCCCTGTTGCCGATCACACCAGAGCTTGCCGCTTCGCTGGGCGTGACCTCCTTGGCACCGCCAGCCGATTTATGGGAACGCATGCGGCGCGGCTTTGCCATGCCCGACCTGGACAGTCAGCTGGTTCGGGACCGTGAGCAGTGGTACAGCGCGCGGCCCGACTACATTCTTCGCATGACCGAACGCTCCCGCAAATACCTGTTTCATATTGTCGAGGAACTGGAGCGCCGCAACATGCCGACCGAACTGGCCTTGCTGCCGTTTGTCGAGAGCGCCTTCAACCCGCAGGCGGTGTCCAGAGCCAAGGCTGCCGGTATGTGGCAGTTCATGCCGGCCACTGGCAAACATTTCGAGCTCAAGCAAAACGCTTTTCGTGATGACCGGCGCGACGTGCTGGCGTCCACCCGGGCTGCGCTTGACTACTTGCAGAAACTCTACGGCATGTTTGGCGACTGGCAACTGGCGCTGGCCGCCTACAACTGGGGTGAAGGCAGTGTCGGACGTGCCATCGCAAAGAACCAGCGCGCTGGTCTGAGCACCGGCTACAGCGACCTCCGCATGCCAATGGAGACGCGTTTTTACGTGCCCAAGCTGCAAGCCATGAAAAACATTGTGGCCAACCCGCAAGCCTTCAATTCAAGCCTGCCGCATATTGAAAACCATCCCTTCTTTCAGACCGTGGACATTCATCGCGATATCGACGTGGCACTGGCGGCCAAGCTGGCGGAGGTTTCGTTGGAAGACTTCAAGGCCTTGAACCCGTCCGCCAGTCGACCCGTTATCCTGGCTGCAGGGACGCCACAAATACTGTTGCCATGGGATAGCGCTGCGGTTTTTCAAAGCAATCTGGAGGCTTATGCAGGCGGGCGACTGGCCAGCTGGACCGTCTGGCTGGCGCCGGTCACCATGCGCCCGGCAGACGCCGCCAAACGTGTGGGCATGACCGAGAGCGCACTGCGTAGTGTCAATAGCATTCCGGCCCGCGTTGTCATCAAGGCCGGCTCCAGTCTGCTGGTGCCGCGTGGAACACACCTCGAAACCGACGTTGCCGTGCACCTGGCAGAAAACGGCCAGCTCTCGCTGTCCTCAGAAACAGTTGCCAAACGATCAAAGCGCAAGTCCGACAAAGCAGTGCGTGTAAGCAAAGCCAAAGGCGCCGCCAAATCCACCAGCCGCCACGCCCGGCACAAAAGCACCGCCACTACCCGACTTGCAAAAGAATAGCGACCGCCGTCAGGCGACTTGCCCAGGTGCCAGCGCCACTTTTCAATGCTCTAGTCTCTCGGACTCACCCTGACGCGGCTGCCACTTCATCAGGCGGTGCTCCAATTTTGTGACAGCTCCATCGAGCAGCAGGGCACAGGCCGTCAGCACCACAATGCCGGCAAACACGGTGTTGACATCAAAGGTTCCTTCGGCCTGCAGGATCAGGTACCCGACGCCACGCGCCGAGCCCAGGTACTCACCGACCACGGCGCCGACAAAGGCCAACCCGACCGAGGTATGCAAACTGCTGAACACCCACGCGGTAGCGCTGGGCAGATAGACGGTGCGCAATAGCTGACGCTGGTTGGCACCCAACATGCGGGCGTTGGCCAGCACCACCGGGCTGACCTCCTTGACGCCCTGGTAGACGTTGAAGAAAACAATGAAGAACACCAGTGTCACTGCTAGCGCCACCTTGCTCCAGATACCCAAGCCAAACCAGAGCGCAAAGATGGGCGCCAGAATGACGCGCGGCATCGAATTGGCGGCGGTAATGTAAGGCTCCAGAATCGCACTTGCCAGTGGCGTCAGTGCCAGCCACAAACCACAAATCAGACCCAGCACGGTGCCTATGCCAAACGCCAGCAATGTCTCCAGCAAGGTGACACCCAAGTGGTTGTAGATGTCGGCGTGACCGGCCAGGCCATCCGGAAAAAATGCGCTGGCAGCCAGACCAAAAGGCATGAACCACGACCAGATACGCCCCAGCACCTGCACCGGTTCACCCAGAAAAAAAGCGATTTGCTGATCACGTGACGCCGCGTGCCAGCCCAGCAAAACCAACAGCATGATGGCTACTTGCCAGACGCGCAGATTGGCATCGGAGGGTTTCATGCTGCGCCACATGTCACACCACCAGCCGTGCGCCGCGCAGGGCCGCCCCAAGCAAGCACAGCCCCCTCGGGGGGCAGAGAGCTACACAACGTGAGCGAACGTGGGGGTTCATTGTTCTCAGGCAGCTTTCTTCAGTTGCTGCGCATAGCCTTTAAGCACCTCGTCGCGCAGCACACTCCAGATCTGCTTGTGCAACTCGACAAAGCGCGGCTCGGCGCGCACCTCGGCGACGTGGCGCGGTCGCGGCAAGTCAACCGCAAATTCGCCCAACGGGCGCGTGGCTGGGCCGGCCGACAGCACCACCACCCGGTCGCTCATGGCAATCGCTTCATCCAGATCGTGCGTGATGAACAGCACCGCCTTCTTTTTGGCGGACCACAGCTCAAGCACTTCGTCTTCCATCAATTGGCGCGTCTGGACATCGAGCGCACTAAAGGGCTCGTCCATCAGGATGATGTCGGGGTCCAGCGCCAGCACTTGCGCCAAAGCGGTGCGCTTGCGCATGCCGCCGGAAAGCTGGTGCGGGTAACGCTGGTCAAACTCTCCCAAGCCGACTCGTTGCAGCCACTCTTGCGCCTGACTGCGGGCCTGCAGTTCAGGCACACCACGGTACTGCAAACCCAGCAAGACGTTGTCCAGCGCACTGCGCCATGGCATCAAGGCATCGGATTGAAACATGTAGCCAGCGCGCCGGTTGATACCGTTCAGCGGCTGGCCAAAAACGCGCACCTGTCCGCTGGAGGGCGCCAGCAAACCGGCGCCGATGTTGAGCAGGGTTGATTTGCCACAACCAGTCGGACCGACCACCGACACAAACTCGCCCGCCTTGATGCGCAAGGTGGTTTCGGCTAATGCGGTGTAGCGCTGTAGCGTCGCATCACGCGCCTTGAAAACGCAGGAAACGTCAAGAAATTCCAGCGCAAAATCAGACATGAAAACCTCAGGCCTTGAATCGCTCTTTGGCCTTTTTCGCAAACTCGTTGGTATAGGTTTTGGCGAGCTCGATTTTGTCTGCCTTGACGCTTGTATCGAAACTGGCGAGTGCCCGCACAGCGGTGCGTGGACCTTCATCCGGGATCATGCCGTCGGGAGAAATTGCTTCGCGCACCTTGTTGAACGCAGCCAGATACAAGGCCCGGTCTCCCAGCAGGTAAGCCTCAGGAACGGTCTTGATGATGTCGCTGGGGCCGGCCGTCTGCAGCCACTTCAGGCTGTGCACGATGGCATTCGTCAGGGCCTGAACGGTATTCGGGTTTTTCTGCAGGAACTCCAGCGGAGCGTACAGACAACCCGCTGGCATGGCACCGCCAAAGACCGCGATCGTGCCTTTAAGCGTGCGGGTATCGGCAATGATCCTGATTTCTCCCTTTTGTTCCAGCATGGTCATCACCGGATCGACGTTGCTCATGGCGTCGATCTGACCCGAACGCAAGGCCGACAAAGCGCCCGCCGCGGTGCCGACGCCAATAAAACTGACGTCACCGGCCTTGATGCCGGCGCGCGACAAAATCAGGTTGGCCACCATGTTGGTCGACGAACCCGGTGCTGAAATTCCAATCTTTTTACCCTTGAGATCGGCTACCGTTTTGTAATGCGGCATGGTCTTGGGCGAAACCCCCATGGAGATCGCCGGCGCCCGACCCTGCAGCACAAAAGCCTGGAATCTTTGCCCCTTGGACTGCAGGTTGATGGTGTGTTCATAGGCGCCTGAGACGACATCCGCCGAACCACCGACAACCGCCTGCAAAGCGCGCGAGCCACCGGCGAAATCGCTGATTTCCACTTCCAGTCCTTCGGCCTGGAAATAACCGAGCTGCTCGGCGATGGTCAGCGGCAAATAGTAAAACGCCGCCTTACCCCCTACCGCGATGGAGATCCTGGTTTTCTCCGGCCGCGGCTGCGCCCACAACATAGGTGCTGAAATGGATGCCACCGACAAAGCCGCCAGCGAAGAAAAAGCACGCCGATTGACCCCGATGCTGATCATTTTGATTCCTCTATCAACTTTGCACTCGCGCAGGTTTCAGGATAGCCAGCTGAGCGCCACCGCGCATCGGGAACATCCCGTGGGGGTTTGTACTTAGGAACTCAGGATGCGCGGCCGGTCAGACCGCCCTAGCGGCGATCCACCAGTGCATGCGCAATGGTGCCCAGATCTACATATTCAAGCTCGCTGCCGACCGGCACGCCGCGCGCCAGCCGGGTCAGGCGCAAACCTTTGTCCTTCAAACCCTCGCTGATAACGTGGGCCGTGGCCTCGCCTTCGGCCGTAAAGTTGGTGGCCAGAATCACCTCTTTCACGACGGAGTCACAAGCACGTTCAAACAAGCCTTTCAAGCCAATCTCTTTCGGACCAATGCCATCGAGCGGGCTGAGTTTACCCATCAGCACAAAGTACAAACCCTGGTAAGCCCCGGTGCGCTCCACCGCCGATTGATCAGCGGGTGTCTCCACCACACAAAGTTTGGTTGCGTCGCGTCGTGAGTCCAGACAGGTGGCGCAAATGTCCGACTGTGTAAAAGTATGGCAACGCTCGCAATGGCGCACACTGTCGGCCGCTACTTGCAGGGCGCGCGACAAGGCAATGGCGCCGGGACGATCATGCTGCAACAGGTGAAACGCCATGCGCGAAGCCGACTTGACGCCCACGCCCGGCAAGCGGCGCAGCGCCTGGATCAGAACGTCAAGAGAATTTGTGTTGGACATAAACGGCACTACGGGGCGTAGCGAGCGGCGGTCAGGCTAGGCGGACGGAGCACAACAACCGCAACGTACTTCAGATACGTGAGGATTGCGAGCACCGCCCAACGACGCATCACAGCCGCGCAGTAGCCATCATCAAAAGGGGAACTTCATGCCGCCGGGGAGACCCGGCATGCCGGCCGTGATCTTGCCCATCTTTTCGGCGGAAGTCTCTTCCGCTTTGCGCACGGCGGCGTTGAAGGCCGCCGCCACCAGGTCTTCGAGCATGTCTTTGTCTTCGGCCAGCAAGCTGGGGTCGATCGTGACGCGCTTCACATCATGCTTGCAGTTCATCATGACTTTGACCAGGCCAGCGCCCGACTCCCCAGTGACTTCAACCAGGCCCAGTTCATCCTGGGCCTTCTTCATGTTGTCCTGCATCGCCTGCGCCTGCTTCATGAGGCCGGCGAGTTGTCCTTTGTTGAACATGGATATTCCTTGGTTTAAGTTTGAAATAGAAATTCTTTGGCACTTCAGTTCGCCATTGCGGGCAATCAGCCCGGCTTGATGCTGCCAGGTACGATTTTCGCCCCAAAGTCTCGCATCATGGTCTGCACAAACGGGTCTCCAAAAATGATTTTTTCGGCCGCCAGCTGACGCTCGGCGGCCTGCGCCATGTTGCGCCGTGCCGGGCTGTCGGTAACCCGTCCAATTTCCACCGCCAGACGCACATCATGGCCCACCGCCTGCAATGCCGTCGCCAGCCGATCACGACTACCCGACTGGTTGAGCGACTCACGCTCCACCCGCAAGATCCACTGATCGGTGTCGCGCGCCACCAGTTGCGACTGCAACGCCAACTCGCGCACCATGGCGGTGATCGCATCGCCAGCGATCAGCCGCTGCACCGTGCTGTGCCAGAACTCACCTTCCTCGGTGGGAAGCAACACGCTGGCAGACTGGCCGGTCACCGCCTCGGCGCGCGATTCGGTCTGCACCCGCACCGGAACGGCCACAATTTTCTCAGCCGCTTGGGCAGCAGTGACGACACTCGAAGCTCTATTTTGTTCACTGACCAGAGGCTGACCGGCTGTCACACGGCTGGCAACCACGTGCAGTTGCTGGCCGGGGGGTGGTACTACCGAAGCCGTTGACGCAGCTGCGACAACCGGCACCGGTACTTCGGCACGCGCCGTTCGCAGCACCGGCACTGCCACCACCGGCTGAATCTCAGCCAGAGGACTTTTCAGAGTTTTTTTTTCCGCCAATGGCTGGCGGACCGGCTCCGGCTTAAAGGCCAGCAAGCGCAGCAGCACCATCGTCAGCGCCGCATATTCGTCCGGCGCCAGACCCAACTCAGCGCGTCCGTGCAGGCAAATGCTGTACAGCAACTGTGTCTCGTCGACCGGCATCAATGCCGCAAGGCGGATCATCTCCGCTGCTTCCGGGTCGGTTTCATCTGCCTGCGCTGCGACCCCCGGCAACGCTTGCACTACCGCCATGCGCTGCAACACTGCGCTCATTTCTTCCAGCGTGGAAGCGGCACTCAGTCCATTCAGACGCAAAACCTCCGATGTTTCTACCAGCGTCTTGCCATCGCCATGGGCCAGGGCTTCCAGCAAGCGAAATACATAGGAGCGATCCACACTGCCCAGCATCTGGCGCACCGTTGCTTCTTCCAACTGACCGGCGCCAAAGGCAATCGCCTGATCCGCCAGACTCAAGGCGTCGCGCATGGAGCCACGCGCCGCACGCGCCAGCAAGCGTAGCGACTGCACATCGGCCGACACGTTCTCGGCTTGCAAGACTTTTTGCAGGTGCTCGCGAATCGTCTCGGGCGCCATCGGTCGCAGGTTGAACTGCAGGCAGCGCGACAGCACGGTGACCGGTACTTTTTGCGGGTCGGTGGTGGCCAGCACAAACTTTAAATATTCGGGCGGTTCTTCCAGCGTCTTCAACATAGCGTTGAAGGCGTGTCCAGTGAGCATGTGAACCTCGTCGATCATGAAGACCTTGAAGCGCCCTTGCACCGGCTTGTACACCGCCTGTTCCAGCAGCGACTGCACCTCGTCCACACCGCGGTTGGACGCGGCATCAAGCTCGGTGTAGTCGACAAAGCGGCCAGAATCAATGTCGGTGCAAGCCTGGCACACGCCACACGGCGTGGCCGTGATGCCACCATGGCCATCCGGTCCCTGGCAATTGAGCGACTTGGCCAGAATTCGCGCCACCGTCGTCTTGCCGACACCGCGCGTACCGGTGAACAGATAGGCATGGTGCAGCCGCTGCGTCGTGAGCGCGTTGGAGAGCGCCTGCACCACGTGGTCCTGCCCCACCATCTCGGAAAAATTGCGGGGACGGTACTTGCGAGCGAGCACGAGGTAGGACATGGCAGCGATTCTACGGGGTGCAGCACCCGCGCCTGCGTCGGAACCGGGGTGCATTGCGCCGCTCGTGTCCTTCGCCCTTCGGGCTCACCCTTTACCTCGCTTTGCAATACACCCCCGTCCCGTCGCTGAATGGGCTTGTGTTTCACCGCTTGCGCGCACACGCTACTCCCAGATCAGGTTGGCTGGGTGTTCTGCGCAGGTAAAGGAGGAGCCTACGCATCCGCTATCGCGGATGCGCTCACGTTGTGGCAATAGGCCATGCACGGCTGCTGCCGTGCGTGGGCGGGGGACACGGAGCAGAGCGCCTTGCCAAACTGATCTGCACAGCCTGCTGCTGGAGATCAGACAGGTTAACTCTCGCCTAGAATAGAGGCTGACGGGCCTTCCCGCATGGTGAAGCGGCCAACCGGGTCAGGTGGGGAACCAAGCAGCCCTAACTGTGAAACCAGTGCCGGGGTCAAGGCTCGTCAACCTATCTTAAATTCTTATTTAAATCAACGACTTACGACGTTATTGATTAAGACTTAAGCATTTTGTAGCACCTAGCTGTAGTACTTTGGACATCGCGTTTTTACTAAAAACGTGGAGGCCAAATGGCTAAATTAACAGGTCTTTTCAGACGCGGAACAGCGTACTACATGTGCGTGGTTTTGCCTCAAAATCACCCGCTCAGAATCAAGTACAGGAACGGCAAGTTTGTTCAATCACTGGGCAGATGCACCTATCGTGAAGCCGTCACCAAAGGCACAACAAAACGGGCCGAGGTCCTTGGCAGTAGCCTCACTCAACCCAGCCTCATCCAAGCCAGCACCGCGACAGCGATCCCGCAAAGCTCCTGCGGACTGCACCTTCGGGACATCTATGACCGATGGAAAGACAGCAAGCCGCGGTCCTTGGCTTCTCTGAATAACTCCAGTCGTGCTGTCGGACATTGCGTGAAATTCACAGGGAACCGGCCGATCAATCAACTGACGCGAGAACAAGGTGATCGATTCAGGGCATGGCTGCAACATCCAGACAGAAAGACGTCCAGCAAAGGGGCCCGTGACAGGTTGACTTGGGTCAAGTCGATCCTGAAATATGCCAGTCGTGACCTTGGCGTGATTAGCCGCAATCCTTGGGAAGGCATCGACATCGCGTTCAAGACCACTAACAAACGGCGGCCGTGGACGGATGATGAGTTGAAGACTTGCTTCACCCAGAGCCTGCACGCGACCTATAACTTGCCAAATGACAGGAAAGCAGGAGCCGATGCTGCCTACTGGATTCCCCTGCTTGGGCTTTACACGGGAGCGCGTGTGGGTGAACTCGCACAGCTTCGTGTCGTCGATATTGAAACTATTGGCGACATCCACCTGCTATCGATCACCGACGAGGGCGAAGGTCAAAGTTCCGGGCAGTCGGAAGATCAGTCGTTCTGGCGATTCACTCCGTCTTGTCCTTCTGCTTGGCAGCCTTCTTCGTCTGCCACTGCATGTTGCCGGGATCGTCGGCACCGCCACGCTTCAACTGCATATTTCAGCCCGGCGTAGACGGCGTTTCAAGCTGATCGTGGACGCCATTTCAGCGTGATCGTGGAAGATTTAGAGCCGAATGACATCTGAAGCGTCAAGTGCTTGTTGTTTCTTGTCAAAGAGGCAATAATCGAATCGGTATGGGGCAAATCTGTTGCTTCTGACAAAAATAAGGGTGAGATGAAGAGGAGCAACCTACAGCTTGAGGCTGCTGCTGCTGATCGCGTGTGCGTTGCACTTTCTCGCCTTGTTCACGCCAAATCGGAAGCTGACAGACAGCGAGCGAACAAATGGGTCTTGGTTTGGGAAATCTACTACGCCAAGATCAGCGGGATCAGTTTCAAGACACTTCAGCCAAAGTCAGCAAGTCCCAATTTCGATGAGCAACAAAGCGCCAAGAGCGCAGAAGCCGATTCGTCGCTGCTACACCGTGCTGCAAAACGTTGTCAAAAGTTCTATCGTGCGTTTCGCTGGATCGTTAAGCGCGAGCATCCACATGCGACACGATCTCAGCTTGATTTTGACTTCAACGTATCAGCGACTAGATGATCTTGAGGCGCGACAGTAGTGTCGCTGCTGCTTGGACTTGTAAACCGCGTTTTAAAGAACATTGCACGCTGTAAACATTTGAATGCTTGGGTTTTCCTTTATCGTTCATAAGCCAATAATTCCCCCACTGGCTCGACAGGTGGACCAATGGCAAAACGAGATGGCAGTGTTCGGTTATGTGCGGGTGTCAATGGTTAGCCATAACGAGGTTAGGTGCTTAATGGGTGGCGGCATATTGCTCAATGTGAATGTAGTCCCTGACCGGTGAGATAGGGTAGACGAGGCAAAACCTCTGCCACTAAGTCAATTCGTCTTAGCGAATATCAAAACAGCGCCGCGTTTGCCTTCAACTGGTCAGGCCCAAAGCGGTAAATGGTCATGCTGTCCACACTATAGGCACCCAGTTCCCTGTAAAACTTGATCGTTGGCTCGTTCCAGTCCAGACAGCCCCATTCCAGCCGCTGACACCCCCTATCCAGCGCAATCTTTGACATGAACGCCATCATCACTTTTCCCAGACCCTTGAAACGCATGGCGTCGTCAATCAGAAAGCCGTCGATATAAAGCCCTGTTTGCCCCGTGAAGGCTGATGAGGTCTGGCAGAAATAGACAAATCCGACCATCTCGCCGCCGTAAAGCCCGAAGACTGCTTCTCCCCTTTTGTCGGTAAGAAGTTTGCGGATTCCGTCTTCTGTGGCGATGATCTTGTCTTCCATTTTTTGGTACGCCCCGAGCTTCTTCATAAAGCTCACTACGAAACCGGCATCTTCAGGCGTGGCGAATCGAAGCGAAAACTTTGGGTCTTTTGTTGGAATGTTCATGGCATCGCATTGTCTTGCATATCCGTTCAAGCCCACGGTACGCCCGCGTCGCATTCCAATTCCCACACTTTCTAAAATTTTTTGAAGATGAAGCTACCCCGCCCCTTCATCTTCCGAATCCGGTGGAGGCTATGGAAGACATGACCGGGGAGCCTGTGTTGGAATCCGTATGAGACTCTATGCCCCAGGGGGCCGAGCGTCGTGGTCGGCATGGGGTTCGGTGAGCCGCCTAGCGTGAACTGAAAACAGCCGAATATCGTTGAGCCTCTTGTGCCATTTTTTGTAGCATGTGGCTGTAGCAACTAACGGCAAAAAATGAAGTAGCGCGACTGGCCCCAGTCAACGCCTATTAATGCAAGAGTCCTTGCCGGACAACCCATGACTTGATACCATCACGTAGCGATATTCAGAGGGGAAACTACAGATTTTTGGTACTGACGGGCCTTCCCGCATGGTGAAGCGGCCAACCGGGTCAGGTGGGGAACCAAGCAGCCCTAACTGTGAAGCCAGTGCCGGGGTCAAGGCTCGTCAACCTCATTTACGTTGGCGGCACTATTGTGGGTCGCACAGTGTCTACCACTGTCGACAGATCCTTTTTGACGCCCAGCCTGTCACTGAATTTACCCGGACTATCTCGCCATAACGCACTCCATCGCATTGCACGTGCAGTTCAAGTCCGGTACGCCTACATTCTCTTCATCGGGCCATGGTGGCCTGGAATTAGAGAGAAAACATGGATACAAGTCGCACAACCCGTTTTGCCGGAATGATGCTCGCAGTGTTGATTGCGGCTGCCCTTAACGGCAGCTTGCTTTGGACGTTCAATACGGCGGCGCAACAAGGCATTGTCGCCAACCCGGGGCAAGCACCAGCCGTGCTGACACTGGATGCGGTCACGATTGTGGCCCATCAGTCCTGAGTCTGTGAAGACGCTATTACTTTTGATCGGCTGGTTGATCCTGCTTGCGTTGTGCTGGCCACTGGCCGTGCTGGCGCTCGTGCTCTGGCCGATCGTCTGGCTGCTTTCAATCCCGCTGGCACTGGTGGGTATCGGAGTCGGTGCAGTGCTGGCGTTAGTCAAAACTCTGCTGTACCTGCCAGCAAGATTGCTAGGCTATCGAGCGTAAGGTTAAGAGAGTGTGCAAGGCTGAGCAACAAAGCGCCGAAACTTCAAATTCCGTGGCTCTCAAGCCTGACGACGCCCTTGGGCGTGTGCAGGGTTGCAATGATGTTGGCCGGGCCTTGTGCAACTGCAATACCCGCGAGACCGATCGCCTCGTAAGCGGCTTGCAGCTTGACGGCCGCGGGATGCGTGACGGCAATTCCTTGCAGCGTAACGCCGGAACGTGCCAGGCTGTTTCTGGGGTGCAATCGCAGTGGCTCGACGTCATCTGCTTTACCCCATTGAATCAAGGTTGGAAGCGCGCCGTTGAACAGTCGTTGCCCATCCTGGCGCACCGTGATTTGCCATTGCAGCAAGCCACGGCGTGAATGTCGGCTGGCTTGCACCGCCGGCCCGCGGTCGATGCCATGCGCCTGCAAAGCGGTACCAGCGGCCCGGATGTCGCTTGTATTGGCAACAAAATGCACCAAGCGCGGTTCGATGGCGACAGCAGCCTGCAGCGTCGCGTCGTCCATGTCAAACCAGCGCCTGTTGAGCGCATTCATTGGCCATTTGGCAGCAGGATTGATCGCGATGATTTCCAGATACGCCAGTGGGTTGGCCGGTGACGCAATCTTGAACAATCGGTTATGGGTTGCATACAGCGCATGTTCGCCGCCAGGACCGGGCGTGACGCCCATCTTGTCCTCGCACCACTGCACGCCAAGCTCCAGCGTCTGTGCCACGACGACCAGGTGATCAATTTGTACTTTCAGCATGACAGCATTACCAAGGTAGTTGCTTGCCATCGTAGTTGAAAAACTGTCCACTATCGGCAAGCAGCAGGCGATCAAACTATTGTCACCCATGGAACCTATCTCACTTGCCTTGACTGGACTGGAATGCAATCAATCTTCCTTCTGACATTGCAACGCTGTCGTCCAATGTCTCCACCAGTTTGAAGGATGCCAGGGAGTTGATGCGAACTGGATGTAGCACGTCCTCAACACGTGCTGAATCAAATGACTGCCTGTGAAACCATCGCGTTCAAAACGGGTCGAACTGAACTAAATCGCGTTGCAAGTCATCAAAAATGGGTGCTGACGGCAAAGTTCACCATGCCGGATTCACCCAGGTAAGCGTGATAGCTGATTTTGTTGCCATAGGCGCTGGATTGCGCGATTTTCCATTGCGCCATCAGGCTTCTTCCAGAGATGTCCAAGGCGACGCTGAACATTCCGTCCGCAAAAGATGTCAGCGGAAGTCCGACACGCTTGCGATTGCTGTCGTGGCGGGAATCAAAAGCGACAAAATATTCTTTTAGGTTTGACTCGATATCCTTGATGGAGTTGTCGACCTCCGACAGCAGCACCTTGTCGGAATTCGTTGGCGTCGCGGATAGACTGGCATAACGCGGCGGCAACCGGCCAGCCTCCTGAGCGAATGACACCTGGGAGACGACAGCAACCAATAGCAGAAGGGCCGTGAAGGATGGCTTCAAGAAGTTCTCTTTTAAACGTGAAACCACTATCACACGAAATATTCAACTCGGGGGCTATCGCTGGCAACAAAGTAGTAAGCAAGTCGGGGCCTTTGTTACCTGAAGTATCGTTGCCAACAGGGTTATGGGTGAGGTGTCACACGGCTTCATGGGCAGCAATAGCGGATGCCTGAAACTGCAACGTGACGGATTGTTACAACCTCAATTACCAATGTCTAAATTTTGGCCTGCCAACCGTCATCCCATGTCACGACGCTAGCTGGCGCCCAGGTAGGCCAACACTCCCTGACCGGCCCGCTTGCCGCTGGCCAGGCAAGCGGTCAGCAGATAACCACCAGTAGGCGCCTCCCAGTCAAGCATCTCGCCAGCACAAAATACACCCGGCAATTGCATCAGCATCAGGTTTTGATCCATCGCTTCAAATTTCACGCCACCCGCCGTACTGATCGCTTCATCCATCGGTCGTGTTGCCGCCAGGGTGATGGGTAGCGCCTTGATGGCGATAGCAAGTTGGTCGGGGTCGCTCATTTGCGTCTTGTCCAGGCGCTCGTGCAGCATGGCGGCCTTGATGCCTTCAATGCCAAGGCGACTTTTAAGGTGGCTGGAAAGTGAGCGCGAGCCGCGCGGGTGGCGTACTTCGGCCAGCACGCGCGCGGCCGACAGGTCAGGCAGCAAATCCAGTTGAAATGTAGCTTGCCCAAGACGAATGATGTCGTCTCGCAGCAGACTGGACGCGGCGTAAATCAGACTGCCCTCGACGCCCGTGGCCGTGGCCACAAATTCACCTTTGCGCTGAAAGCTGCCGCCCTGCGAGGTGGTCAGATTGATCGCTACCGATTTGAAGGGTTGACCGGTAAAACGGCTGGCGAAATGTTCGCTCCAGCCACCTTGGGCATCAAAACCGCAGTTGCTGGGCAGCAGCGGCGCCACCGCCACGCCTCGCGCCTGCAGCCATGGCACCCAGGCACCATCGGAACCCAGCCGCGCCCAACTGGCACCGCCCAGCGCCAGTACGACGGCATCCGCTTGGATCAGAACCGGACCATCGACGGTATCGAAACTCAGGTGAGTACCGTCGACGCCGTCAGCACGCCAACCGCTCCAGCGATGGCGCATATGAAACTGCACGCCCGGTCCATGCGCCGGATGCCGCAGGCGATGCAACCAGGCACGCAGCAGCGGCGCCGCTTTCAGGTCGGTGGGAAAGACCCGCCCCGAACTGCCGACAAAGGTTTCAATCCCCAGTGTCTTGGCCCAGGCACGTACCTGTGTGCTGCCAAAACGCTGCAACAAGGGTTCAATCTGTTGGCGCCGCTGCCCATAGCGAGAGGCGAAAACGTCAAGTGGCTCAGAGTGGGTCAGATTCATTCCGCCCTTGCCGGCCAGCAAAAACTTGCGTCCCACCGAGGGCATAGCGTCATACAGGTGCACCGTCAAACCTGCATTGCAGAGCACATCAGCGGCCATCAGACCAGCCGGGCCGCCGCCCACCACAATCACTTTTTTCATGAAGCATCCGCCAGTTCGATCAAGACTCCCTGCCCGTTCAGAAACGCCGCCTTCACGACGTCGTCCGGGTAAATGCCCTGCACTGCGTCCCGGTAGCGTCGCAACTGCGCGACCAACTCCGGTTCTTCCTGCGGCGCCTGACCCGATTTGTAATCCAGCACCCACCACTGGCCTGCGCAGCCGGCATCTTTGCGCTGCACCAGCCGGTCCAGCCGCAGCAGCTCGCCCTGGTACATCAGCTCGACTTCATTGCCGTGCCAGCCAACCGCTGTCTGGTCCCAGGCCCAGGCGCCCTCACCCTGCAAGATGCGCCCCGCCATGGCGGCGGCTTGCGTACCCTGCTGCGGCGTGAGTTCAAACTCGCGCGCTGCGGCTGCCACGTTGTGAGGCGACACATCACCCCATTCCAGCAGACGATGCATCGCCTTGCCGATACGGGCTGGCGTGACGTCCAGGTTCTCCGTGTTACCGTTTTGATCCACTTTTTCCTCGACCCTTACAGTCGTGTGCGCATACTTCAGGGGTAAGAGTGGGAGTTCTTTGATGTAAAAAGCGTGGTCGGTATTGGACGTCGCGCCGGCTGGCGCGGCAGTCCATGCGGTGCGTGAGTCCAACGTCACTTCCAGCGCCAAGCTGGAGAGGCGCTGCCACCAGCTACGCTCTGCCGTTCGATAGGCTTCAATGCTCGAAATCGTCAAGGTGTGCCGAGCCCGCGTCAAGGCCACATACAAGGCATTGAGTTCTTCACGTTGGCGCTCCAGTCGCTCAGCAACCAGTGTCGGCACGGCACACGCAGGTGGCTCGCTTTCGCTGGTCAGGAAGACAAATTTTTCTGGCCAGCTTGCTTCACCTGGCCAGTCCACCAGCACACCCATGGTCTCGGCATTGCGCTGCGGGGTGTCAGTGTCCAGCAGCAGCACGCTATGCGCCTCAAGCCCCTTCGCACCGTGGATAGTGAGCAGGCGCACAGCGTTCGGATTGACGGCTGCAGATGCCAGAACGCCACCGGCCTTGAGTGCGCGAACAAAAGCATAGGGCGTGGCGAAACGTCCGCCTCCCATCTGCAAGGATACACCTAGCAGCGAGCGCAAATTGGTCAACACCGAGTCACGCTGTGTGGCCGGTGCGGCAGCGGCAAAGCGCACCAGTACATCGCCGTCGGTATAGATGGCCTGCAGCGCATCGTGTGGTGGCAATTGGTCGACCCATGCCTTCCAGCGCGTCAAACAAGCGCTCACCTCGCGTCCATCCGACGTCATCAGCGTCGTCAGGGTCGTCAGTTTCAGCAGCTCGAACCAGATCACATTCAATTTGCGCTGTGCCAGGGCGAGCTGCACAAGAGCATCGTCCTGCATGTCAAACAAGGGTGACTTGAGCACGCGCGCCAATGACAGATCATTCTGGGGCGACACCAGAACGTCCAACAAGGCGACCATATCCTGCACTTCGCAACAATCGATCAACTCGGTTTTTTCACCAATCTGGACTGTAATGTGCAGCTTGCGTAACTCGTCCTGCAACGGCAACAAAGCGGAACGCCGGCGCGACAGCACCATAACCTCAGAGGCTGGCAGGCCTGCGAGTTGCTGTGCAATCCAGCGCGCCGCCTGCCGCGCCTCCAACGTGCGCAGCGTATCTTCCGGCACTTCACGCGGCGTCGTCAGGCTGTCGCGCCAAGGGGCCACCTCAGCAGACACATCGTCGCCATCTGGTGTCGCATTCGCTTGCCGTGCTGATCGCAGGATTGGTGGCAATTTACACACCGCACCCAGTTCCGAAGAACTGGTGGTGTGTGCACGAAAGCCCGCATAGCCATCGGTTGCACAAGCCTCGCCCATGGCGTTGTTCACGGCAGCAATGACCTCTGTGGCGTTGCGCCTGGTGTGGTCGCAACTGAGCAAATCACCGCCAAGGGCATCTCGCACAAAGTCTTTTGCCGCTCTGAAGACCTGGGGCTCGGCACGGCGAAAGCGGTAAATGCTTTGCTTCGGATCGCCCACGATGAAGACGCTGGGCGCGGTGGCACCGATGCCCCCGCTAGCACCTCCACCAGCACCGGCGTAGCCGCTGAGCCAGGCCCGCAATGCCTGCCACTGCAGTGGATTGGTGTCCTGAAACTCGTCAATCAGCAGGTGTTTGATGCGGACGTCGAGGCGCTCCTGCACCCAACCCGACAGCACCGGGTCGCCCAGCATCACCAGGGCAGCACGCTCCACGTCGTTCATGTCGACCCAACCGCGATCGCGCTTAAGGGCCGCAAACTCTTTCAGCAACATGCGGCTGAGTCGAGCCATGCGCTGCTGGTAAATCCAGGCCGCATGTTGCGCTCTGGCGGCCAGCACGGGCAGCAACAGCCCTTGAGCGTCACGCACCAGCTCAATGCCAAGCAACTTGTCACCAAACTTGCGCGGCGTGCCCTCCTTGGTCAGCAGGGCACTGAACGCAGCCGTCAGATCGCCGCCCAAAAGCGCTGCTTCAAGCTCAAGGCCTTTGGCGGCAAACGTTTTTGCACCGGCTCGGCTCAGCGCCTTGGCTGCATCCATCAGACATTGCCAGCGTTGCGACGGTGCCAGCAGATAGTCATCGGGCGTCTGTAGACCGGCAAACTCGGGATACTGATCACCAAAGGGTTGCACTGATCGATCGACCACGCCATGCGCATCGGCCAGGGCAAACTCGGTGCGTTTATCCAGCGCAGTCTGCAAGGCTTTTTCAGTCTGCGAGCGGCCATATTCAAACACCACCGCCTCAAAGTCGGCCTTGAGGTGCGGGCCGGGAGCAGCAGGTGCCGCCAGCACTGCATAAAAACGCCGCCACACCAGCGCCTTGGCCGGTGCATCGTCCTCCAGTAACTCATAGCTGGCGGGCAATTCCATTTGCTGCAGCACGGCCAGCGGTGCGCCACGCAACAAGGCAGCAAACCATCCGTGAAAGGTACGCACCTGCACTTGGCGGCCACTGGCGAGAATGCTTTGATACAACTCTGACAGGTGCTCCGGCAAGCTGGACGGCAACTGCATATCGGCAGCCATTGCGACACCGCGATCCCGCAACTCTTTGATCAACGTTTCTTGATCAGCTTGCGCAAACTCGGCCAGCCATTTGTACAAGCGCTCACGCATCTCGCTGGCCGCCTTTTTGGTGAAGGTGATGGCCAATATTTCATGCGGTTGCAAACGTCCCTGCCCACCCTGCAAGTTCACTCCGTCCAGCAGCGCACGCACAATGCGCGACACCAGCATCCAGGTTTTTCCGGCGCCGGCGCAGGCCTCCACTGCCACGCTGCGCCTCGGGTCGCAGGCTATTTTGTAAAAGGCTTCGGCGCTAACCAGCTGGCCGTTGTGCTGGTAGGCAGGCAGGGGCTGGGAACTAGACATTGTTTGTTCCCGCGCGCGTGCTTTCCCAGAAATCTTTCCGACACAAGCCCCGCCCAGCGCAAAACTCGCAGGCTTTACCTTCGCCCAGCGCCGCCATCGGTTGTCCCCCGGCGATGCGCGCCATGTCGACCTCAATGCTCTCAAGCAGCTGATCGCGCAAGGCCACGATATCGGCCTGCGCAAAGCTTTTGGTGGCATCTTTCTCTCCCACATTGACGTACGCTGCAGCCAATGTGTCATCGGTCAGCAAAGCGGCGTAGAAGGCGAGTTGGGTGTCTTCCAGCGACTCCTTGATGCGTTGATGGGTGGTCGTGCGAGCCTCGGTTTTATAGTCGATCACCAACGCGCTGCCATCGGCCAACCGGTCAATACGGTCGATCTTGCCGACCAGGCTCAAGCGGCCCAGCGGTATTTCTTTCCACTCTTCTGCGGCAACAAAGGTGGCACCGCTGGCTTCGTGCTCGATGAGCCATTGCAAATAACCCTCACGCACACGCGGCCAGGCGGCGGTGAAGGGCAGGAATTCACTTTTTGACAAGCCTTGCGAACCTGTGACTTGTTCAGCGGCGGCATTGATCAACTCCAAGCGCAGCGCCATGTCGGGCGTCGGCGCCTGCTTCAAGGTTTCATGAAAAACTTTGAGAACACTGTGCAACCAGTTTCCAAAGTCGCGCTTGCTCAACTCACTGTCCAACTCGTCCGATTCTTGCAGTTTCAACAAACGCAGTGCAAAAAATCGGTACGGGCAGCGGCGCAGATCTTCATAGGCAGTGGCTGACAGTCTGGTCAGCGGCAGGGCATTACCCGGCGGCGCAGGCATGACGCAGGGCTGCGCTTTGACGGCGCGCAACGGGCACGGGTCGATGGCGAGTTCGGGAGCCTGCCGCAAGCGCAGTTCTTGTACAAAGCCACTGGCCATCAGCTTCTCGCCGCCCTCGCTTGAACGCCACAGCAGGTCAATATGGGGGAACCGCAAAGCGTAATGCCAACCGGCCCGTGCGGCTGCGCCCAGTTGTTCGCGTGAAGGCAGTGCCAGCAAGGCACGCTGAGTCGGAGTCCACATCGCGGGCGGCTCCGGTGACACCGGCAGTCGTTGCTCGTCACAGCCGGGCAGCACCACAGCCGCCAGGGGACGTCCCAGCAATTGACTTAGCGGAAGAATGATGACTTGCGGGTCGGCCGGGTGCTGCGGCGAAAAACTCATATCCTCAAGAGTCTGGCTGACCCAGGCGATGAACTCGCTTTGACTTGTGCGCTCCGTGAAGTCGGCAAACTCGACTTCCATACCGTCGCGCAGACGCAGGGCGTCCAGCACCACCTGGCCGGCCGGGTCTTGCAGCAAGCCAGCCCACTGACCGGCGCCAAGCAAAGCGCGGCGCAGATCCGCCAGCCAGCGCGTCAGTGGCCGCCCGGATTGCAGAGCATGTCGCAAGGCTTGCACCTGCTGTGCCAGCGCATCGTCGGGCGGCACTGAGTGCCAGTCGCGCGCACCCATGCGGCGCCAGGCAATCTCGGCTTGCGTCACAGCCTGCGGGTCAAAAGCCGCTGCATTCTTGATCCAGTCCAGCACCGCATCGGTCGACGCATCCGGCACTTGTGCCCGCAGCAGGCTCATCAGCGAGGCGGCAGCCCGGGTGGTCGACAGGGTCCAGCCAGTCTCGTCCCGCAGTGCCACGCCGCACTCGCCCAGCATGGCGCGTACCCGGCGCGTCAGGACCCGGTCCTGCGCCACCAGGCCCACTGGAGCGCGTCCGGCAGCCAGATGCGCCAGCACACAAGCCGCAGTGCGCTGTGCCTCGTCTTCGCCGTCGACAGCGGCGTGCAGTGCCCACACGCCATCGCTACTGTCCAAACCTGGTGTTACATCCAAAGCCAGCGCCACGGCTTTATCACCCAACGCTTGCCGCAATGCCAGCGCCAGCGGTTCCACCTGAAAACCTTCCAGCACCACCAGCAAATCAGGTGTCGCGGAAAAAACCGGATCGGACGCGTAACTCGAGCTTGCCGCCCAGGCCAGCGCGATGCGGGCGATTGCGGCTTCCAGCGCCAGCACCGGGTCGTCCAGGCCCGAGGTCAACGTTGCCCCCAACCGGGTGCCCCACTGCGAGCGCTCGGTCGGCGCCACCGCCGCCGCAATGCGAGCCAGACTCCAGGCCGCTTCCACCAGGCGACCTGCCATCACGTTTTGCTGTGCGGACAACCCAGCGCGCGACAGCAACGAAGCCGCTGTCAAGACGTCGCGCCCAGCGTCCAGACGCAAATCATCGCCACCCGGCTCAAAACCACCCAGACTGCGGGTCCAATTCATGGTCGTCTCAAAGCGCGGCAGAAAATGTGCAGCCGTCTGCGCGCCCCCGCACCCCCTCAACCAGGCGTTACGGGCTTCCCCAATGAGTTGGGCGTAGGGCAACAACACCACGGTGCGTGACGGATGAACCTGACGACGGTCTATTTCGAGACGTAGCTGGCCCATGACTCGGTCCCACGCCTGCTCAACATGATGTTTTTTTTCTATCTCAGCCATAGGCAACTGGCAATCGGGCATAGGGCTTGGTTTCTGTCACAATTTCCCCACTTTACCTGTACCGATCACTTCTAGGAAAAATTATGGCCAGCGAACTTATCAAACATGTGTCTGACGCGTCTTTTGAAGCCGATGTCCTGCAATCCACCGTGCCGGTGCTGGTGGACTACTGGGCCGAGTGGTGCGGCCCCTGCAAGATGATCGCGCCCATTCTCGACGAAGTTTCCACCACCTATGAAGGCAAGTTGCAGGTTACCAAAATGAATGTGGACGAAAACCGCGACATCCCGGCCAAATTCGGCATTCGCGGCATTCCGACGCTGATGCTGTTCAAGGGCGGTCAGTTGGCAGCCACCAAAGTTGGCGCCATGAGCAAGGCGCAGATGACTGCCTTTATCGACCAGCAATTAGCCTGATTGCCAGCTTTCATACCGGGCCTGACCCGGTATGACTTTTCTTCACATTTTTCCTGTCATAATCACGTCAGTTCACCAACTTCCCCTGAGTTGGTTCGAGTTCCCGGTTTCAAACCTTGAGGTTGTGGATGTGA
>SESD01000456.1_pt1 | contig 25300 bp, 19 predicted proteins | sample 3171411 | NCBI WGS metagenome assembly SESD01 (sample SAMN06051880, study PRJNA518727) | freshwater metagenome | biome: subpolar coniferous forest; feature: holomictic lake; material: water; isolation source: holomictic Lake 442, 16.5 m depth | place: Canada: near Kenora, Ontario | collected...
GCCGGCTACTGTCTCCATCCGCCTACCTCCAACCGAAATGGTACTGGAGGCGCCGACAATTTCGGATTGTTTACCACCTATCGTTTTGTTTTGCTTACCCCCAACGAACGAAGTAAGATTGCTGCTAATCGATTCTTTTAAATTGCTGCCAATATCCACCGTACGGTTGCTGGCAATCGTTTCTTTTAAATTGCTGCCGATATCCACATGTCTATTGCTGCCAACACTTTGAGTGTCATCTACACCCACATGCGTAGTACGGTTGTTACCAATTTTGTTGCTTTGATCATTACCAACTGTCGTACCCATATCATACTGTCCATGAATGGCGATTTTTTCCTTACCTTTTGTATCATTCAACATAATCGCATTGTTACCGCCTCCCCCAGGTGTGCTATTGGATTGCAATCCACTCACCATTTGTTGCTCTGGCAAGCCATTGGGAGCTTTATTATCCCCGTTGTAAACCCGGCCAGTAACAATAGGCCGATCAGGGTCCCCTTCTTCAAAAGAAACAATAACTTCTTCGCCGATTCGGGGAATATCAACGGCACCAAAACCCTTACCCGCATGAACCTGGGAAACGCGTATCCAGCAAGAACTGTTTTGATCCCGATTGCCGTAACGATCCCAATGAAACTGAACTTTTACCCGGCCATGCTCGTCGGTGTAAATCTCGTCACCTGACTTACCAACAACAACCGCTGTTTGAGGCCCCTGGACAAAAGGTTTAGGCGTAATACGGGACGGACGGAAGGGCGTTTTACTATCAATAGCAGTAAAGCTGTTTGTATAATTGGTTCCACCACCAACACCGGCTTCAAAACCTGCGGTTTGAATGTTGTGAGTAATTGAACAAAGCAGATATTCCCGATTTTGATCTTCACGTGTATATTCGCTAAGCTTAAACAAACCACCACAAGTTAGCCCCCGCACTATACTATTTCCTTGCACTTGTTCGTACTGGGCGTGCAACTCTTCAATATGAGTTCTTGCATAATGAGTCCCTTCATCGCTATTAACATATTCACCCGGATAATCGTAAATTTCATGTTCACATTCATTGTGCCCTTGAGAGATACTTGAATTGACCTTGAGGTCAGCTTTCGGGTTAATGTAGTCATATTCATTTAGGGCATAAGCACCCGGTTGAATTTGCTTGGAGAGATACCAACTGGAGATTGATTCTTCTTGCTCGGCCATATTATTTGTAGGATTAAAGGGGATTTCCTTGTAACCAGGAATAAGGCTATGAGAAGTATAGGAATCGGCCAAAATAAGTGTATGTTTATCTTTTTCGTGGACAAAGTAATAATAAATACCTTCTTGTTCCAATAACCTGCTGACAAAATTAAAATCTGTTTCGCGATATTGCACGCAATATTCCAAGGTGCGATAGGGGCCGCTTAATTTAGTAACCTCAACATCGGTATAGTCAAGTTTTTCGAAGATCTCTTTGACAATATCAAGAACCGTTTTCTTTTGAAAAATACGGCAATTTGATCGACGCGTCAAAAACCATATCTTGGGATGCACTGTGACTTGATAGACACAATACCGGCCGCTGTTTAAGGATTGAGAGATACTGCTTACATGACCATTAAAAAAGCGCGTGCCACTAGCCACCTCGAGGCGAATGGTTACATTTTGACCGAGCAGGTCTTCAAACTTGATGTTTTTGTCGCTGTTTAGCTCCAGATTTATGGTAAAAAGACGCCCCAGTTCTTCTGTTACCGTCATGGCTCGAAGTAATAGAACATCCTTACCAAGCGGGGTAATGAACTCTATTTCCCGATTTTCTTGGGTTGCTGACATAATTTAATCCTTGATTAGATGTTAGTTTAAGGCGCTACTAACCAGTAATTTGCCATTTTTTGTAGATGGCTATTTTCAGCCTTTTCTTCTATACGGAGGAATCCTTAAAACACAAAGATTTCGAACTAACGTTCGAGATAATGCGTTTATAGTAAACCTACTTTATTCAAATTGATAACTAAATTCTCCATCTTTTACCAAAATTCTAATCGATGATAAAGGCTCTCCAGCCATCATCCTTGTCAAAAATTCTTGGCTGATAGTGGGCAATACTGTATTGGTTAAAATCGCATCCACGACTCTGGCGCCGCTTTCCAATTCGCTGCAACGATCAACAATTAACTGAACAACTTCTCCATCATAAGCGAACGGTATACGATGATTTTCCCTGATTCTTTTTTCGATTCGGCCCAGTTGCAGTTTGATAATCGCTTTCAGCATTTCATCGCTTAACGGATAATAGGGTATCGTCACCAACCTGCCCAGTAGCGCAGCGGGAAATATTTTCATCAGCGGCTCACGTAAAGCCTTGGCAATCCCTTCTGGCTCAGGCATCAATTCAGGATCTTTGCACAGGTTCATGATTAAATCGGTGCCCGCGTTGGAGGTCAGGAGAATGATGGTATTTTTGAAGTTGATATAACGGCCTTCGGCATCTTCCATCCAGCCTTTGTCAAAGACCTGGAAGAATATTTCGTGTACGTCAGGGTGTGCTTTTTCCACTTCATCCAATAAAATGACACTGTATGGTCTGCGACGAACTGCTTCAGTGAGAATTCCGCCTTCACCATAACCGACATATCCGGGCGGCGAACCTTTAAGCGTCGATACGGTATGAGCCTCTTGATATTCGCTCATGTTGATAGTAATGATGTTTTCTTCACCACCGTAAAGGGCTTCAGCCAGCGCAAGGCCTGTTTCGGTTTTGCCCACGCCGGAAGGTCCGCACAGCATGAATACGCCAATGGGTTTGCCCGGATTATCGAGACTGGCTCGTGAGGTTTGTACACGTCTGGCAATCATGTCGAGAGCATGGCGTTGGCCGATAACCCGTTGGTTCAAGGTATCTCCAAGCCTGAGTATAGTTTCAATTTCATTTTTTACCATCTTGCCAACGGGAATGCCGGTCCAGTTAGCAACGACAGAAGCAATAGCCTGGCTATCAACGGTAGGAAATATTAACGGTCGTTCACCCTGAACCTCAGTAAGCTGATGTTGCAAGTCTTTGAGTTGTTGCAATAACTCAATACGCTGACTTTCATCCAGAGCTTCAGGTTCGGTATTGTCCGGTTTTTGTATCATATCGACACTAACGCTTTTACTGACGGCTTCGGCATTTTTTTCCAATTTACTTTCGGTGCCTTCCACTTTATTTACAACACCGCGTAACTTGGCGCGTAGCTCAAGAATATCTTTAACCAGGGTTTTTTCTTCCTCCCAGCATTTTTCCAACTCGTTTAAGCGTTCGTGCTCTTCGGCCAATTTTGTTTCTACGTTTTCTTTGCGTGCCTTGGTTTCTATGCCAACGGCCGTTTCGCGATCAATAATGGCAGATTCAACGGTGAGCGCTTCGATTCGCCTACGGCTGTCATCAACTTCTGCAGGAACTGCATACTGGCTGATAGCAACCCTAGCACAAGCGGTGTCCAATACGCTGACTGACTTATCCGGTAACTGTCGATCAGGAATGTAGCGGTGAGCCAGTTTGACAGAGTCTTCCAGGGCTTCATCCAGCAATAATACCTGGTGATGTTTTTCCATAACAGAAGCGACACCCCGCATCATCAGGAGCGCTTTTTCCTCTGATGGCTCTTCAATTTGCACCACCTGAAAACGTCGAGTTAAAGCGGGATCTTTTTCAAAATATTTCTTGTATTCCGCCCAGGTTGTTGCGGCGATAGTGCGCAAGGTTCCCCGAGCCAATGCAGGTTTAAGTAGATTAGCTGCATCACCGGTTCCCGCAGCACCGCCAGCACCTATTAAAGTATGAGCCTCATCAATGAATAAAATAATCGGCTTTTCTGAAGCTTGAACCTCTTCTATGACTTGACGCAGTCGATTTTCAAATTCTCCTTTCATGCTGGCGCCCGCCTGCAACAAGCCCAGATCCAGAGTGCGGATAGTGACATTCAGTAACGGTGGCGGTACTTCTCCTGCAGCGATGCGTAAGGCAAAACCTTCGACCACAGCCGTTTTCCCCACGCCAGCCTCGCCCGTCAGGATGGGGTTGTTTTGTCTACGACGCATAAGAATATCAATAACCTGCCTGATTTCTTCATCCCGCCCGACAATGGGATCCAGCTCGCCTTTTCGGGCAGCTTCAGTCAGATCTATAGAAAATTGCTGCAAGGCCTTTTGTTTACCCATCTGCGCAGGTGGCATAGCTCCGGAATATTCACCCGGTGCCGCCGCACCGGCCAGTTTGGAGCCGTCGTGCGCTTGTAATACATCTTCTGGGGAACCGGAAACAATCGAAGAAAATTCCTCCAACAGCGTATCGGTATTGATTTTTTTGAACTGACTGGAAATGGCGTTCAGGGAATTTCGCAAGTCGGAGGTTTTTACGATACCGACTATCAAGTGACCGGTTCGAACCTGGCTGCTTGCGTATTTAAGACTGGCATATAACCAACCTTGCTCAACGGCCTGCTCAACATGGGCTGAAAGATCTGAAATCGAAGTGGAGCCGGCCGGGAGGCGATCTAAGGCCTCAGTAAAATCACGCGCCAAGTGGGAAGGATTAAGTTCGAATTTTTTGATTATGCGGAGCAGATCAGAATCCTGTAGCTGGAGTATTTGGTGTAACCAATGCACCAATTCCACATAAGGATTACCCCGCATTTTACAAAATACGGTGGCACTTTCTATACCTTTATAAGCCAAATTGTTGAGTTTGCCAAATAAAGCCGCGCGGCTGATTTCTGTCATAAAAGCATCTCCTTTTTGAGATACAAATCATTAGCATCGAACTCCCTTATACCCGCTTGTAACCAGGATGTCCAGCCTAGCCGACCATATTGACCCAGTTGCGTGGAGGGAACTTCATTCTTTTTTAAAAGCAGGTTCACGTCCCAGTTAAATTCAAATCCAATGTAATTACTAACAAGGTCAAGTAGACTTTTCAATCTGTTTCCTGTTGGCAACAGGTTTTCATATTCTTCCAACGCCAAGGGCCCCATAATGATGCGGAATTTATGTTGGCATTGCCAACTTTTTACGCCTATTACTGTCGAGATTCCAAGTTGTCCTGTTGCTTCCATTCCATTCAGATAACAATAACTATCTTCCGGAATAGCTAACCATTCACCAACAAATTCCTGTATTTTGACAGTAACCTTAAAATAATCACACAGGATAGATTTTAATCCCTCACTATGATGCGTATGACAACCCAAATGCGCGGCAAAATGTAACTTGGTATGATCACAAATAGCATCCCGCTGCCGAAGGGATAAATCTCCCAAGCCCAGCAATGATCCAACATATAGCAAGAATTTATCCTTTTCCGGCCGATCCAGTTGCACGGTAGGTTCTTTATCAGCCCATGCGCGGTAAAACAAACACAATAAGCGATGATGAAACATATCCGCAAAATCGGCGAAAACCGGATCTTTGGCGTTTCGTATGCGATTTCTTGCATATTCCGTCAAATGCAGGGGCAACGGCCCGTTAGGCCCAAACACCCCAAAAAACAAGACCTTAAGCCGTGCCGGCTGAATACCTTCTCTTGTAAATGAATCTAAAGTCGAAGTTGCAAATTGAAGGCTCGGGCTTTGTCCTAATTTAACCGGATCATCCTTTGGACGAGCTGAATAGCCAAACCGGGGATTATTTTTATACAAGCATTCGAACTGCCGTAATGCCTCATAAAAACCAAATTTATAAGGATCCTTAGCCAAATCGACTAAAAAATCTAAATCAGTGTTCGAGTCCCTGTCCTGACCGGCCATCGCATAATCTCCCCACGTTTTTTTGTTTTTATGACTGCCTGGGTAAAGCTGTTAATAGACACATATTTACAGAAAAATCTATCCAAAACGGCACCTAACAGAAAACTACTTGCTCCTTCAAAAGCCGAATCGTCAAAAGTAACTATTATCTCTACACCTCGCCCAAAACTCATTGGGCCCGGAACCGGAACCCGAAATACCACAGAACGACTATAGACCGCCAAAAGGCCTTCGATTTGTTTGGCTACAGAGGCATCGGCATAATCCCCATAAAGCCTTAAGAGATCACGTAGCGCAGTTGCACCTTGAGCCTCATCATTATTAATCAGGGTGAGATAATTCAATGACAGATGACTGATCAATCGCCAAGCATATTCTCCTTCAGCATGACTTGGTTTGGGATCTGTCGGTTTAACCAGGCAACAGACAGCATCGACTGGAGCGTTAATATCCAAGGTGAAATCAGTTGCACCCTCACCCACCAGCATCAACTTTGGCAGCTCACGATTTGTGCATAAGGTGTTGGCGCCTAACTGTTTTAAATCACTCCGGTAAGGAGTCTCGCTGTCATCCACTAATGAAATAAAAATCTCACTACCTAGATAGTCTGATTTTAATTGCTTCTTACCCAGATTGACTGGATCCAGTGTAGGTTGGCGGCTTAGCGTATAATAGGCAAAGTCGCCCTGAAGACACAAATCTTGCTGATTTGAATAAAAAGGCCGAAAAGTTTCATCTTCTGCATCTGCTGAGCCATAACCTGTTACCTCCAAGACAGAGTGTACTTCAAAATCATAAGGTCTGGTTTTATCTACAACAAGGTGATGTTCTGTACTGAGGCGACTTAAATGAACTCTATCTGCCCTTTTTGGAAACAAATTAATCGCAGGCGTGCAATAAAGTACAAAATTATCAATACTGACCAAATCTTCCATTTCCGGTATCGACTTATCCAATAAAACCACAATTTCTAAAGCGGTTTGAGTACACCGTTGCAACACAGGTTGAAGATTTCCTATTTCAACAAATAAAAACCGTTGGGGAAGAGCAAAATATTCTTGTAATAACCGATAACCTTGAAATGATGGAGCGGCATAGGGCAATAAAGCATGATCAGGTTCAAAACCCATTGGTTTAATGAACGAGTTACCAAGTTTCTGCTTCCATGCCGGGGTTTGCCCGGGCGGTTGAATCACAATAGCCAAAGCGTGGCCTATGAACAACTCATAGAGTTGCAATGGAACTCCGCCTATACCGTGCAGATAAATCGGTAATCGATCCATGTTGAGATTTTGGAACGGGATATCCAGTACCGTTTCCAAACGCAAACGGAGGCCTGCTTTGACGTCTTTAATTTCCAGGCCGGCATAACGGACAGCTTCACCTAAAGGCAGATAACTGGCTTCAGTCAATTGTATAGGCCATAGTTTTAATTCGTGCGCCGTTTGAAACTCGCATTTTGTTCGACCGTGCACGCTGGAACTACTTCTTAATCTGGTGTGCCTAGGCAATACAAAACCATTTTCTGTAACGCCTCCTTTAAGATCGGGTTTAAATTTCACCACCGCCATCGATGGTAGCGGTGTCAAATAGTGGGGGAAAACCATCTCCAGTAAATGCTGAGTAAATCGGGGGAATTCGGCTTCAATTTTCAATTGAATACGCGCAGTCAGGAAGGCGAAACTCTCCAAAAGACGTTCTACATAGGGATCGGCGCATTCGGTTCCGCCTAAATCAAGTCCTGCAGCGATTTTTGGGTGACTTTTGGCGAATTCCATCCCCATTTCGCGAATGAACTGCAATTCTCGTTTGTAGTGCTCAATCAGCAGGGGGTTCATGGCCGTTGTTCCCCAGGATAAAAGTCATAGACAGAAACATTTCCATTTTCTAATTCGAATTCGGTACGTAAGAGCAAGTGCAGCGATTGTGGCTCCGCCCACAATTCGCCTTCGATTTCGAATGCCAAGGCATTATGGTCGAATAGGCTCTTATCGGCAATTACCCGAACCGTTAAAGTATTCCGGATAATACGCGTTTCAAAGCTAACGATCACCTGTTTCAGTAAGCGTTCCATGTGACGCTGATCGAAGCCTGATACTGTTTTACCGGTTAGGTCCGGCATACCGTAATTCAATACCGAACAGGCAACGTCAGGATAGTCTTCTAAATCCTCCTGTGGAGCATACTGGCTGGCATTTAACAGCCAGTCCAAATCTCGTTTTACACAGGCGCGAAGTTCCTTTATGGAGCTTACTGATGTGGTCAAAACGCTTAATTGTGCGCGAATTTGATCGAGTTGTTGCTGCAATTGGAGCCGATGTCGACGGCTATCTTCCTGCTCTGACTCCGGAGCCGATGGTTTTTGTAGCAGTTCGGCAAGGGATTTTTCGATACTTTGAATTTTATCTTGTTGTGTCCGAATCGAATTATTGATCGGATCATCGTCGGTTAGACGATCGAGCAAAGACGGCAAATAGCGATCTTTAGGCAGCGTTCTAGCCACCTGAAAACTCCATTGGAGGTTCGTCCACTGAATTAAGTTGAATGGATCGTATATCCATCAGTGCATAATCAGAGGTTTCGGTCGTTAATATTTTTTGGCCGATGCCCAAAAATAAACCGTTACTGCAATCTTGCCAAGCAGTTTTACGCGATAGCGCAAATAGCGGATCGTCGATTTTATAAGATTCAGGATAACGCGCAGGTATCACGCCATAGCTTTCACCGCCGTTAGTCCAGGTGAAATGCGCAGGAAGCCATACCACGTCTCTAAGATCCACAGGCTTTTCGATGTTAATCGTGCGGATGCGCTGCATCGGCACCCAAAAATAACGGCCTTCTATCATCGCTTCAATTACCGGCCCCAATCGCGGGTCGCTATCGGCAAGCCAGTCGAAGGCCGTTCCGTCGATATTGCCGGAAACCGCCGGGGCCAATTCGAAGGCTTGGTTACGCAGGTGCTGAGATTTTGAGTATTGGCCTTCGGCAGTCAATTTTAGCGCCTGAAGCGACAAGGCCAGCCATTCCTCGGGTTGGCCAAACACCACCGGATCCTGCCGACCAAGAAAAACAGCTTCCCGGAAACGTTCGCTGGCGATCACATGCCGATACATGGCAACCATCGCCAGCGTTGCGTCATCCAACTCGCCGGCAACGCTCAACTGCGTTAAAGCTCGATCCCATTGGCCCATGACGGATAGAAGCTGAAACAAAAAAACACGGTATTCGGCCTTGGCCGGCTGCGCTTTCACCTGTTCCTGAAGCCGATGCAAAGCTTCTGTTATATCCCCTTGCATCAAATATTCTTCTGCTGTCATATATTTACACTGAGTTTGCCCATTTTCACTTACTTGGCAGGCAGACTAACCTGCCTACCGAAAAGCAACTTTTGAAACATTTTTTAATGAATACTATACGACATCATTCTTTGTAAGATCCCATCCCTTTGGACCAACTGCGGTTCCCTCTGCACCATCTTTAATTGGTTTATAGGTATATTTAACCAGGTTGTAACTAAAAGTCACACTCTCCATTGGTCTATCTGAACCACCAACGCCGATAGAAACAGATTGCACAGTCACATGCTCAAATTCAAATTTCCAATAACAAATCTTCTTATCCGATGCCTGACAGACTTCGAGTTCCATCTTCGCTATTTCAGTACCTTTAGCACAATGCTGTAAGAGATCGATACTTGCGGAACAGATGGGTTTACTGACAGAAAAAACATGAAAATCTGCTCGAGCTTGATTGCCAAGAGTTCCTCCAGGAGAGGACGTAGGCTGTGAAACGCCAAAACCGAAACTAGAAATTTCTAACCACTCTGAATGAGCAGAATCGGTTGCTTCACCTTTAAGTGGATCCGCCTTTAAATAAGTACTAGTAGCCATAATAATTCACCTTAAGTAATTGAATAAAAGTAACGAATGCCTAATCCTTGGTATTTTAACGAGAATCTGCGTAAAAAATAATATCGCAAAACTTCTCAGGTTGATGTGCTATCAACCTCCTTTTTCTGAAGGCAGTTTAGAAACCAGGCGTAGCGAAACAGTAAGCCCCTCAAGCTGATAATGTGGCCTTAAAAAAAACTTCGAATTATAATATCCAGGATTTCCCTCAACCTCTTCAACCACCACTTGCGCAGCTGCCAAAGGTTTACGGGCCTTGTCCGCTTCCGAAGCAGTGGCTGGATTTGCCTCAACGTAATTATTTATCCATTTATTCAACCATTTCTCCATATCGTCGCGCTCTTTGAAAGAACCGATTTTATCCCTGACAATACATTTCAAATAATGTGCAAAACGACAAGCTGCAAACAGATAAGGTAACCGCGCCGAGAGATTGGCATTTGCCGTAGCATCGGGATCGTCATATTCGAACGGCTTTTGTAGCGACTGGGCACCGATAAATGCGGCAAAATCCGAGTTTTTCTTGTGCAGCAACGGCATGAAGCCATTTTTGGCTAACTCCGCCTCACGCCGGTCACTGATCGCAATTTCGGTAGGACATTTCATATCTACCCCGCCGTCGTCGGTCGGAAAGGTATGCGTCGGCAACCCTTCAACAGCCCCCCCGGATTCAATTCCACGGATTCGCGAACACCAGCCGTAAAGTTTAAACGCCCGGTTTATATTCACCCCCATCGCATAGGCTGAATTAGTCCAGGTGTATTTATTATGTTCGGCGTGTTCGACATCTTCCTCGAAAGCAAATTCTTCTACCGGAGCTGTTTTTGCACCGTATGGCAAACGTGATAAAAAGCGCGGCATCGCCAAGCCAATATAACGTGAATCTTCCGATTCACGCAACGAACGCCAAGAGGCATATTCAGGAGTTTGAAAGATTTTGGTCAAATCGCGAGGGTTGGATAATTCCTGCCACGACCCCATATTCAGCAGCGTTGGTGACGCAGCAGCGATAAAGGGCACATGGGCTGCCGCTGAAACTTCGGCGATACCATTCAAAAACTCGACATCAGGCGGACTGTGATCGAATTCATAATCGCCTATCAAGCATCCAAAAATTTCGGCACCGAACAATCCGTATCCATATTCGTAGATCTTTTTAAAAAGCGGACTTTGGTCCCAAGCAGTTCCTTTGAATTTCTTCAAGGTTTTGTGTGCCTCATTTTTGTTGATATTAAGCACCTTGATCTTTAACATCTCGTCCGTTTCGGTGTTATTGACCAGATAGTGCATACCGCGCCAACTTCCTTCAAGTTTTTGGAAATCAGGATGATGCATAATCTGATTTACCTGGTCGGTTAAACGCTTATCTATCTCGGCAATGATAGCTTCGATAGATTTGACGGCATCATCGGAAATCAGATTGGTTTTAGCCAGCGCCTGTTCGGCCAAGGTTTTAACCGCATCTTCCACGGCTTCTTTAGCCCGTTCCGACTTCGGTTTGAATTCTTTTTGAAGTAAAGAGGCGAAATCGTCAGTTTCTGCCGCTTCGGCTGCCGTGCCGGTTGCCTGAGTTTCAATTTCGGCCATTGTTAACTCTCCTCTGTTTTGCCGGGTTCACCGGTTTCATCAGTTTTACCTGCTTCAGCTGCAGGCTTGGGTGCTGAGGCCAGCGACTGCAACAAAGCGGAATCGTTTAATGCTTTAGCAATAAGCTCTTCTGCACCGCCTTTGCCGTCCATAAAAGTAAGAAGGTTAGATAGCTGAGTGCGCGCCTTAAGCAACTGATTGAGACCCTCAACTTTACTGGCTATTGCTCCCGGAGAGAAATCATCCATACTTTCGAAGGTGATATCGACGCTTAAATTGCCTTCGCCAGTCAAAACATTCGGAACTTGAAATGCGACTCTCGGTTTCATTGCTTTTAAGCGGTCGTCGAAATTATCAACATCGATTTCCAGGAAATCCCGCTCAGTAACAGGAGCCAGGGGATCTGCCGGCTTTCCCGATAAATCGGCCATCACCCCCATCACAAAAGGTAATTGGATTTTTTTCTCCGCACCGTAAAGTTCGACGTCATATTCAATCTGAACTCTTGGAGCTCGGTTGCGGGCAATAAATTTTTGACTGCTTGCTTTGGCCATTTTTTTATCCCTTAATATTTAATTGTTTCACAGTTAGTTCGTTAAAACTCTCTGAAAGCTTTATTCTGTTTTTTTTACACCACAAATATTTTCCGCCTGACTGACCGCGTCAGGAGTAAGATCTTGCAAAATCTCCATAAAGTTCATGGATAGTAACTTTTTTGCCCGCTGCAAAAGAAAAGGAACGGGGCTTGATGGTTCGTAACGCTCAAAATATTTACACATTACATCGATTGCAGCAACAACATCTTCGCGTGTATGTATACCTGTCCCAATAACCGCTTTTTTTAAACTACCTACAGGAGTGAGTTCATCCAGTACCTCAACTTCAGAAGCGCTTTGCTCAAGCGTTGAAGCTTCTATTAATTTAATTTTTTCAGTTAATAACTTTTGGAGACTTTTTAATAAAGTTATCAAACGGGAAATATCCGGCGCATTTTCGGATCCGACCTTTTCAGAAGTTATGGCTACAATTCCTTCGGCCTGTGCCAATGCATGCTTTATAGCTTTTTCCTGGTATTTCAGACTCTCAAAATTAGTATCTTTGAATGCAGTCTCTATAGAAGCCAGTTCATCAGACGCCTTTTTTTTTGCTTCTTCTACAGTGCCAGGTGAGTCTTTATCAAAACCTTTCTTTATATAAGCATCTTGGGTCATGTGACTTAAAGCGTCGACTTTATTTTTCGAAGCTTCAATTTGATTCCAGGAAAAACTGCCTAGCTTTGAGTTAGTAATAGGAATATTTATAAGTGGATCAAGAAATTTTTTGTAATCATTCAGGGTGGATAGTGTATTCATGCGTAGCAATGGATAATCATCATCAGGATCTTGGCGTGGATATACATCATCCCAATATCTCTGCAACAATTCTTTAATAAGTGTTAATCCATTGTCCAACCCATTAAAACCATCAGTATGCACAAGTGCACAACTCAAGTGCATGATAATTTGGATATCTCGACTACGTTCCAACAATGAAAAAGCTAAATCACGAACTTTTTTCCAGTCAGGTTCCTTTGCCGGAACTATTGAATCTCCTATCTGCCTCTCAGGGGTTCCTTTAACCTCTTGCTCCAGGTCGGCAAAATCTGGTTCTGCCTCCAAATTTTTCCCGCACGGAGATCCGGGAGCAATTTCTTTAAGACAATCTTCCAAAATAAAGTCAGACAATGATCTCACCTTTTCTGTAAATCGGGAATTTTTTTTGATAATATCACAAATACTTAGAGCCTTAAAAGCAGTTTAATAATTTTTTTTACTCTATCGGCTTGTCTCTATACACAGGCATACAAAAATGGCTATGCAAAGTTTTTCTGGTTGATTGTCTCTACAGAAATTTGAAGAAAATTAACGCATTTTCTGGCCGTTACCATATACCGGGACAAGCCCAAGAATCTACAGTAAATTTTCGGAGCTTAACCTAAATTAAAACGAACTCCTTAGATTTTTTAATATTGATCCTATGATTGGTATTGAGTTATAGTTAGATCATTGAGGTAACGTTGCGTTTTTTAACGTTTGGTTTTATATCCCAATCACAGACTGTATCCAATTTTTATGAGGCAAAGTATAGTTCTATGAAGCTTACCTTAAGTGTCATATCTTTTGCAGGAGCGGATGCCAAAGGCTCTAAAAAAATTACTCTTAATCGGGAAGGTGCTTCGCTTGGACGAAATGAGGATAATTCGCTTGTTTTGCCTGATCCCAAAAGATACGTTTCCGGGCATCATGCCTCGATTGAATATCGCTCCCCAAATTATTTTATAAAAGATACCAGTGCCAATGGTGTCTTGATTAATGATTCTAAAACCCCACTAGGGAATGGCAACAGTTATGAACTTTTCGATGGGGATCACTTTACCATCGGTGATTACACCCTGGAAGTAAGGCTTGAAGATGATTTTATTGAGGTTAATTGTCAAGCGATTCCTACCTTGTCTGATGCTCAATTCAATTTTTCTGATGATCCATTTGCCGACCTGGCTTCAGATTCGATTCAGGAACTGATAGAAAAAAACGATCTAATTCCTTCCAGCTCAGGAAATATTCAAGCGAACTGGAATGACCCCTTTGAATTTCCGGATAGTATAAAACCCGAGAAAATAACAAATGATAAAATTGGTTTCTCTCAAGGAGATTATGAGCATATCTTACCTTACAAGGAGGCTTTTTCTGAGTTTCAACAGGAAAAAGAAACATTAATAGATAGTGAGCCGGCCCCTGCAATTCCAAAGGATATTTTTTCTGAAGATTGGTATGACGATGGTAATAACAGTAAAAAAGATGAGTCAAAATCTACAACTGTTCCCGATATCAAATCACAAATCCAAAAAGAATATAAATCCACAAAATATGAGTCCGGACACGTTGAGCCTGATGAAATACCTGCCCCAGAAAAAACTCATGGCACAAATGCGTTTGCTGAGGAATTAATACAAAACTTTCTCCGTGGCGCTCAACTTGAACACGGCAAGTTTAGGGAATCAATCAATCCAGAAACTTTTTTTATTATTGGTACGATTTTGAGGGCAGCCATTCAGGGGACGATGGATGTTTTAATCGGTAGAACCAAAATCAAAAACGAAATGCATTTGGATGTCACTATAATCAAACCCAAACAAAACAACCCGATCAAGTTTTCAGTAACTACAAATGAGGCTCTCTTCAAGCTCATATTAAACAATAGCTCCGGCTACATGTCCCCCAAAGAAGCTATTGAAGAAGCTTTTGATGATATACGAGCTCACCAATATGCAGTGATTGCCGGCGTGCAAACGGCTTTAATAACAGTGCTTAAACGGTTTGATCCTCAAAAACTGGAAGAACGTTTACAAAGGTTGAGCCCTATAAGTGCCAACATTCCGATTCATAAACAGGCTAAATTATGGAATTTATTTGAACAACTCTATGAAGAAATTCAACTCGAGGCTGAAGATAATTTTTATCATCTATTCGGGCAAGCATTTGCAGAGACTTATGAGCAACAAATGCAAAAATTAAAATCTTCAAAAAAAGATATTACTTTTAAATAAAATTTTATGATAATCCAGGGGCGCTTAGTTATGAGAGCTACAACAGTAATTTTACTTATCGCTACATTAGTATTGTCAGGCTGTAGTTCAGATCCCGAAAAACCAGCATCTGTTCCAGAGCCTACTCCCAAAGCACCTATAACCGTTCAATTACACATGATTGTTTCTGAACAGGCCAATCCAGACATCAATGAACGCCCTTCACCGATTGTAATTCGAATTTACGAACTTAAAAGTCTGGGTAAATTCGAAGAGGGAGATTTTGATAAATTATTTGAAAATTACGAGTCTCATCTAGGCCCTGAATTAATAGTGTCTGAGCAATACCATTTGAACCCCGGTGATGTTAATATAATTAAGCGGACTCTAGCAGACGAGACCAAATATATAGCGGTGTCAGCGGCCTTTCGCGACATAAATCAAGCAATATGGAAAGACAAAATTCAATTGACCGATGAAAAGATTACTGATTTATTGGTTTTTATAGAAAAGCTTAATGTAAGCGTTTGGAAAAAATAACCCCTGTAGTGGTTTAAGGAAATCAATATGTCACAGGATAACAAAGTGATCTGGACAGAAGGCATGTTCCTTCGGCCCCAACATTTTCAACAACAAGACCGTAATTTCCAGAGCTGGGTCGAAACCCGTTGCAGTGGTTTGCAAACATACAGCTGGGGCTTAACAAAACTAGAACTGGATCAACAAATGCTTACCTTGGGGAAAATTGCCTTGGCACTTTGCCAAGGCGTCTTTCCTGATGGAACGCCTTTTTGTATACCCGATCAAAAATCCTTATTCGAACCGTTAGATGTTCCACCGGATACAAAAAACAAAATAATCTATTTGTCGTTACCGGTTCGTCGAACTGCTGGAAAAGAATTAACTTGGGATAATAATAGGGATGAATTGAGCAGATACCGGCTTAAAGAAATTGATGTTAAAGATACACATACCCAGTTCGATCAGGACAATGTAACCATTCAAAGTGCTGAGCTATGGATCCGGTTACGATTATCGAGCCAAAATAAAGATGCTTTTGTAACCATCCCCATAGCTAAAATTATCGAAGTAAAAACAGACAAACAAATAATCCTGGATAATTCATTTATTCCTACTTGCCTGAACGTTGGCGCGTCAAATCAGCTTATTGGTTATTCAAAAGAAATTGAAGGCATGCTGCATCATCGAGGAGAGGCAATTGGACAACGTTTAGGATCTCCGGGAGCCGGGGGAGCTGCTGAAATAGTGGATTTTTTGTATTTGCAAATAATCAATCGCTACGAACCGCTTTTTAGTCATTTTAACTCGCTAACCCAGTTACATCCTGAACGACTTTTCAGTAACCTGATTTTAATGCTTGGGGAATTATCAACTATCACCCAAACGAATCACAGACCCATTGCATTACCTGCTTATATACATGAAAATTTAACTCAAAGTTTTGAACCGGTTATAGCTGCTTTACGAAAGGCCTTAAGTTGGGAACCTTCTTACCGGGCAATTCCTATTCCACTTGAAGAGCATCCGCATCAAATAAGAACAGCTATCATAGCCGATCGACAATTATTGAATACGGCCGATTTTATTCTTGCGGTTAACGCAGATATCACGACCGAGAAGTTGCGTAGTCACTTGCCTCGGCAAACCACTATAGCAACCCGTGAAAAACTTCACGATCTTGTTATGTCTCAAGTTCCAGGTATTAAATTAAATGCATTAGCAGTTGCACCCAGACAAATTCCATTCCATAAAGGTATGACGTATTTTGAGTTGGATAAAAACCATAGTCTCTGGAAAGAACTTGAAAAAAACGGCACAATCGCCATGCATTTTTCAGGCGATTATCCTGGACTCGAACTAGAGTTTTGGGCAATACGAGGATAACTATTATGACCTCCGATGACCCCTTCTTTACACCGCAGCAATCCGATGACAGGACTATTATTCGCCCGGTACCTGGAGGTAAGCGTTCGGATCTTCGTTACTCTTCTTCGCCACCAGAAACAGACGTCGGTATATCTTCACTGCCCAGACTCGGTCGATTAAACCCTCTTGAAAAAGCTTCCTCGGGTCTACTTGTATTGTTGACGCGTTTAAACACTTCCACAAACCAAGCGAATCCGTCCGGTTTAAAAAACAAAATTATTAAAGAAATTCAGCAATTTCAACTCAATGCACAAGCCTGTGATATTGACCCAGAGACTATATCCAGTAGTCGTTACGTACTTTGCACCGTCCTGGATGAAGCGGTATTGAGCACACCTTGGGGCAATAGCAGTGGATGGTCACAACAAAGCTTGTTGAGCTTATTTCATAAAGAGGTTTCCGGTGGAGAACGTTTTTTTGATTTGCTTAAATCGTTAGCACAAAACCCAACCAAAAATCGGAATTTACTGGAAGTGATGTATTTATGTCTGGCTTTAGGATTTGAAGGGCGGTACCGCATCATCGAAAACGGCAAAGACAAACTCATTAGCATTCGGGAATGGCTTTATCGCATCCTGCAAAAAGAAAGAGGTATAGCAGAAACAATGCTATCACCCCATTGGGAAGGTGTAACCGATCGCCATAACCCCCTGATGAGGTTGATACCTTTATGGGTTTTTGGGGCAATAGCGGCCAGTCTGCTTGCAATCATGTTTAGTGTTTTTTTGTTTAAATTAAACAATGACTCTGATCCGGTGTTTAGGCAAATATCTTCAATAAAGCCAACCAAAACAGAAATTATAGAAACAGAAACTTTACCCGCAACACCACTTTCACTATCGGTTCTTCTGGCTTATGAGATAAGTCAAAATCTTGTCAAAGTTACTGACTCACCTCAGCAAGGTACAATAACAATTCAAGGTGATAATTTATTTAGTTCAGGTAGTTCTGCTGTAAACCAAAACATCATCCCTGTGTTATATAGAATTGCAGAATCTTTAAATCAATTACATGGCCAAGTTGTTATTACCGGACATTCGGACAATGTCCCAATCCGAAGTGCACGTTACCCGTCTAATTGGCATTTATCTAAAGCCAGAGCCCAGGCGGTAGCAGATATTATCAAACAAAAACTATTGTCCCCTGACAGAATGGTCATTGAGGGGAAATCGGATTTGGAGCCAGTTGCTTCCAATGAAACCCCTGAAGGAAGATCAAAAAACAGACGGGTTGTTATTACATTATTAAAATAAATAGCGACTATTTAAGCCGTTTTTAGAAAACAAAGATTTCTACTCCGCTTAAATGCGCGCTTCAAGCTGCTACCTGGGGCCAATCAGGTAATGATCGACTTAGGATCCAAGGAAATGATGAAGTTATTATATTTTATTAAGCAACGCTGGTTTATTTCTTTACTTGGTATCATAGCTCTGGCATTGTTTATCTGGTTTGTAGGTCCTTTATTTGCCTTCGCCAAATATGAACCCTTAGAGCCGGAAACTAATCGTCTTTATTTAATTGCAGCCTTTTTCCTGATTTGGTTAATCATTCAGATTTTTGGGTTTTTTAAGGCAAAGAATCAAAATAATCAAATTTTGGCAGCATTGGTAACGAATGCAGAACCTGGTCTTAGCCCGGAAAATCAGGCTTCCAAAGAGGAAATAGAAACCCTGAAAAATCGCTTGCAGGATGCTCTTGAAATCCTGAAAAAATCACGATTAGGAAGTCGCGCCGGGCGGCAATTTCTATATCAACTACCTTGGTATATTATCATTGGCCCACCGGGTTCCGGCAAAACAACATTACTTAAAAATTCTGATTTAAAATTTCCTCTTTCTGACAGTCATGGAAAAGATGCCATTCGAGGTATCGGGGGCACTAGGAATTGCGACTGGTGGTTTACCGACGAAGCGGTTTTACTTGATACCGCAGGGCGCTATACCACTCAGGACAGTAATGAAAAAGTCGATCAGGCGGCCTGGTTGGGCTTTCTTGATCTACTTAAAAAACATCGCAGCAGAAGGCCTGTTAGCGGAGCTATTATTGCTGTTAGTATTACCGATTTACTGGAGCAAAACAAAGCGCAGCAGCAAACATTGGCACAATCAATCAGAAAACGCATACAAGAGTTGTATGAGCATTTTAATATAATATCTCCTGTTTATGTATTATTTACCAAATGCGATCTACTGGCCGGCTTCATGGAATACTTTGATGATCTGGATAGGGATAAGCGCTCTCAAGTCTGGGGCATGACATTCCCGTTAAACGAAAATACAACAGAAAATATCTTGGATCAATTCCCCCCTGAATTTGAACTTCTTGAAAAACAATTACAAAACCAACTCATTGACAAACTGGAGCGAGAGCGTGGATCAGAAAGACGCAATCTAATTTACACATTCCCACATCAATTCAGTTCTTTTAGCGAACTGGTTAAGCCATTTATTGATGAAATATTTCAAATATCACGATATGAATACCCTGCCATGGTTCGGGGCATCTATTTCACCAGCGGCACCCAGGAAGGCTCACCTATAGATCGAATTATGAGCGCTTTAGCCAACAATTTTGGCTTGGATCGTCAAAATATAACGCCAGCATTCAATCAGGGAAAAAGCTTCTTTATCAACCGGTTACTAAGGGATGTTGTTTTTTCGGAATCAGGATTGGCCGGCGCCAATCTCAAACTGGAGAACAAGAGAGCATGGTTACAAAGAGGGGCATTCCTGTCAGTAGTTACATTGACCCTTTTGACGGCAACACTCTGGATAACCAGTTTTGCAAAAAATAAAATATACATTCAACATGTGGCTGAACAAACAAACGAAATTCAACAGTACCTCAAAGCTGTTGATCCCAAACAAGCGGATCCATTATTGATCTTGGCCGTCCTGGATAAAGCACGCAATATTTCAGGCGGCTATGCTGACCAGATTGAGGGTGCCTCCTGGTCTTTGGATTTTGGTCTTTCTCAGCGCGATAAACTGGGTGAAGCAGCTATAAGCCTTTATCAAAAATTACTCAAGGAGGTTTTTTTACCAAGCTTGATGCTTCGAATTGAACAGCAATTACAGAATAACGTCAATAATACCCCCTATCTTTACGAAGCGCTTAAGGTTTATCTGATGCTAGGTTATCCTGAATATTATAAACCTGAGGCAATCCAAGCATGGATAACACTCGATTGGAAACATAATTTACCACTTGAAGTGACTAATGAGCAAAGACAAGCGTTAACCGATCACTTGGATGCCTTGTTGGAATTTCGACCGACTCCCTTGCCCCGCCCATTAGATGCAAAATTAATCTCCGATTCGAGAGATTTAGTTGAAAATACGCCTTTGGCTAAAAGACTTTACTCCCGGTTAAATCTGGAATTAAGCAACATTGATATCCCGGAGTTTCGTGTAAGTGAAAAAGCGGGACGTGATGCCACTTTGGTTTTATCCAGTAAAAGCGGTAATCCTCTTACCAAGGGTGTTCCCGGTTTATTCACCTGTGTGGGATACCGTGATGTTTTTTTAAAACATATTGATCCCTTAATCAATAAATATTCTGAAGAAAATTGGGTAATTGGGTCGGAAAAACAAGAAAAATTATCTGAGGAAGAACTTAAATCCTTGCGCGAAAATGCCTTTAAACTCTACCTGGAAGATTATATAAAGACATGGGACACTTTGTTGGATGATATACAAATTATACCGTTTTCCGGTCAAACCCAAATGGTTGAAGTTTTGAATATCCTTTCATCCGATAATTCTCCATTACGGCTTTTTCTTGAAGCCGTTGATCAGGAAACCAGCATGAACTGCCTCGTAAAAAAGGATAAATCCTTATTAGATAAGGCTAGCGACAAACTGACAACTGCAAAATCCACGCTGGATACTATCATAAGCAACACAACTGAATCGAAGACTGTTATGCCTCCCGAAATAACTACAAAGTTGGTGACCGATCATTTTAAAGATCTACACCAATTAGTACAGAGCGAAAATCAATCGCCTCCTGCACTTAACCGTTCCCTATCAATTCTGAATGAACTGTATGTTTTTTTAAACTCCTTATCACACGCCAGTGGTGATGAGCTTGTTTTAGAGCAAAGAAAACAGATCGCACAAGTTCTCGATAAAGTAAAAATAGAAGGTAAACGGGTTCCTGTTCCGCTTAACAGCATGATGGGAAATGTTGCTGAGACTAGCCAAAACCTGGTCAGCGGAGGAATAAAAAAACACTTTAATGCCATATGGCAATCATCGGTTCTGCCATTTTGCCGAAAGGCTATACAGGGCCTTTACCCCATTTCAAAAAGTTCGCAAGAAATTACCTATGAAGATTTTACCTATTTTTTTGGCCCTAATGGTTTAATGGATGAGTTTTTTAACAAATACCTCGTTTCATTAGTTGATAAAGGCGGCGAAGATTGGACTTGGAACACTCAAGCTGAGGGAGGCTCAGGTATCTCTTCCTTGGCACTAAAACAATTCCAGAGGGCTGATACGATTAAAAATACCTTTTTCCGTATGGGCAAACAATCACCTGCTGTCAGCTTTAGACTTAAACCAATTTCTATGAGCCCGGAAATAACCCAATTTATACTGGATGTTGATGGACAATTACTGACTTATGCGCATGGTCCAGTCAAGCCGGTTGCCATGAAATGGCCCGGGCCTAATGATTCAGGGCAAGTTAGAATACAATTATTGCCTATCCTACAAGGCAAATCCGGTATTGATAAGCAGGGACCTTGGGCTTTGTTTCGCCTTTTTGATGAAGCGCAAATCACCCGTACTTCTAACCCTGCCGTTTTTATAATGACATTTAAAATTCAGAGGCGCGAGGCAAAATTTGAATTGCAAGCTACCAGTGCTATCAATCCTTTTCAATTACCAGACCTCCAATCTTTCCAATGCCTACAGAATTTATAGAGCCAGGTTATTACGGCAAGGTACATACACATGGAGATTTTGTAAGCAGGGGACTGCCTGTATCTTTCATAGATCCCTGGGATGCCTGGTTACAAGAGGCCATCAATACCAGTCGTCAGCAATTAGGTGATACCTGGCTAAACTATTATTTGACAAGCCCGGTATACCGTTTTGTATTATCGCCTGGAATATGCGGAAATCATGGGTGGCAAGGAGTAATGATGCCCAGCGTTGACAAAATTGGCCGTTATTATCCCATGACCGTTAGTCTTATGGACAAGCAAAACATAAATCCTTTTATCGCTCTGCAAACAAGAAGCGAATGGTTCATTTCAATAGAAAGACTTGTATTTTCGTGTTTAGAGGATAATTTCAACTTGGAAAAATTTAACGGTAGTTTAAGCAATTTTAGATTTAAAGCCGGCTACTCGGATGCCAAAGCAGAGCAATCGTGCATTCAAATACCTGAAAAAATACTTCACCATGCCTGGCAGCAGTCCCTGAAATCTGTTGAATCAATATCAAACTTGTTACCTGATATTTTGGATAATTTACTTAAAGAACAATGTTTCGCCTACAGCTTGTGGTGGACTCAAGGTTCAGAAATGGTTTCTCCATCCTTATTGATTTGCGAAGGGCTGCCACATTTTGAAGGTATAACTGCTTTGTTTGATGGAAACTGGCAAAAATGGGGATGGGAGGGGCGACTCTACCCCATTCCACCGTTTGGAACATAAAAATAACACTGCTAATGACTAATTTTATATGGAATTCGTATGGAATAACGCATGTTGGCAAGAAGCGAAAAATCAATCAGGATGCATTTTTAAATCTGCCAGATAAAAAATTATGGGTTGTTGCTGACGGTATGGGAGGACATAAAGCCGGTGAAGTTGCAAGTGCCGCTATTGTTAATAGCCTGAAGGTATTAATACCAGAGCCAACCATTGGCTCAACAGTTAAGAAAATAGTTTATGAACTGCGTAAAGTTAATCAAAGGTTACTCGATTTGGCAGCCGAAGGCGGAGACAACGAAATTATCGGCAGTACTGTGGTGATTTTATTAGCCAGTAATCAATATTGCGTGTATTTGTGGTCTGGAGACAGCCGAATTTATCTTTTTCGGAACGGATATTTAAAACAAATATCCCGTGATCATAACAATGGATACGGACTGTTTGCTGAAGGTTTCAGTAATGAAGAGATCCAAAACAACCCCTTTGCACAAGCGCTTACTCATGCTATAGGAGGAGAAAAAAAATTGTATCTGGATATTCAAATTCAGGAAATAAGGGATGGAGATATCTTTCTTCTTTGCAGCGATGGCTTAAATAAAGATGTAAGCGATACGGAAATAGAAAGCATACTAAAAAAATCCGATCTTGAGGAAAGCCTTACTCACTTAATAGAGTTAACATTGGAACGAAAGGCGCTGGATAATATTACAATAATTTTAGTACAAGCTTCTATAGCACATTGATGCTCGAGTTTTTAAGATTAAAACAATTGGGCTAAAAAACCACCAGATTATGACTTAATTAAAAGAGTTAATTCTGTTGATGATGACCTTGAAGGCTTGATGCAATATCCTATTCCTTATAGAGCTGCTGTAATAAAAAGGTGGCATGAGCTGGAAGGAATCTATAATCCTAAGAGCGCTCTGGAATTAGCAAGAAATCAAGTAAAGCTTCTAGAGCAACTAGAAGAAACTCAGGAAGCTTTACAGGAAATGACTCGAACCAAAGCATTTATAGGCAATACGAGAGAAGCTAGGGCTACAGCGTCTACTGCCACCAAAAAGGCATTGGCATTGGCATTAGAAATAGAGCTAGACAAATCTAAAGGTTATGCGACTATTAATAAAATAGAGATTCTGTACGACAACAAGTTTGGTTGGCATAAACTAGTAGATTATTGCAAAGAATACAGCCTTAACGTTATCAAGATTCCTCATCCTAATTATCCCAAGGGATTTAATTCTTATCCGAAGGAAGCATGGTTAGAGGTATATGGGATATCTTTATAAATCTAAATTACTATAAGTAAATCAATTCATACTAGCGGTATAGCCTTCGGAAATCTAAGGGTTATACCGATATCATTTTATTTATAGTTACTGGCCTACATACCATGTCCTATGGTGATTTAATTTATCTAACTTAATTATTTCACCCTCACTTACTTCGAAGTTTGTAGTTGATTCTGGATTAGAACAACTGCTAATCAATATGTGAGCTATTGATACCAACATAAAACTAGCAGTACAACTTAAGGTTGGTTTACTGGTGACTTTGAGCTTTAATAAAGATAATCATTACTACCCATTAATAGCAAAATAAACTAAATTTCTTTGCAACAAATATTTAAATTCTTATTGTTTAAGATAGGATTTGACTTTTTATGTATTAAACATTACAGTTTAGAAAAAATAGTTTCTCTCTTTTTGATTCACGGGACATTAAAATGACTCTCCACAAACATCTTTGGCTACTCAGCTTTATCAGTTTATTTAGTACAAACGCTATGGCTGGTTTTTTTGCTCCCATCCCTGCAACTTCTACTACATCTGGCTCCTCTACCAATGTCAACATGGGTTATGGTGGTCTGAAATGGACATTAGGCGAAAGCTTAGTTCCTGAAATAGTTGCAGGCTATCGTTATGCATCGGTAACATCCAGCGGTGCCACACAAGGGGGAGACGTTTCAATTGCCTTTAAGGTAACGGGCGAAAAAAACATAGCTGACATAATTCAATTAGGTAAGTTACGGGCTAAGTATCTAAATGGTATGGATTATCTACAGGGTGAAATTGGTGGTGGCTATGACTTTTCTAAGAAAGGTTTATTTGCTGGCATAAGCGCTCAAGGACCTTATGTTAACTCCGGTGTTGATTATGAATTCTCGGGAAAAGAGTCTATTAGTAATTCATTCAAACCTTTTATTATGTTCAATTCAATCGGCATCTATAATACTCCATCTAAAAATGTGACCTTAAGTTGCCCAACAAATTTTCGACTAATAAACGGTGTATGTGTTAATACAACTCCTGGATAATAAAATTATTAACCACTTATAAAGTTCATGAGCACCATCGATTTGTCGAGAAGGCACTGGATAAAAGTTATGAGTGGGCTTTTATTCAACGTAGGGCTCATTGGTCCCTATCTGGCAATTGCTCAAACGAACTCTATCCTCTTCCAAGAAGAGATCATACGCTTGTTTGTTGATGCTATTCTACCAGCTGACGAACTTACACCAGCAGCCAGTGCACTTAATGTACATACTCAAATCCTTAAAGATGCTACTCATAATCCAGCACTTGCATTACTGATTACTAATGGATGTGAGTGGATAAACCAAAGCTTTACCTCCTTTACATCGCTTGATTCTAGGCAAATGGAGCGCTTATTATTAGCCATGAGCAAAGCTGAATGGGATACTGGTCCACGTAATTTCTACCATGAAATTCGAGATCGTGCAGTAATGTATTATTATGCTGATCCTAAAGCATGGGCGGGCTCAGTTATTAATCGTCCACCCCAACCTATCGGCTACCCTGAAGTCATTAACCGCTAATGTCTCGTCCAGATGCTATCATCA
>SESD01000457.1_pt1 | contig 25265 bp, 26 predicted proteins | sample 3171411 | NCBI WGS metagenome assembly SESD01 (sample SAMN06051880, study PRJNA518727) | freshwater metagenome | biome: subpolar coniferous forest; feature: holomictic lake; material: water; isolation source: holomictic Lake 442, 16.5 m depth | place: Canada: near Kenora, Ontario | collected...
TTTGAAGCGACTATGCTATAGGATGGCCTGTGGCAAAACGCGCATGTTGGGGTTGATTGTCGATTTTCCAACGAGTCAGCCAACCTGGCAGATGAAGTCATTAAAAATAACATCTGATCATATATAGATATTTCGTATAATGATAAATCATCAGATCGTAAACCTACCCTACTCAATCAATAAAGGTATAACTATGTACGCAATTGAATTTGAAGCTAACATTCATAATGGAATTGTTCAAATACCTAAGACATTTCACAAGCTTTACACTGGCAAAAAAGCAAAAGTTATCATCATGATTGAGGATGAGGATGCCGTTGTTATGCACTTAAAGCAACCCGATTTCATTGAAACACTTTCTACTACCCCTAGACATATCGATCCATTGACTGACTTTCTTTCCCGAGAACAAGCCAATGAGCGCTAAATGTTTTATTGACTCAAATATCTTTATTTATGCTTTTTGCGATAAAATGGCTTCTAAGCAAGTTATTGCCAAAGATATCATTCTTAATGGCTCACCAACGATTTCTGTACAAGTTATCAACGAAGTAAGTAACAATTTACTCAAGAAGCTTCAGTTCCAGGAAAGCGAAATAAGTTCTTTTATAGTAAATTGTTACGAGCGTTATTCTGTTGTTAATATCTCACAAGAAACATTTATTGCTGCTTCAGAAATTAGAATTAATCACCAATTCTCTTACTATGATTCCATCATAGTTGCATCAGCGTTGATAAATCAATGTGAGGTACTTTATACAGAAGATATGCAACATGGAAAACTCATTGCGAATTCTTTAAAAATAATCAATCCATTCAATGATAACAATATAAATTAGAAGGAATAATTGTAATTATTCAGAGCCGGTTATGCACAAAAAATTTTGTTAACCGGAATGGGTGGTATTGTAGATTCTGGTAAGGGCTATTATAAATCGCCTCGTTCTTTGTTTTTTCTTAAACAAGGCATCCCTGCCGAGGCGTTACTATTTGATGGATTATAAGTTAATACCCATCAAGAGGCTTTAAATCTTGCTACTTTATTAACAGCACATCACTGGCATAGCGCCTCGGTGGTTATTGATCCACCGCAGTTGGAGAAGGAGCAGTAGGACTTGTGTAGATACCTATGGCTTTAGGTGGGGATGTCAACTCGACAATATGATGATTTTTAGGGGAAATGATACAATTAATAAACGTTTATCATTGAGGAGTAAGTTATGGCAACTGATTACCAAAACATTATCACATTGGAGCCAGGCAAAAGAGGTGGCAAGGCTTGCATAAGAGGCTTGCGAATTACTGTTTACGATGTACTATCTTGGCTGGCTGATGGTATGTCGCAAGCGGAAATAATTGAAGACTTTCCAGAGCTTAATGCCGTCGATATTAGCGCCTGCTTAAGCTTTGCAGCAAATCGTGAGCACAACGTGGTGCATCTTAAAACCTCATGAAGTTATTACTGGATGAAAATATATCAAGGCGAATTGTGCCTTTTATCCAAAATATTTATCCACTCTCAACACAAGTTGCTTTAGTAGGATTAGAAAAAACAGATGATAAAATGATTAGGCAGTATGCCATCGACAATGACTTTGTTATCGTTACTAAAGATGCTGATTTTTATGAAATGACTATACTTTATGGCCAACCGCCCAAAATAGTTTGGTTAAAAATGGGTAATCAAAGCAAAGCTGCCACGATTAAAACACTTCAAGACTATTCAAAAGTTATTGAACAAGCATTATTAACAGATAATCATGCCTGTATAGAAATTTTCTAAGTACTATCAAATCATATTAATAAGGGGTTGTATTCCACAGACACGGAGATATACTTTTATAGATTCTGGATGAACTACGTCCTAAAGCCCCAGGTACTATAAAAATCAGTTTAACTATGTCGAAGACCGCGCTGGTCATGATAAGCGTTATGCCATTGATGCGACCAAGATAGAAACCGAACTGGGCTGGCAGGCAGATGAAAGCTTTGAAACCGGTATTATTAAGACGATTAAGTGGTATTTGGACAAGGCTTGATGGTGAAATCACATAAGTATTACGAGTTACCGTGTTCGTACTTATACAACCCCCTCTTTGACAAAATAAATTATCTACACAAGTAAAAGCAGCGTCATTCCGACAGGGATGACGATTTGTGTAGATATCTATGCTTTGACAAAGAGAGAGGGACTGAATAATTACGAGCCTAAAAAGAATAATTATGACGCATTCAGATGAAAATATTGTAAAGGTCGTTTTGGTAATATTGAAAACTTCGTTAAAGAAGTGCCTTCAGATAATATTTTATTTGGCTTCTTGGATGGCTGTTTTTTTGAGAACCATTTTAAGGATACTGATGAGTTTGAAGATAATAAGCAGCAAATCATGGCTGCAATTAACCAAAAAAAAGCTTGAATAACTACTACAATTTAAAGTCTTCCTGCTACGTAATTCATGGATACGACGATTTATTGTTCCCACTTTAATTTGAGTGCTCGACACTCCGGCACCGCAATCAATAGACACACTCAACAATCGCTTTAATTTATTTTTAATGGAGTAGTTAATGAAAGGCATTATCTTAGCGGGCGGTAGCGGAACCAGGCTTTACCCGATTACCAAAGGGGTCAGTAAACAGCTAACGCCGATTTACGACAAGCCCATGATTTATTATCCGCTGTCGGCGTTAATGCTTTCGGGTATTACGGACATATTGATTATTTCTACCCCCAAAGACCTGCCCCGCTTTGAAGAGTTGTTGGGTGATGGTTCTGATATTGGCATGTCCTTTTCTTATAAGGTGCAACCGTCGCCGGATGGTCTGGCTCAGGCTTTTATTCTGGGTGCCGACTTTATTGGTGACGATGATGTGTGTATGGTGCTAGGCGATAATATTTTTTATGGGCATGGCTTGGTCGAGATGCTGGCTCATGCGGTTTTCAATGTGACCGAGCATAAAAAAGCAACGGTGTTTGGTTATCATGTTAAAGACCCTGATCAGTATGGTGTTGCCGAGTTTGATGATAAGGGTAATGTATTAAGTATTGAAGAAAAACCGCTTAAGCCGAAAAGTAATTATGCGGTCGTGGGTTTGTATTTTTACCCCAACAGCGTGGTTGAGATTGCCAAAAACATTAAACCCTCGCATCGTGGCGAGCTGGAAATTACTACCGTCAATCAGATGTACCTTGAACAAGGCAATTTAAAAGTTGAGCTGATGGGGCGTGGTTATGCCTGGCTGGATACCGGCACGCATGAATCCTTATTGGAAGCGTCCAATTTTATTCAGACGATTGAAAAAAGACAGGGCTTAAAAGTAGCGTGTATTGAAGAAATTGCCTACGAAATGGGCTATATTTCTAAAGACCAATTAATCCAATTAGCCCAGCCACTGTTAAAAAATCAATACGGCCAATATTTGCTACGCCGCGCAGGCGAAGGAACTGAAAGCACATGATCTTTATAAGAACCGCTATCCCCGATGTCATTATCATTGAACCCCGTGTTTTTGGCGATGCACGCGGTTACTTTATTGAAACCTTTCGCCAAGATAAGCTGGATGAATTTCTGGGTTTTACGGTTAATTTTATACAGGATAATGAATCAAAATCAAGTTACGGCGTTTTAAGAGGCTTGCATTATCAACTGGCACCGGCCTCACAAACCAAACTGGTGCGGGTAATTAAAGGCAAAGTGCTGGACGTGGCAGTGGATATTAGAAGCGGCAGCCCGACTTTTGGGCAACATATCAGCGTCGAGTTGTCCGAACAAAACAAACGCCAAATGTTTGTGCCACGCGGTTTTGCCCACGGCTTTGTGGTACTGGAAGATGACACCATTTTTGCTTATAAAGTGGATAATTATTATTCCCCCGAAAATGACCGGGGCCTGGCTTTTGATGATGCGTCTTTAGGCATTGACTGGCTGGTAGAAAAAGAACAGTTACAACTGTCTGCAAAAGATACCATCCAACCCACGCTGGATAAGGCGGAGTTGTTTGTTAACGCGGGTAGCCTTTATGCCTAAATCCATACTGGTTACCGGTGCACAGGGACAACTGGGCAGTGAGCTTCGTCAGCTAAGTGACTTGTATGCCGATTTTACCTTTACTTTTATCAGTCGAAACGAGTTGGACTTAAGTGATTCAGCGGCGATACAAAGCTGGTTTGTTGATAAAACCTTTGATGTTATTGTTAACTGTGCAGCCTACACCGCTGTCGATAAAGCGCAAACAGAACCCGACTTGGCGAGAGCCATTAACAGCACCGCTGTCGAAACGCTGGCGCGTATTGCCAAAGCCCTTAGCAGCGCGTTGATTCATATCTCAACCGACTATGTGTTTAATGGCAAAAACTACCAACCGTATAACGAAACAGATCTTACCGATCCGCAAGGTATTTACGGACAAACCAAACTTGAAGGCGAGCAGGCGATACTGGCCATTAATCCGGCAAAATCCGTTATCATTCGCACGTCTTGGGTGTATTCACAGTTTGGCAATAACTTTGTCAAAACCATGCTGCGCTTGGGCAAGGAACGTGATGAGTTGGGCGTTATTTATGATCAAGTCGGCTCACCCACCTCGGCACGGGATTTGGCACTCGCCATTCTGGCAATTATTCAACATCCCAAACTGGAGTCCTTAACCGCAACGGAAATTTATCATTTCAGTAATGAAGGTGCTTGCAGTTGGTATGACTTTGCCAAAGCCATTTTTGAACTCTCAGCGCTGACGTGCCAGGTTAAACCGATAGAAACCAAAGACTATCCAACACCGGCAACCCGTCCGCATTACAGCTTGCTGAACAAAGCAAAAATCAAAAACACGTTTGACCTGACCATTCCTTACTGGAAAGACAGTTTAAATGATTGCCTTTTCTTATTAAAGGCAGAGTAAAACTCTGTAATTATTCAGTTCGCCTCTTTAAAAAAAAGAGGGGGTAGAGACAATGCCCTTAAGTTAAGTGCAAGTTGTTTAAAAACCTGGAGTGCAATCGCTTTAGCTATTGTCTGTAAAAACAGCTAAAGCTGTTTTACTCCAGTGATAGGCTAACTTAACTGCACTGGCGTTAGGGCGGGATTTGTTAAAAATAAATTAACCGGATTTAAAACCCGAAACATGGTTTTTTATCTCTATGTTAAACTAATCATCATACTTAATTTGATAGAGCGTGTTATGTCAACAATTACATTTGATACTTTAAAATATGTTGAAAAACTCAAGGCAGCCGGCGTTCCTGAAGCGCAAGCCAAGGCGGAAGCTGAAGCATTGGTGACCGCTTTTTCTGAGGCAATGGATTCGCAGTTGGCGACAAAATCAGATATCAATCGATTGGAACGCGAATTAATCGTTGTTAAATGGATGGTAGGTTTAGTGCTTGGCGGTATTTTGACTTTAATTCTCAAAGCATTCTTTCCTGTGTAACGCATCAGGCAGATTTAATCAGCTTTTACATTTCAATTTGACATTTTCATTAAATGAATATGTCTACTTAAATTTAACCGGAAATAACCTCTTATGAAATCCCTTTTAATCACCGGTTGCGCCGGTTTTATCGGCAGTAATTTTGCGCCTTACTTTTTAAACAAGTACCCTGGCTATCACTTGGTTAATCTTGATTTACTGACTTATGCCGGTAATCTTGAAAACCTTGACGAAATTGACGGCAGTGACCGTTATACGTTTGTTCACGGTGATATTTGTGACCGCGAATTACTGGAACAACTGTTTAGCCAACATGATATTCGTGGTGTTATCCATTTTGCTGCGGAAAGCCATGTCGATAATTCCATTAAAAACCCCGGCGTTTTTGTACAGACCAATGTTAACGGCACCTTTACCCTGATTGATGTTGCTTATAAATACTGGATGGAAAAACCGTTTGTCTTTAAACCCGGCTATGAAGCCAGTCGCTTTCATCATATTTCTACCGATGAAGTGTACGGAACTTTGGGTGAAACCGGCCTGTTTACCGAAGCCACGCCTTATGCGCCCAACTCGCCTTATTCTGCCAGTAAAGCGGGCAGTGATATGATTGTACGTAGTTACTATCATACCTACGGCATGAACACGGTGATTACTAACTGCTCCAACAATTATGGCCCCAAACAGCATAACGAAAAGCTGATTCCAACCATTATCCGCAAAGCCATCAGTGGCGAAAACATCCCTATTTATGGCGATGGCAAAAACATACGTGACTGGCTTTATGTGTTGGATCACTGCAAAGGCATTGACTTGGTTTACCATACCGGTAACGTTGGCGAAGTCTACAATATTGGCGGTCGAAATGAGCGCAACAATAACTATATTGCCGATAAAGTTTGTGAAATTCTGGATGACTTGCGCCCCAAAGCTCAAGGCAGTTATAAAGATCAGCTTAACTATGTCGAAGACCGCGCCGGCCATGATAAACGCTATGCCATTGATGCCACCAAGATAGAAACCGAACTGGACTGGCAAGCCGATGAAAGCTTTGAAACAGGGATTGTTAAGACGATTGAATGGTATTTGGGTAAGGCATAAAGCCACTTGCGTCCACGCTAGAGACCTTGTCAATTTGAAGTACAAACCCAAGTTTGTACTCCCGCTTTTATATAGAAATCAGTCGCGTAGTAGGTCGGGTTAGCGACAGCGTAACCCGACGCGACTAACGTTGCAAATTACGACGTGCAGTAAGGGTAGAAAATTTTTTACCCCTACAACCTATCGTTACTCTTTCTGGGTACACCGTGATTGTTCATAGTCAAAAGTGTCCCGACTTAAGTCGGTAGCCCAGAATCCAGAGTACATGGATGTACTTATCGATATTACATTGCGTTCAATAAAATCGAGTATAAAAAACAGTGAGTGCATTCTTTACGAATGCCATCCATGGCGTACGGATCCCGGCAGTCCTTGCCGGGATGACGAAGCTTTTGTAGTTTTTTACATGTCACGATAGAGCCGTATTTTTTTTCGAGCAACCTTAGGAATGCGCATGAAGCAACTTAGGCATCTTGCTCCCTCTCCCACCGGGAGAGGGCTGGGGTGAGGGGTATAAATGGTTAAGTTATTTCATGCACGATCCTTAGTCGATACTAACCCATTCTTCCAGTGCAGCGATGATGCTTTTTGCTTGATCTTTACTGGATATGTTAAATTTTGATTTTTGTTGATATTCACCATTGCGTTTTTGATAACGACGAATGGTATATTTATCAGGGCCGTATTCTTCTTTAGCACGATTCCAGTCTTGATAACGGTACATAATGGTAGCCCATGCGCCTTTAGTCAGTACTTTTTTATCCAGTTCTTTAACGGTCTCTATCCCGCCATCTTCATACGTTACCGTTAATTCATCTACAGTTTCAGCCATTTTATTCTCGAATAATCAATGTTTGGTTAGGAGTTTATCGTAACGACCCACGACGTAAAAAACGCAGGTCTATTACTGTTTCACAAGTGACTGGAAGTCAGTCTGTGGGTCACAATTTTCTTCTTAAATTTAATAACATCGCCTAAAATCACTTACCAAAAAACTGTCCAAATGCCCGACTGCCTTTGCCGGTTTTAATGGTATCAATCACTTTCAGGGTTTTGGCATCGATAATCGACACGGTATTATCAAACCAATTAGCGACATACACATGCCGATCATCAGGATGCGTATTAATGCCTTCGGGTTTGTTACCCACTTCAATCAACGCCGTTTCTTTTAAGGTTGCGGTATCAATGACCGACACAGAACCATCATCCTGATTGGTCACCAATAAACGACTATCATTAAGCGCCAGTGCACAGGCATAAGGCAGTGCATTAACTTTTACGGTAGCGATAGGCAACATACGCTTGGCTTCCAATACCGTTACATTATCACTTTGTACATTGGCGATATAAATGCGCTCGCCTCTGGCATCAATCGTCAGTCCAAAAGGATGTGAGCCAACCAGCGCAGTCTTGTTAAGCGTCAGGGTATTGAGGTCAATTTTGGACACTGAATCACTCAACCGATTGGCAACATATAACCAACGATTATCAGGACTGACCACCAAGCCCGATGGCGATTCGCCAACAGGAATGGTTTTAATGACCTTTAAACTTTCAGCATCAATAACATCAACATTGTTATTGTACCAATCCGCCACAAAAATGCGCTTGCCGTCAGCACCGACAGTAATGCCCAAGGCACCGTCACTGACCGCCACCTTGGCAATAACTTCGCGTTTTTTTACATCAATAACGGCAAAGCCTTTGGCTTCCGGCGTACTGACATAAACCTTGTCACCCGCCGGAGCAACCGCAACACCGGCGGGCTTGCCATACACGCGAATGGTATCAACCACCCTACCCTGCTCGGTATCAATAATTGAAATGCTGTCATCCAATTGATTGCTGATATAAGCAAAAGGCGCTGCTGCCAAGGGTGCCGTAAAAAAAGTTGCAGCGATGGCTATCGCTACAACGTGGCATTTTATAAAAAACACCTGTTTAACCCTTACTTTTCAGCTAAGGATTTCAGGCTGATTAAACCGGTTTTTACCACAGCGCCTACGGCTGCGTTAGCGGTTTCTTCATTCATTTCTGCTGGTGGATTGTTGTTGGTGTAAGCGCGGTAATAACCGGCTGTCCAGGAAACCACAGAGGTATCGCCTTTAGCTTCTACTTCAATGCTGGCTGAGTAGTTATCTACCGGCAATACAGGCACTTTTTCTTCAACACCGGCATGAGTAATTGTTTTTGCAGTGCTCATATCGGTAATCTTGTAAGCATAAGACATTTTTGCCTCATCATACTTTTTCAGTTCTTCAGTGATGGTGCCGCCATCTTTTAAGGTCAAAACGCGTGTTGCGCCTTTTTTGTTACCACCTTCAACCGTTGTGCTACCTACAGCGGGAAGCCAGGACATATCACCAAAATCTTTAATAATGGCCCAAACTTTGTCAGCAGGCGCATTGATAGTGATTTGTTCTTCGGTTTTTTGACGCACAGGCCCATGTGCATGGGTAGTCGCTGCAAACAAGAACAAGATAGCTGACGCAATTAACGTAATTTTCTTCATAATAACTCCAAAACGTGAACATAAATACCAAGCGAGGCATTATATGACAACTGGATACTACAAGCACCCGTTGTCATATTTAAAGTGTAATATTAAATAGGGCCAAGTTATTTTTGACGGTTAATCAATCTGCTTGATATCCAAAAGCAACCGCTGGAAACCAGACAAAGCGGAAGTTGTTTAAAAAGCTGGAGTGCAATCGCTTTAGCTATTGCCTGAAAAAACAGCTAAAGCGGTTTTAGTCCAGCTGCATGCTTAACTTAACGACATTGCCCCCTCTTTTTCAAAAAGGAAGTGAATCATTACGAAAAAGCAGTTGATTTACAAAAGCTAAAAGTAGATTGTCACATTTTTTAACACTTAAGGCTTTTAGCCTTTATTTGACAACGGGCGAGTGAGCTGATATTTTTCCGATTGGCACTCAGTGTAAGGGAGTGCTAATTTTTGCTTTATATAGAGGTGTGTTTGTGCGTAAGGGTACCCGTAATTTAAATGAGCGTTCGTTGCAGTTATTAAAAACGTTGGTTGAGCGTTATATCAGTGATGGTCAGCCAGTGGGTTCCCGTGTATTGTCAACCGATTCGGCGCTAAACTTAAGCCCGGCGACCATTCGCAATGTGATGGCGGATCTGGAAGAGCTGGGGCTGATTCATTCACCGCATACGTCAGCGGGGCGCGTACCGACAGTCAGCGGCTATCGCTTGTTTGTCGACAGCTTGTTGACGGTTAAACCGTTGGATACAAAAGAGTTGGCGAGACTATATGAAGGTTTATCGGAAAATGAAGACGCCGGCACCATGATCGGGGTTGCGTCAAGATTGATTGCCGATCTTACCAAAATGGCCGGCGTAGTGACGCTACCCAGAAGAGAACTGGTGTGCTTGCGACATATTGAATTTTTGCCTTTATCGCATAAGCGCGTACTGGTTATTTTTGTTACCAACGAACAGGAAGTTCATAACAAAGTAATTCATACCGACAAAGTATTTAGTGCTTCTGAATTGCAACAGGCGGGCGCGTATCTTAATTCAATTTATTGCGGCCATAGCCTGACCGCAGTACGAGCTGCCGTTTTAAATGAGTTGCAAGCGGATCAGGAACGCATGAATCAGGCGATGCTGGATGCGATAAAGATGGCGCAATTGACGTTTGAATCCGACAATGAAAAAGATGATTATGTACTGGCGGGAGAAACCAATTTAATGGGTTTTTCCGAGTTGTCAGACCGGAATCATTTAAAAAAACTGTTTGAAGCGTTTAGTCAAAAGCAGGATGTGATTCATTTGCTGGATCAATCCATGAAAGCCGAAGGGGTGCAGATTTTTATCGGCGAAGAATCCGGTTATCAGGCCTTTGACCATTGCAGCCTGGTTACTTCTTCTTATTCGGTTAATGACGAAGTAGTCGGTGTGCTCGGCGTTATCGGGCCAACGCGCATGGCTTACGAAAAAATCATTCCGTTTATCGATGTAACAGCAAAATTATTAGGCGCAGCCTTGAATCCAAAAACATCGACCCCATGATAAGTAACAATATTTATTTGTGCATTTAAGCGCGTTACCACAACTAGAGCAAAGGAACAAAAAAGATGAGTATTGATCAGGAAACACCTGAATCGCAGGTTGATAGTGCTGTTGAATCAGGAGCTGAAACTGAAATCGTCAATGAAGAGCACGCACACACTGAAGTGGGTGAGCATGAATATACCATTGAAGAGCTGAAACAAGAACTGGAAGAAGCCAAACAAAAAGCGCACGAGTCTTGGGATAAAGCCGTTCGCACCCAGGCGGAAATGGAAAACCTGAGAAGAAGAACTCAAAAGGATCTGGAAGATGCCCATAAATTTGCCTTAACCAGTTTTGGCAAAGCCTTACTGCCCGTATTTGACAGTCTGGTTTTGGGCTTGCAAGCGGCAACCGGCGATAGCGAGGACGTAAAAAAATTCAGGGAAGGCAGCGACTTAACTATTAAACAGTTTGAAGCCTTGTTTGAAAAATTTAACATCGTTGCTATTGATCCTTTGGGACAAGCTTTTAACGCAGAACACCATCAAGCGATGATGATGCAAGAAGTAGAAGGTGCCGAACCCAATACCGTCGTTAACGTGTTTCAAAAAGGCTACGTCCTGAATGGACGTTTACTAAGACCCGCGATGGTCGTGGTAGCAAAAGCCGCAGAAAAACCATCAGAAGATAATGCGCAGGCTTGAACACTTTAAAACAGCCCCCATATCGACCCTAACTTTTACATTTTTTATACAAATTCAGTCTGGAGCATTCAATGGCTAAAATAATTGGCATAGATTTAGGAACAACCAACTCGTGTGTTGCGGTGTTGGAAAACGGCGTGGCAAAAGTAATTGAAAACAGTGAAGGTGCACGTACTACCCCTTCCATTATTGCTTTTAGTAGTGATGATGAAGTATTGGTAGGCCAATCAGCAAAACGCCAAGCGGTTACCAACCCAAAAAACACCCTGTTTGCCATTAAACGTTTGATCGGTCGTCGCTTTAAAGATGATGTCGTACAAAAAGACATCAAAATGGTGCCTTATTCAATCGTCGAAGCAGAAAACGGTGATGCATGGGTAGAAGTGCATGGCAAAAAAATGGCCTCGCCAGAAATTTCAGCCCGCATTTTGATGAAATTAAAAAAAGACGCGGAAGCCTATTTAGGCGAAGCAGTAACCGAAGCGGTTATTACGGTTCCTGCCTATTTTAATGACTCACAACGTCAAGCCACTAAAGACGCAGGTCGTATTGCCGGCTTGGAAGTTAGACGTATCATTAACGAACCCACTGCCTCTGCATTGGCATTTGGTATGGATAAGCCTAAAGGCGATACCAAAATTGCCGTTTATGATTTGGGTGGCGGTACTTTTGATATTTCCATCATTGAAATTGCTGAAATTGATGGCGAACATCAATTTGAAGTCTTATCAACCAATGGTGACACTTTCTTGGGTGGCGAAGATTTTGACTCAAGAGTTATTGAATTTCTGGCCGCCGAGTTTAAAAAAGAAAGTGGCGTAGATGTTCACAACGATCCCTTGGCGCTGCAACGTTTAAAAGAAGCGGCAGAAAAAGCCAAGATCGAATTGTCTTCAAGCCAACAAACCGATGTTAACTTGCCTTACATTACTGCGGATGCCTCCGGCCCAAAGCATTTAAATGTTAAGTTGACTCGCGCCAAGTTGGAATCTTTGGTTGAAGAACTGATTAACCGTACTAAAGGCCCTTGTGAAATGGCGCTTAAAGACGCCGGTCTTAAAGCATCAGAAATCAATGACGTGATTTTGGTGGGCGGTCAAACCCGTATGCCGAAAGTACAAGAAATGGTTAAAAGCATTTTTGGCCAAGAACCCCGTAAAGACGTCAACCCCGATGAAGCGGTTGCTTTGGGCGCTGCAATTCAGGCGGGTGTTTTGTCAGGTGATGTTACCGATGTATTGTTGCTGGACGTTATTCCATTGTCGCTGGGTATTGAAACAATGGGCGGTATTTTGACCAAGTTGATTGAAAAAAATACTACCATTCCAACCAATGCAGCGCAGGTATTTTCTACTGCCGATGACAATCAAACTGCCGTCACCATTCATGTCTTGCAAGGTGAGCGTGAAAAAGCGTCGGCTAATAAATCACTGGGTCGTTTTGATTTAGCGGATATTCCACCGGCATCGCGTGGCGTTCCACAAATTGAAGTGTCTTTTGATATTGATGCCAACGGTATTTTAAACGTATCGGCTAAAGACAAAGCAACCGGTAAAAAACAATCGATTGTTATTAAAGCCTCCAGCGGTTTGTCAGATGATGAAGTGGATCGCATGATTAAAGATGCTGAAGCCCATGCTGATGAAGATCGCAAGTTGACTGAATTAGTCCATGCCCGCAATCATGCGGATGGAATGATTCATGCCACTGAAAAATCTTTAAAAGAATTGGCTGATCAAGTTGGCGACGAAGAAAAAACCAGCATTGAACACGCGATTGAGGCACTGAAAGAAGCGGTTAAAGGTGATGATAAAGACGCCATTGAAGCTAAAACCAATGACTTAACCGAATTATCAGGTAAACTGGCTGAACGCGTTTATGCACAAAAAGCAGGCGCTGAAGGCGGCGAAGCCCATCATGATAGCGGTTCATCACACCACCACGAAGCCGATGACAGTGTAGTTGATGCTGAATTTGAAGAAGTCAAAAAAGACTAACACAAACCGGCAGCATTAATTCTCCTGATTTTTTAACGGTGAATTGAAATAAAAAAGCAGGTTGAGATGGAGAGATTCGTCTCAATCTGCTTTTTACATGAAGCATCAGGGAAAGATGATTATTTATGGCTCTACCTAACAGATTGAGTAGCTTACCCATAATAAAAAAGAGGCTAAAATGCTAACTTATCAAGCAACTAACGAAATAGTCAACTTAACGTTTTCCAAAGAATTTTTAAGTGTTCCTGAACTGGTTAGATTGATTGAAACTTTACGAATTAAAGAGTTGATTTCCAAAAGCCAAGTGACTCAAGACGATATAATGAACCTTGATGAAGAACTTAAAGCTAATTGGTGGAATGAAAACAAAGATCGATTCCTTGCAAAAATCGAATAAAGCCTATCATTGTTGATACAAATATTATCTTTTCGGCATTGGTAAACAAAAACTCAAAAATATCATCATTTTTATTAAGCCCAACTCATCCAATTGTTATGCCTAAATATGGATTTGTAGAACTTTTTAAGCATAAGGAAAAAATCAGTAGAGTTAGCAAACATTCAAGCGATGAAATTTTGGAAATGCTTTATGAGCTTATCAGGCGAATTGCTTTTTTGATGAAAACTCTATTTCAGCGGATGCACTGCAAAAATCATGGTTACTGGTAAAAGATATAGATCCAAAAGATATGCTGTTTGTCGCACTAACTATTGAAATGAACGGACTACTTTGGACTGGTGATGTAAAATTACGAACAGGCCTTAAATCAAAAGGCTTTGATTTATTTTTCGAATAACAAATCGTCAGCCACCCACTTTTATATGGCGACGATACAGAATATTAAACATAAAACCATTCCGCGCTTTCTTAGTGCGCGGTTTCTAATAACCTCGCAGCAATGCTTTATCTCCTGAGCACCACTTTAGGAGCGGATTGAAACATGGCCACAAAAGAAGATTTTTACAAACTGCTCAACGTTGATAGAAACGCCAGTGATGCAGAAATAAAGAAAAGCTATCGCTCTATGGCGATGAAGTTTCATCCTGATAGAAACGCTGACAACCCCGAAGCTGCTGAAGTTAAATTCAAGCAAATTAAAGAAGCTTACGAAATTTTGTCAGACCCCAAGAAACGTTCAGCTTATGACCAGTTTGGCCATGCCGGCGTTGACCCTTCCATGGGCGGTGGGCGTTCTGGTGCCGAAGGTTTCGGTGATATTTTTGGCGATGTCTTTGGCGATATTTTTGGAGGTGGCGGTGGACGCCAACGTGGCGGTGCGCAGCGTGGCTCTGACTTACGTTATAACCTGGAAATAAGCCTGGAAGAAGCGGTTGCCGGAACAGAAACCAAAATTCGTATTCCGGTACTGGTCGGTTGTGGCGAGTGTAAGGGATCAGGCGCCAAAAAAGGTTCAAGTCCGATTATCTGCACCACCTGCCATGGTCATGGTCAAGTCCGAATGCAACAAGGTTTCTTTTCTGTACAGCAGGCTTGTCCTACGTGCCGTGGAACCGGCAAACAAATTAAAGACCCCTGTGGCAAATGTAATGGTCAAGGGCGCGTTCAGGAAACCAAAACCTTGTCGGCCAAAATCCCTGCGGGTGTCGATACCGGTGATCGTATACGGCTGAGTGGAGAAGGTGAAGCCGGAGAACGTGGAGCTCCGTCCGGTGATCTTTATATTGAGATCCGAGTAAAAGATCATGACATTTTTACCCGTGATGGCGCCAATTTATATTGTGAAGTGCCCATCAATTTTACGACCGCCTGTTTAGGTGATGTTATACAAGTACCTACCTTGGACGGTGAAGTAAAACTGACTATTCCGCCTGAAACACAAAGCGGAAAATCATTCAGATTACGCGGCAAAGGTGTTAAACAGGTTAGAGGCGGTCCGGTAGGTGATTTATTGTGCAAAGTAAAAATTGAAACACCGGTGCAACTGACCAAAGAACAAAAAGCACTGATTGCACAATTGGGCGAGTCCTTGTCAAGTGGTGGTAAACAGCACAGTCCCCAAGAACATTCCTGGATTGACGGTGTAAAAACCTTTTTTGACAAACTGACAGGATAAATCATGATACGTATTGCGGTAGTCGGCGCATCCGGTCGAATGGGGCATTGCTTGATCAAGGCTGCGGTGCTGGCTGATAAAACAGCCCTCGTCGTTGCAGCTTCACGTCCCGGTAGTGAGGCAATAGGCAAAGATGCCGGTGAATTGGCGGGCATTGGAACGTTGGGTATTAAAGTCGTTGCTGATTTAGCGTCAGTGCTTGATCAATTTGATGTGCTTATTGATTTTACCCGTCCCGATGCGTCAATGGCTTTTATAGAAACCTGTCGGCAAGCCGGTAAACAAATTATCATAGGCACCACCGGTTACAGCGATGCGCAAAAGACGTTGATTGCCGAGGCCGCTAAAGACGTGGCGATAGTGCTTGCGCCCAATATGAGTGTAGGCGTCAATTTAGCGCTAAAATTGCTGGAAATGACGGCTAAAGTCATGGGCGACTATACCGACATTGAAATCATTGAAGCGCATCACCGGCACAAAGTTGATGCACCGTCAGGCACTGCGTTACGTATGGGTGAAGTGATTGCTGATGCCTTGGGGCAGGATTTAAAAGACTGCGCAATTTATGGCCGCGAAGGCATTACCGGCGAACGGGACAGAAAAACCATTGGTTTTTCAACCATTCGCGCGGGTGATATTGTCGGTGAACATACGGTGATGTTTGCAGATGAAGGTGAGCGCGTGGAAATTACCCATAAAGCCACCAGTCGTATGACTTTTGCCAACGGTGCGATTAGAGCGGCGGTCTGGTTACAGGACAAACCCAACGGACTTTACGATATGCAGGATGTTTTAGGGCTTTAGTTAGAAGCCTTTATTTAACCCGACCGGCAATTTGCCAGAACTGTTAATACCATAAAAAACCTCGTTTGGATTTTTCCAAACGAGGTTTTTTTTTGCCTTTTTTGTACTCACAGCAACACCGAACAAACAGGAACGATGCAATTAATGGCTATTGCACATCACCCAGTTTCACGATACCGATACAAGCGCACAACTCAATGATTTTATTGCTATTAAAAAAATGATTAGCGCCAATAAGCCTCTTATCAACCCCTCGAAAGCTTAGCAATATACTTTTTATCACTCTGCATCCCGCCATCTTTATCACTAAATAAGATATACATATCAAAATACATCATTAAATGTCTTGGATTTTCTAAGATATAGTGAGCTCAAATCTAACAGCAACAATTCGTTCATCTTTAACAGTAATGATTTGTAGGGGCACACTATATGACATCTGAAACAAGAAAAAGCAATCAAGCACAATTAGCACCCGAAATCGCAGATCAGATTGTCTCTGTTTTGCAAGGCATCCGGTTTGGGTCAGTTGAAATTGTCATACACGACGGCAAGGTTGTACAAATCGAACGTAAAGAAAAGATACGCTTTGACGCAAAATAGCTATTCAAATAAGTAAAACCACTCTACCGTAAAAACGGCGAAAAAATATTATCTTAAAATGATGGTCAGCTGACCGGATGACCGGAACTAAAGATCAAAAGGAAAAAAATATGAGTAACTTTAGACGCACTGCGCTAGCCAGCGTAATTAATATCGCTTTATTGGGCGCTACCGATGTGCAGGCCGCCGACACCGAAACCCTGGAAAGACGCATTCGCGAACTGGAAAGCCGTTTAACAAAAATGGATCAACTGGAATCTCGCTTGGAAAAACTGGATAAAGCGGGCCTGTTATCCGCCCAACCAACGGCTCCTGCCGCTTCAGTTCAAACACCCGAAGTCGTCAAACTGACTCAAAAAGTAAATACCCTGGAACGCAAACTGGAAATACAGGATGAAGTGACTACTGGTGCCTTGCAAAAACTGCCCGTATTCGAAGCCGGTGCGGATGGATTTAAGATTTCTTCTTCGGACAAAAAACATCAAGTACGCATAGGAGCAACTGTTCAAACGGATTATCGTAATTTTCTTGGTGACAACTCGCCTGCTTGGATTGCTGGCTCACCTGGATGGTATGGCGGTGTAGGCCCCGAGTCCATCTTTCTGAGGCAAGCTCGAATTCTTATAGAAGGTTACGTTTTTAAAGATATTTATTTTAAAATCATGCCTGACTTTGCTCAGACCAGTAACACTGCCAACATGTTACCGGATGCTTACGTCGATTTCGCCTATCTTCCTCAGGCCAGCTTGTTAGTCGGTAAATATAAACCTTCAATTGGTCTTGAGCGTTTACAAGGTGATGCAAATACCGCCTTCCTGGAACGTGCCTTCCCCACCAATTTGGCACCTAATCGTGATATGGGCTTACAAGTTCATGGCGGTTTCGCTATGCCAGGTTATAAGGCAGAGACAGCTCCCGGACCTATCGATAACAAAAATGCCTTTACCTATCAAGTCGGCATTACCGATGGTACGGGTGACAGTGGCAATCCTTATGGAAACGGTTCCCCAGCCGCTACCTCATCTTCCTTTGCCAACAATAAAGAATTCGATGGTCGTCTATTTGCGCAACCTTTCCAACATTCCGGTTACGCCTGGCTGGAAGGCTTGGGGATTGGTGTGGCTGGGTCTTTCTCTAATCCGGACCACCAAATTATCCAAGCTCAAAGAACGCCTCTGGGACAGTCGCAGTTTATAGATTATGCTTCTGTAAAGGCAACAACAACTGGAACGATAACATCTAACGGCAATGCCAACCGGATTTACCCACAAGCTTATTGGTATAAAGGCCCCTTTGGTCTAATGGGTGAATATGTTGCTTCAACCCAAACTCTAAATGCATCAGGTTCCAATAATAGAGTACACAATAATATTACCCAGACTAATAAAGCGGCTCAAGCTCAGATTTCTTATGTAGTCACCGGTGAAGACAATACCTTTGAAGGTGTCAAACCCATGCGTAATTTTGACCCGTTTAAAGGCAGTTGGGGTGCTTTACAGCTTGCAGCTCGTTGGAGCGAATTGACTGTCGATAGCGATACCTTTCTACTGCTGGATCCGACCAAGACTGCCAGCAAAGCGACTGCTTTTACCGTAGGTGCCAACTGGTTCCTTAACAAAAATGCGCTCATCCGGTTTGATTTCGAAAATGTATCTTTTAATGGTGGTGCAGGAACAACAACCGGAAGTGGAGCTAACACTGTATACCATATAACCAACCGCCCTGGCGAACAAGTTCTCTCAACCCGTTTTCAATTAGCATTTTAATAACCCAACCTAACCCAAGAAGTGTTTCTTATGAAAAATAACTTTTTTAATATTGTCTTCGCTGCAGTACTGGCCGTTCTGGCAGCGGGCAACGCACACGCAGCCGAAGTAAAGCTGCTTAACGTGTCCTACGATCCGACCCGTGAGTTGTATAAAGAATTTAACCCGGCGTTTGCCAAATACTGGAAAGCCAAGACCGGCGATGACGTAACCGTTAATCAATCCCACGCCGGTTCTGGTAAACAGGCGCGTGCGGTGCTGGAAGGTCTGGAGGCCGACGTGGTGACCTTGGCGCTAGGCTTTGATGTTGACCAGCTTTATCAAAAACGCAAACTGATTCCTGAAAACTGGCAAAGCTTGTTACCTAATAATAGCTCGCCTTATACCTCCACGATTGTCTTGCTGGTGCGAAAAGGCAATCCGCTAGGCATTAAAGATTGGAATGACATCGTTAAACCGGGTGTCAGCATCGTCACACCCAATCCAAAAACCTCTGGCGGCGCACGCTGGAACTATTTGGCAGCCTGGTCTTATGCGCTAAAGCATAACAATAACGATGAAGCGGCCGCTAAAGATTTTGTATCCAAATTATACAAAAATGCAGCGGTATTGGATACCGGTGCACGCGGCTCGACAACCACTTTTATCGAACGCGAAATTGGTGATGTCTTGATTGCTTGGGAAAATGAAGCTTATTTGGCTTTAAAAGAATTCGGTGCGGACAAGTTTGAAATTATTACACCGTCATTAAGTATTTTGGCAGAGCCACCGGTCGCTGTTGTTGAAGATATAGCACGCAAACATGGCACTACTGAAGTGGCGACGGAATACCTGAAATACCTGTACAGCAAAGAAGGTCAGGAAATTATAGGCAAAAACTTTTACCGTCCGACTGATCCGGAAATAGCTGCAAAATATGCCAAGCAATTTCAGCCCTTGGAACTGGTTAAAATTGACGCCTTTGGTGGTTGGGATGCCGCACAGAAAAAACATTTTTCTGATGACGGTGTATTTGACCAAATCTACGGACCGGGTAAATAAGCCGCCCGTTATCGATAGTTTGTAAAAATTCAGGGTGGGTAAAATGCGCAAGCAGTTTGTTCACCCTGTCTGTTTTTGCCAACTTTTTCATGCAGGTTCCTTACACACTGTACTCAATCACCCGTGAGGAGAGTTAATGTCACAACGTAGTATTATGCCGGGGTTTCGCCCGTCACTTGGGTTTACCGTTATTTATTTAAGCCTGGTCGTTTTAATCCCGCTAAGCACGCTGGTGTTTAAAAGTTTTGAGCTAAACTGGCATGATTATGTCGGCATCATAACCAACAAGCGCGTGTTATCCTCGTTTCGGGTGAGTTTTTCTACGGCGCTGGTAGCCGCTTTAATCGCCAGTTTTTTTGGCTTTATTACCGCATGGGTATTGGTGCGTTATTCTTTTATCGGCAAACGTTTTTTTCATGCCTTAATCGACTTCCCCTTTGCCCTGCCGACAGCCGTTGCCGGTATTGTCCTGGCCACTATTTTTCAGCCCAGCGGTTTTCTGGGTAAATTGCTGATCGATACCTTGGGCGTGCAAGTGGCCTTTAAACCACTGGGTATTGTGATGGCGCTGATTTTTATCAGCATTCCGTTTGTCGTGCGCACCGTTGAACCCGTCTTGCTTGAATTTGAATCCAACATGGAAGAAGCGGCATCCAGCCTCGGTGCCACCCGCCTTCAAGTCTTTTGCAAAATTATTTTTCCGAATGTATTTCCCGCTTTACTGACCGGTTTTGCACTGGCTTTTGCCAGAGGCGTAGGTGAATATGGCTCGGTTATATTTATTGCCGGCAACATTCCTTATATATCAGAAATTGTCCCGCTCTTGATTGTTACCAAACTGGAACAATATGACGAAGTGGGCGCGACAGCCATTGCCTTGACCATGCTGATTATTTCTTTCGTGCTGCTGTTGTTGATTAATGTGCTGCAACTCTGGGTGCGTAAGCGCTCTGGACAACTTTAAGGAGACACCGGACATGAATGCCATACCTCAACCCATAAACCCCGCCAAATTGGTTGCGCGTCAACAAGTGGCCCTGCAAGATGCTGACTGGGTCAGATGGAGCTTGATTGCCATAGCGGTCAGTTTTATCAGTTTGTTTATATGCCTGCCTTTAGGACTGGTTATTTTTCAGGCTTTCTCCAAAGGTGTCGTCGCTTATTGGTCGGCCTTATCTCAAGCCGATACGCTGGCGGCTATCAACCTGACCTTATTGACTGCCTTGGTCACCGTGCCTTTAAATACCGTATTTGGCGTTGCCGCCGCTTGGGCAATTACCCGTTTCGATTTTAAAGGCAAAAGCCTGTTGACCACCTTGATCGACCTGCCCTTTTCAGTATCTCCGGTTATTTCAGGACTGATTTTTGTGCTGTTGTTCGGTGCGGAAGGCTGGTTTGGGGAATGGCTGATGGCGCATGACGTAAAAATTATTTTTGCAGTTCCTGGCATTATTCTGGCGACTTTATTCATCACCTTTCCTTTCGTCGCGCGGCAATTAATTCCCTTGATGCAGGAAATGGGCACTCAAGAAGAAGAAGCGGCACTTTCCTTGGGTGCGGGCGGCTGGAAAACTTTTTGGGCAGTCACCGTACCCAACATTAAATGGGCTTTGCTGTATGGCGTGTTGCTGTGTAATGCCAGAGCGATGGGTGAATTTGGCGCGGTTTCCGTGGTTTCCGGGCATATTCGGGGCTTGACCAATACCCTGCCCTTACATGTAGAAGTTAATTATAACGACTATAACATCGTCGGTGCCTTTGCCAGTGCCTCAATCCTGGCAGCTTTGGCTATCGTTACCCTGATTCTAAAATCGGCGCTGGAATGGAAACAAGGCAACCGATAAGGAATGCGCATCAAATTACTTGGGCATCTTGCTCCCTCGGCCTCTGGGAGAGGGTTGGGGTGAGGGAATATAAACGGTCAAGTATTTCATGCGCGTTCTTTAGGAATAAGAATGAAGCATCTGTAGGGGCGGATTTATCCGCCCAAGGCGAATGAATTCGCCCCTACACGCATGATTCATTGGCCATTCTATTTCGTGCGCGTTCCTTAGCAATTTCAATGATTTTATTTTGGAGATTCCATTATGAGTATTTTACTTTCTGATATCAGTAAAAATTTTGGTGCCTTTTCAGCGCTAAACCATATCAATTTAGAGGTTCCGGAAGGCGAACTAGTCGCCTTATTAGGGCCTTCCGGTTGTGGAAAAACCACACTGTTACGCATCATTGCCGGACTGGAATATGCTGACAAAGGCCGAGTATTGATAAACGGTGCCGATAAGACCAATCAAAATGTCAGCCAGCGCGGCATCGGTTTTGTGTTTCAGCATTACGCGCTGTTTCGGCACATGACGGTATTTGAGAACGTGGCGTTTGGCTTGCGGGTCAAGCCGCGTCGTGACCGCCCCAGTAACGAGGTCATCACCAAAAAAGTTCATGCGTTGCTGGAACTGGTGCAACTGGACTGGCTTAATGATCGTTTTCCCGATCAACTGTCGGGCGGTCAACGTCAGCGTATTGCCCTGGCTAGAGCCTTGGCAGTAGAACCCTCCGTATTATTATTGGATGAACCGTTTGGCGCACTCGATGCCAGCGTGCGTAAGGATTTACGACAATGGTTACGAAACCTGCATCATGAATTAAATGTCACCAGCATTTTTGTTACCCATGACCAGGAAGAAGCCATGGAAGTGGCCAGTCAGGTTGTCGTGCTTAATCATGGACGCATCGAACAACAAGGCTCGCCGACCGATATTTACGATCATCCGGCCAATGCGTTTGTCTCGCGTTTTATTGGCCAGACCAATATTTTTGATCTGGCCGAGCATGATACTGACTGGTTGCAAACAGCCGGACTGCTGGCACCGCAAAGTGAAGGAAAGATTGCCCATGTTCGTCCTCATGATATTATCATTGAAAAATCAAACGCCGATCATGCCGCCCCTGCAACCGTTAAAGACTGGCAACATCTTGGCGCACTGATTCGTCTTGAGCTGGTTAAAAATGATGCGAATGGTTCGGCAGCACCCGTTTTTGCTGAAATGCCCAATGATCAATTTAAACAATTGGAATTGAATAGAGGCGACAAAGTTGACCTGAAAATACGTCAGGCGCACTGGTTTCATTAATTTGCTAACGACTCAGCCATTAAAAAATCCGTTGAAACTATAATAAAGAAGCCGGTCGGGGTTTGCAACCCCGACCGAAACGTTTAAAAATTTCAATAGCTTTCAAAACGTGAGTGACGGGGTTGCAAACCCCGTCACGCTCCAGATCTTTTTCGACTAAAAACAAAATCCGTTAAAACCCGTATAATCAGCGTCATCCGTGTGCAATAATCAGTCATAGTCGATAAGGAATCACTACATCATGAATTTGAGTCAAATTGAATTACTTCGCGTACTTCAAGAAACAAATTTAAATCTTTCAAAAGCCGCCGAAAAAATGCACATTGTGCAATCGGCGGTCAGTCGGCAACTGCATCTTTTTGAGGATGAGTTAGGCTCGCCTTTATTTGAAAGACAGGGTAAAAAACTGATCGGCATGACGACGCTAGGCTTACGTATCATGGACGAAGTGGCAATCATTACCCAGTCCAAGAATAATATTCAAAACATAGCGGCTGATTATCTTGACAGTAACCAAGGCATTCTCCATATTGCGACCACGCACACCCAAGCCAAGTATTTTTTACCCATACCCATTCAACGGTTTAGGGAAAAATATCCGGGTGTAAAAATTTATATGGCGCAATCATCGCCAGAACAACTGATTGCCCAATTGCATACGCGTAAAGCCGACATTGCCATCTGCACAGAAAAAGTCGATGAAGAGGGCGATCTGGTTATTGAGCCTTGTTATGAATGGCATCATGCGCTGGTAGTACCCCAGCAACATCCACTCAGTGAAGGCAACATTACGCTTGAGCGCTTGGCATCGTTTCCTATCCTTACCTACAGCTTTGGTTTTACCGGACGCTCAAACATTGAAAGCGCCTTTAAAGCCAAAGGATTGGAACTGGATATTGCACTGGCGGCCTCAGATACCGATGTGATAAAAACGTATGTTCGCTTGGGCATGGGCGTTGGCCTTATCACAGCAATGGCCTACGACCCCAAAGCAGATTGGGATTTGGTAGCACGGGACTTGTCCCATTTAATTCCCAGCTCAAGGACTAAAATAGCCTATTTAAAACATAACTATTTACCCTTATATAGTCAGCATTTTATTGCTGAATTGCTGTTGGCCGCCAAAGACATAAAATGTTAAGACTATCGACTTAAGCGTAAATAGTTTAGTAGGGTGCGCATCGCGCACCACAACCATGCCAGAGTAGAAACCCAATAGGCACCAGATAGATAACAATAAGTGATTTTGGTGCAAATAAAACCGTTTAGTGAATGCGATTTTTGGTGCGCGATGCGCACCCTACCACTAATAAAATCTACCTATCCCCTCTTTTTCAAAGAGGGAAACTGAGTAGTTATATGTCAAGAGCTAGCCGCCTTAATTAAAATGCCGGATTATCTCGGACCATTCATACTTTTTGCACAAAGCGAAGGCATACTTTTCTTTAACTTTTATGTTATATAGGCAATGACAGATTGTTGCCTGGCAGTCATACTTTAAACAATGACTGCTGACAGATAAGCAGTTCAGCAGGATTTATTTATAATAGACTTACAAAACAATTGCTTGTATTCTGGCATACGTTTTGCTTAATCTAATGTACATTTCAATTATCTATTTTAATTGGCCAACAGGATTAATCGCTTGTTCATTTTTTTTTAGCCCATGACGGATCTGAAAACCAAATCCGAAAAAACCCGCAATCGCTTGTTAATTGCGGCCAGTCGCATTTTTGCCGAGAAAGGTTTTCAGGAGTCGACCATTGCCGAAATTTGCGAGCAGGCAGAAACCAATATTGCCTCGGTTAATTATCATTTTCGGGATAAGGAAACGTTGTATCTGGAAGCCTGGCGCTTTGCCTTTAACCGTGAGCTAAAACTGTATCCACCCGACGGCGGCTTGTCGACTGATGCGCCAGCGGAACAGCGACTGGCTGAAAGAATCAGAGCGTTAATCAACCGGGTTTCCGATGACAGCTCTTATTCATTCGCTATTATCAATAAGGAAATGGCGCAGCCAACCCGGCTTCTTTCTGATATTCTGGAAAAAGAAATTAATCCGCAACGTTTGCAAATGCTCGATTTGTTGAAAGAATGTCTGGGGCAAGATGCCAGCGCTGAACAAATTCACTATTGCCACACCAGCATCATGGGTCAATGCTTTCAGTTATTGCGCTTAAAACACATGCATAGCGCCCGTCATTTTCGCAGCCCTGCCAGCGACTTGAGCGACACTAAGGCTTTTGCCGAACATGTCGTACAATTCTCTCTGGCCGGCATTCAAGCCATTCGCTCTCAAACCCTTACTTAAAATTTGTTCGCATGAGTCAAAACAATCATCCACCCTTACTGCCTGTCGCCAGTCGACGCCGGTCTTATGTACTGCCCGTTTCGTTGCTGGTGCTGGCTATTGCCGCCGCAGGCTTTTATTTTCAGCAATCATCGACTGCCCCGGACGGCAAGTCGGGGTCTGGCAAGGGTAAGCGTGGCTTCGACGAAGCGAATGCGCCGTCAGCGGTATCGATAGAATCCGTAACCCAAGCCGATTTTCCGGTCTATCTAAAAGGTCTGGGTACGGTCACTGCATTACGAACCG
>SESD01000459.1_pt1 | contig 25207 bp, 28 predicted proteins | sample 3171411 | NCBI WGS metagenome assembly SESD01 (sample SAMN06051880, study PRJNA518727) | freshwater metagenome | biome: subpolar coniferous forest; feature: holomictic lake; material: water; isolation source: holomictic Lake 442, 16.5 m depth | place: Canada: near Kenora, Ontario | collected...
CCTCTTGCCGAGGACATTCTCTAGACCCAGCTCAGTATAGGCATTCACAATGACACTCGCCGAGGCTGAGACATCATCAATGACGCCAGCCTCTAAGGAGGTTCCTGAGCGAAAGAGCAGCTCGTAGGCAACCAGATTCTGACCACGATCGAGTATCGGTTGGCGACCAATAAAAATTTCCTGCAATATGACTCCCTACGGCTGCACTGAGAAGTTTAATTTAAGCCAGTTGACCTAATTTAGCTTACCTCGGTTATATCAGATTTACTAAAAAAGTTATTTTCTATGCTCAATGTGGCAACCTATTCAGATGATGTCACGCCCGATTCAGGCCTTACTACCAGAACTTTAGGTCATTTAGGCAAAATTTACAGTCCAGATAGAAGTCGTTAAGATGAGTGACCACTTGGCGACAAGACTAGATTCGATATTCATGACAAGCATAATGAAGATGCAAATACCCATCCATCGCTCCGGAATGTCCACAAATGAAAATGGCAATTACTCCCAGAGAGGGGTGGATTGGACATGCTAGAGTCATCCACTGTGCCGTCAATAGATAGCCTTAAGGATCACGACCGGAAAGTTCTGCGTATCCTGATGGTGGAAGACTCTGCTGAAGATTCAGAGCTAATAATGGATACCCTGATCAGGGGTAGTGGTTCCGAAGCTGAATATCTGAGGGTTGAGACCGCCTCAGCAATGCGAGTAGCCCTCGATCAGGGTGAATGGGATGTAATTCTGTCGGACCACAACCTTCCCAACTTCCCAACACATGAGGCCGTGAAAGTATGGCAAGACAGCGGCCATGGTATCCCACTCATTATCGTCTCAAATCATATCGGAGAAGAGGCCGCTGTGGCCCTGATGAAGGCCGGTGTGCACGATTTTGTGACCAAAATAAACATGGCTCGCCTAGTCCCTGCGGTCCAAAGAAGTTTGCTCGAGACCCGAACACGCAGGCAATTTGAGAGAACACAATTCGCACTTCAGGAGAGTGAAGCACGTTTCAGGACGATCGCGGCCAATATACCGAGCATGATCTTCCAGTCGATCATGCAGTCGGACGGAACGACCCAACTGACCTATGTGAGCGAGGGATGTAATGAACTGCTCGGCATACCCCCCCAATCCCTCCAAGAGGCACCCGGCTTATTTCTCGATATGGTGATCCCTGAGGATAAGTTATCCCTCTACCAGTCTGTTGAGATGGCTACCGAGAGACTCTCCACCTGCAGCTGGGAGGGCCGTATCCGGGTCGGTGATGGGGGTGAGATCAAATGGGTCAATCTACGCCAAAGTCCACGTAAGCTCCCGGATGGGAATGTGGCATGGGAGGGCATCATCTCGAACGTAACCGAGGGCAAGCTCGCCGAGATCGAGATCAGGAGGGCTCACCGAGAATTGGGAGAACTGTCCTCACACTTCCAAACGATCAAGGAGCGCGAGAGGATGGATCTCTCTCGCGAGATTCACGATGACCTGGGGGGAACTCTCACAGCCATCAAGATCGATTTACTCTGGCTAATCGACAAGCTACCGCCGGAGAATGCTCTCCTACTAGAGAAGGTCCAATTTATTGATACCCTGGCAGACCGATTGATCGACTCGACACAGCGCATCGCTCGCGACCTGAGACCTGGAATTCTAGATTATGGAATCGTTCCGGCCATCCAGTGGCAGGCCAAGGAGTTCCGAACACGTCTCGGAATACCCTGCGAGATTGACTGCTCGGATGAGGATATTGTACTGGGATCAGATCTGTCTGCGGCCATCTTTAGAATCTTTCAAGAGACGCTCACAAATATCTCGAAACATGCCAATGCCACACGGGTCAAGATCAGCTTTAAAGCAGCCAATGGTCGTGCCGAGTTATTGGTATCTGATAATGGGAGAGGTCTCTCCAAGCAGGACCGTTCCAAATCCCGTTCATTCGGCATCCGTAGCATGCAGGAACGGTCACGATTCCTTGGGGGGGATGTCAGAATCGATAGCATGCCCGGAAAGGGGGTCACTGTGATCGTCAGTATCCCTTATGAACTACATGAGTCTGAGGAGACCACCCCCGAGCAGAAGACCCTTTTTTAGGACGCCCCCACCAACCTACAGATGACATCATGGCCATTACTGTGCGTCAATACCTAACCGAAATTGCAGTAGGGAGCATTGATGAAGGTGCTAGAATTGTACCCGGGCACTTCCAAGACTCTTGGTGATCTGGCATCATAATAAAGTATTTAGATAATTCGGCTTAGCTCCTCAGACCGGCTCACACTTCGACAATTCCATTGCGAACAGCCTTGAAACATTTTTCATTCGGTATCGATAAAACTGTATGAAGGCTCTCAGCCCTTACACCTTCCGACCCTGCTATTGCATCCACCCCATCCCAAGGCTGAGTCATCCATGATCAGGGTCCTAATCGCGGACGACCATGCCATTGTCCGTCATGGATTAAAGCAAATCCTCGCTGAGACTGATGACCTCATCGTGGCGGGTGAGGCTGAGACAGGATTCCAAGCTATCAAGATGGCGAGGCTGGACTCATTCGATGTAGTCCTTCTGGACATCTCGCTACCAGACCGTAATGGAATCGAGGTCTTAAGCCAGATCAAGAAGACACAACCCAAGCTCTCGGTACTGATGCTGAGCATGCATACCGAGCACGAATTCGCAGTCCGGGCACTGAAGGCAGGGGCCTCAGGATACTTGAATAAGCAGAGCGCACCGGCTCAACTGGTCACTGCAATCCGACAGGTCTCTGCCGGCAGAAAGTACATCAGTGCGGCACTGGCAGAAGCACTGGCCAATTCTCTCAGCGGTGACGCTGAGCAGCCACTTCATGAGCTACTATCGGATCGAGAATTTCAGACGTTACGCATGATCGCATCCGGGAAGTCTCTCTCAGCCATCTCCGAAGAGCTCTCTCTAAGCCCTAAAACAATCAGTGTCTACCGTGCAAGATTACTCGAGAAGCTTGATCTCAGAAATAATTCCGACCTAACCCGTTACGCCATCAAAAATAAACTGGGTGATTAACACGATCCAAATGTAAAGCTTGGTCGAAACTAAAGCGATACCTTCCAACTCATATCGCCCTCATGATGGCGATGGTCAGGATATCAAGTCGTGAAATATTGTGGAATAAGATTTCCAGAGCCTTCTTCCAGGACAGCCTTGCGAGCCCTCATCTACACCATTCTAGTCATAACTTTATTTGGTTGTGCGAGCTTCGAACCACGCCACCAAGTCAGTCATCGTTATGAACCTCCGACTGATCCAGCGGGTATCGTTTGTTTAGCGGAATGCACACAACAACTTGCAGCATGTCAACAGAGTTGCACGTCTATCTACCAGATGTGTTTACAGCGTATAGAACCCCTCGCAGAGCAACGATACCAGGAAGTGGTCCGGCGCTATGAAAGTGAATCTCATAGTTACCGTCAGCAAGTGAATACTGGCCGCTTCTATCAATCCATTGGATGGGGAACATCCATGGGGAGATGGGGCGGATATCCTTTGGGAGCAGGCCCCGGCTGGGGCCCCTCATGGGGGTGGGGCGGCTCACCCTGGTATGGGATGGGGTATTCACCCACCTATTTTAATTTACCTGTACCGCCCCTTCAGCCAGACAGGAGAAGAGAACTCGACCGGTTAAGATACGAGCAATGCGAGAAGGAGTGTGACTGCCAGTCCATCCAAGATGCATGCTTCCTGAATTGCGGCGGAAAGAGAATCGTGGAAGAGCGTTGCATTGCAAATTGTCCTAAATGAAATATGAGCAATATACGGAAGAACTCAAGAAGACATCCTAGTTGCGTGGCTTAAGAAAGGTATAGGTACTCTTAACGCAGAAGAGGACACTAGAGCGCGACCTACTGAATCTACTCAGGGGTTTTTAAGCTGCTTCATGAGGATCAAAGCGCTCAGCGTTTGACAGAGACTTCAAGGCTGTCGATAAGTCGAGTTACACCTAGTCTAGCGGCTGCTAAGATTACCAAATCTAAATCGCCAACCTCTGCCGGGGCTAGAGTGTCGCGTTGATGTAGCCCCACGTAATCAACTTCCCATTGATGGCGAGTGAGAGTCTCGCATGCCTTTTTACACAACTGCTGAAACTCTCCATTGCCCACTTCTACCACGCTCTTTATCTCGGATAAAACTCGATACAAGCGCGCGGCCTCAATCCTCTCCTCACTGCTCAGATAACGGTTGCGCGAACTCAATGCGAGCCCATCTTGGGCTCGAGTAGTTTCACATGCAATGACTTTTAATGGCAGATTCATTTGTCTGACCATTTCATGAACGAGTTGCATCTGCTGATAATCTTTTTTGCCGAATACTGCTACCTGTGGCTGCACTATATTAAATAGCTTGAATACCACCGTCATCACGCCACGGAAAAACCCGGGGCGAAACTCACCCTCTAGGGTGTTAGCGTATGACGGAGGTTCAATCAAAAAATCCTGTGGGGCCGGATAAATATCCTTATCATCAGGTGCAAAGACTACACTGACACCCTGTTTTTTCAATAGATTGCAATCATCTTCCAGCGTGCGTGGATATTGAGCAAAATCCTCAGTCGGCGCAAACTGCAAGCGGTTCACGAATATGCTTACCACCACACAATCCGCTTCCTTCTGAGCACGCTCTACAAGTGACAAATGGCCTTCGTGTAAGCCTCCCATGGTCGGGACGAAAGCAATCTTGGATTCACGTTGGAGTCGTGCACGTAGTTTCGAGGTGTCGGTTATTATCTCCACGATCCCTCAGAACCCATGCTCTGGGCCGGGAAATTTTCCAGCCTTAACTTCCTTGACATAGTTTTCTACTGCCACATGAATACTCTCTGCGCCGGTCATGAAATTTTTCATGAATCGCGCCTTCTTACCGGAATAAATTCCTAGCATGTCATATAGCACCAGAACCTGTGCCGAGCAATCAACACCAGCGCCGATACCAATAGTGGGAATAGAAAGTTTTTTGGTTATTTTCTTGGCAAGTGCTGCCGGAATAACTTCCATTAGTAACATGCTTGCTCCTGCCTTTTCAAGCGCAATCGCATCTATCATTAACTGTTTCGCCTGATGGGCAGACTCACCTTGAATTTTATAGCCTCCCAACTGATGAACCGACTGCGGCATAAGCCCAATATGTGCACACACCGGGACACCTCGCCGCGTAAGAAACTCGACCGTCTCTAACATGATATCGCCGCCTTCGATCTTTACCATATTGGCCCCTGCCGCCATCAACTCCGCAGCATTTTGAAAGGTATCCTCTGGTGTTATCTGCGAAGTGCCAAATGGCATGTCAACCATGATGAATGCAGTACTCGATCCTCGTACTACGCAGCGAGTGTGATAAATCATATCGTCTAGCGTTACCGGTAGAGTAGTCTCCTCTCCTTGCACTACATTTCCAAGAGAATCTCCCACCAGCAAAATATCGACACCGACACCTTCTAACACTGCCGCAAAACTTGCATCGTAACAGGTCACCATTGCGATCTTCTCGCCATCATCGTGCATTTTCTGCAGCGTACTTAATGTAGTCCGCATAATCGATCTCCTAACAATTTTTGACTGATGATCGCGCGTTGAAGGGTACGCTCATTGATCCCTTATCCTCGATTAAAGTATTCACGTGAACCGCGCATCTGTTCTATCCGCTGCAACAATAAATCAAAATCCTCTGAGTTATCAACAAAATTGAGATTCTCACTATTAACGATCATCACGGGTGAATTCTCAAACTGATAAAAAAACCGTGTATAAGTTTCAGTAAGCCGCCAAAGATAATCCTCTGAAATATTCTTCTCAAAAGCGCTACCACGCCTTTTGATCCGATCTACTAATGTATTGGGAGAGGCCTGCAAATAAATGACTAAATCGGGCTGCGGAGCTTGGGGTTGCAAGTGCCGGTAAATCTGCTGGTAGAGATCATGCTCAGCATCACTCAATGTAAGTCCAGCGAATAGCTGATCTTTATCAAGCAAGAAATCGCTCACGGTTGCCTGAGAAAACATGTCCATTTGCACTAGACTCTGCACCTGAGCGGCACGCTGAAATAGGAAGAATAATTGCGCCGGCAATGCATAACGAGGAATATCATTGTAGAACTTCTCAAGAAATGGGTTCTCAGCGGGCTTCTCCAACAACAGTGCACAATTCAGATGATGTGCTAGGAGTTGTGCCAGACTTGTCTTTCCAACCCCTATCGGACCCTCAACAACGATATAACGGTACCTTTCCAACTTCATGCTGATATCACTCGTTCTAACTGCTGCCCATTACAGGCTATCAACATTTCAGCTACAGAACCGCGTCCAGGAATATAGCAATTTGGCGCTATCTCAATCAATGGTTTCAACACGAATGCGCGTAAGTGCATTCGTGGATGTGGCAGGGTCAGCCCGGGCTCATCACATTGCAGATCGGCATAGAGTAGCAGGTCAAGATCTAATATCCGCGCAGCATTGGGGGTGGAGCGAACTCGTCCGAATCGTTGCTCTATATTAAGCAGTGATTTGAGCAGATCATGCGGCGCCAGAGTGGTCTCAACCTGCACCACGGCATTGATAAAGTCAGGCTGCTCAAGATACCCCACCGGGGCACTTCGGTAAATTGCGGAGCAATTCAACAAACGGCTTGCAGGAAGTTGAGATAGCTCAGCAAAGGCCCGCCTGATCTGAAGTGTAGGCTGATCCAAATTGCTGCCGAGTGCAATGAAAGCATGACAGAGCGACTGCGGTATGGCACCCGATGTCAAGTTATCACCGTGTCCGCGTCTGAACCAGCGGAGCTGGTCTCACCGTCCGCAGCAGATCCAGATTGTCGGCGTCGTTTTCTACGTTTCTTTGGCGCTTCATCCTTGATCAGCATGGCCTCACGTTCACTAGCACCAACCCGTTGAAATGTCTCCCACCAATGACCCAGCTCTGGATCCATTTCCCCACTCTCGCAGCGTAGATGCATAAAATCATAAGCGGCACGAAAGCGTGGGTGCTCAATTAAGCGGAATGGCCTGCGCCCTCCTCGCCCTAGAAAACGGGGTTGCATCGCCCAGATTTCTTGCATGATTGCATCATAGCGGCGCGGGATTGCGAGTTCTTTGTTCTGCACCGCTAACACCTCATCCATCGCCTGCTGCAAGGCAAGCATAGGCTTCGCCCCCCCAGCCTGCAGAATATTCCATTGCGCCAACACCTCATGCCATAAAAGAGCCGCAAACAAAAAACCAGGGGAGACTGGTTTCTCTTGACGAACGCGTTCGTCAGCGTTCTTCAGTGCTAGTGCAATAAAACGTTCGCCCAGTGGCTGCTCTAGTATGACATCCAGCATCGGCAGCAGGCCATGGTGCAATCCACGTGCACGTAAGTCCACCACACAGGCCAATGCCTGTCCCGACAACAATAGTTTCAGCATCTCATCAAATAATCGAGATGGTGGAACATTGCGTAATAACGGGGCCAGATCACCGATGGGGACGGCACTTGCGGCATCAATCTGCATTGAAAGCTTGGCCGCCAAACGTACTGCGCGCAACATCCTTACCGGATCTTCACGATAACGCAGCAAGGGGTCTCCAATGATTCGAAGCCGTTTTTCCTTGATATCATCGTAGCCCTTCAGATAGTCCCAGATCTCCTCGGTGGAAGGGTCGTAAAATAACGCATTGATGGTGAAATCGCGCCGTACTGCATCCTCTTCCTGACTACCAAATACATTATCTCGTAATAGACGTCCGTGCTCGTCTGCATGCTTATCTGCCGCCACCCCATCCGGCTCCTCTGTGGATGAGTTACCACGAAAAGTAGAGACCTCCACAGTCTCAGCACCACACATCACATGCACCAGTCGGAAGCGGCGGCCGATAATACGAGATCGGCGAAATACGGCGCGCACATCCTCAGGAGTGGCATTGGTGGCAACATCATAATCCTTTGGCTCTAACCCCAGCAGCAAGTCACGTACCGCCCCCCCCACTACAAAAGCGGAGTACCCCGCCTGCTGCAAATCTGCAGTGACTTTCAATGCACAAGGGCTTAAATGATTACGGGAAATGCCGTGTTGCTTACGCGGGATAATGTGCAGCCTGGTGCCAGAATCGGTGGAGATAGAGGTAGAAGCAGATGATTTACGCTTGAAAACGCGGTGGAGAAGTTTTCGGATCATTACATGGCGAGGTATATATTAAGGTATGAATTATACACCCGCCTCCAGTGCCGGCATGAAATGGCGGGTACTGCCCAGACCCGATTCCTCCAAACTGCACTGGTAGAGGGCCTCCAGATTGGAACGGCTGAATACTTCCTCAGTGGGCCCGGCGAGTGAGCGTCCATTATCGAACAGCATCAGAACATGGTCGCAATAGGGGTTGACCCAGGTAAGGTCATGCAAAACCATCATCACTGCGCTACCCTGCAGAGCCAATTCACTGAACAGCGTCATAGTGAGTAGTTGATGACGAAGGTCGAGATGTTGCAACGGCTCGTCCAACAAATAGCAGTCCGGTGATTGAGTAAGTAACAAAGCGATACGGGCACGTTGCCGCTCTCCACCTGATAACGTGGTCATCGGACGTTGAGCCAAAGCAGTCAATTCCAGGCGGTCGATCGCCTGTAATGCAATACTCTGCCCCCCTCCTTCCCATCCGAAAGGGTTGACAGCATGGGGGTAGCGACCCAGCAGCACATACTCCAGAACATTGCCCCAAAATTCACCAGACTCTTCCTGTAACATAATTCCAAGTTTGCGGGCAAGGTCGCGTCTGGGCCAGTCTTGCAACACCTTACCCGCTACCGTCACGCTACCCTCCCCCCCGTGGTACAGATCACTCAACGCATGGATCAAGGTGGTCTTACCACACCCATTCTGACCAAGAATGGCCCAGCATTCCCCGGGATTAATGGTGAGATTTAAGTCACGGCACAGTAACTTACCGGGGTAATGCAAATTTAGATTCTTGGTTTGTAACATTTAGAAGGGGTTATGCTTGCAGGTATTGGCTCTTATTGCCCAGCCAACGCTGCAGATGCCTCTGCGCCGATGTCGAATCATCACGCAGAATCTCCTCGGCAGCGATACGGGCTGCAGCGAGCAAATCCGCATCCTTCTCCGGATCGGCAAAACGTAACATGGGCACTCCACTCTGGCGCGCACTAAGAAATTGGCCCGGTCCGCGCATAGATAGATCCTTGCGCGCGATCTCAAAACCATCAGTACTCTCAAAGATAACTCTGAGTCGTTTACGCGCATTCTCTGACAATGGATTCTGGTACAAAAGGATGCACACACTGGCTTCTGCGCCTCGCCCAACTCGGCCCCTCAATTGGTGCAACTGTGACAACCCCATGCGCTCGGCGTGCTCAATCACCATCAAAGAAGCATTGGGCACATCTACACCCACCTCGATTACTGTAGTTGCTACCAGTAATTGAATTTCACCCTGCTTAAACCTTTCCATTACCGCTGACTTTTCCTGCAGCGGGAGACGACCATGCACCAAACCTATTTTTAAATCCGGAAAGGTAAGCGTCAGCGATTCATATGTCTCCAGAGCAGTCTTAAGCTGCAAAGTATCAGACTCTTCAATCAGCGGACATACCCAGTAAGCCTGTCTGCCGGCATGACATGACTCACGCACGCGTGTAATCACTTCGTCCCGACGAGTCTCTTCAAACAATTTAGTGACCACCTGAGTCCTACCAGGTGGCAGCTCGTCGATTACGGATACATCCAGATCGGCGTAATAGCTCATTGCCAGTGTGCGTGGGATCGGTGTCGCACTCATCATCAATTGATGTGGAACGAGTCCAGTTTTTGCAGCTTTAGTATGCAATGCGAGTCGTTGTTCGACGCCAAACCGATGCTGCTCATCGATGATGGCTAGCCCAAGCTTGTTGAACTCCACCTGATCCTGAAACAAGGCATGTGTTCCGATGGCAAGCATAGCCCCTCCATCGCTGATAATGGCGAGTGCGTCTTGACGCTGCTGCTTCTTCTGGCTACCGGACAACCATGCAATCTTAATTCCCAGCGGCGTGAACCAACTGGAGAGTTTCTGATAATGCTGCTCGGCAAGAATTTCTGTCGGGGCCATGATGGCCACCTGATAACCATTCTTGATCGCCTGAAATGCAGCCAGTGCAGCCACTACCGTCTTACCGCTGCCCACATCTCCCTGCAATAAGCGTTGCATCGGGTAAGGCCTGGCAAGATCACTACCAATCTCGGACAGCACTTTTTTTTGTGCTCCGGTCAGATCAAAGGAAAGTGATTTCAGTAATGTGATTGTTAAAAGATTCTTCTCTGGCAGCTCAGGCGCACAACGTGAACGGCGCTTCTGATAATGCGACCTCAAGGACAATTGCTGCGCCAGCAATTCATCAAACTTGACCCGACTCCATGCCGGATGAGTACCTTCCTGCAGGGAGTCGACCGATGCATCCGCTGTCGGTTGATGCAGGAATGTCACACTTTCACGGAAGTCTAGTAATTGGTGTCGCTTTAGAACTCCCACAGGCAGAACCTCCGTGAGGCTACCCGTTTGATCGCTACGAGCGAGCGCCTGCCTAATCTGTTTGCGTATCGTTTCTTGAGAGAGTCCTGCGGTAGCAGGATAAATCGGTGTCAGTGCATCGGGTAGTGGTGTGTTCGTACTCACCATATGACACTTTGGGTGAACCATCTCGGCACCAAAAAAACCTTGTCGCACCGCACCCAACAAGCGTACACGCTTCCCAATAGAGTATGCCTTTACCTGGCTACCATAGAAATTGAGAAATCGAATAACCAAAACACCAGTACCATCCTCCACCTGACACACTAATTGCCGACGTGGCCGGTACATGACCTCACTCTGGATGATGGTTCCTTCAACCTGAACCACTTTATCTGAAGGCAGTATATCGGCAATGGGATAAAGATGAGTCTCGTCCTCATAACGCTGCGGCAAGTGCAGCACTAAGTCAAACTCGTTAGCAATACCGAGTGCGGCGAACTTAGCTTGCATGATCTCGTCAACAGCGCTAGGGGCAACTGGAGATCCAATGCCTCCTGCTCTCTTACCCTTCAACCTTTACCCTTGTAACACCATCACCGCATCCATTTCCACCAAAGCTCCTCGTGGCAGTGCGGCCACACCAACCGCTGCCCGCGCAGGATATGGCTGACTAAAATAGCTTGCCATGATTTCATTGAGCCTTGCAAAATGAACTAGATCCGTCAGATAGATATTCAGTTTGACGATATCAGCCAGATCTCCTCCACTAGCCACTGCTACTGCCTTCAGGTTCAGAAATACTTGCTGGATCTGCGCCTCAATCCCATCTACCATCAACATGGTAAAAGGATCCAAACCGATCTGCCCAGAGAGATAAACTGTCTCACCTCCAGCTACTCGTATTGCCTGGGAATAGGTGCCGATTGCCTGCGGTGCATCGGGCGTCTGTATCGTCTGTTTTTTCACTTGAACTCCTAAAGTAGATGAGTCGGCAGAATGCTGCCGGACTGGAAAGACGAAGTAATTTATCGCAAAATTTGACTTATAGAAGTGACCTTTACGATATGATGAAGGGAACTTCGGTACATTTCAACCATAAATCTGTTGCAAACCCACTTATTGCCTATCTGCGAAAATAAATTGATGGAAATTTGCAGTCAAAATTTAGAATTATGCAAAAGCTAGTCATTCAAGGTGGTACACCGCTGACCGGAGAGGTCTACATTTCTGGGGCAAAAAATGCCGCGCTGCCGATCCTGTGTGCTTCTCTGTTAACCGAGGAAACACTCAAGATCGAGAATGTCCCCCAGCTCAATGACGTCACGACCATGCTAGCCCTGCTGAGACAAATGGGTATAGATATCACGCAGGATGGCAAACAAGGTGTCGAACTGACCGCCGCAAGTCTCTCCAATTTAGCTGCGCCTTACGAAATGGTGAAAACTATGCGTGCCTCGATCTTGGTTCTGGGACCAATGCTCGCGCGAGCAGGTAAAGCCATGGTATCTCTGCCCGGCGGTTGCGCCATCGGTTTGCGCCCAGTAGATCAGCATATCAAGGGCTTACAAGCGATGGGTGCTGAAATTAAAATCGAGCATGGCTATATTCATGCGCATGCGAAACGCCTCACCGGTGCACGCATTGCGATGGATCTGGTAACTGTCACCGGCACTGAGAATCTGATGATGGCAGCGACCCTAGCGAATGGCACAACAATTCTAGAGAATGCCGCACGCGAACCGGAAGTTACCAATCTGGCCGACTGTCTGATCGCAATGGGTGCAAAGATTTACGGTGCAGGTGGCGACACTATCACGATTGAAGGGGTCCGAACCCTACATAGCGCAACCCATCGAGTCATGCCTGACCGTATTGAAACCGGCACCTTCCTCGTGGCTGCTGCTGCTAGCGGTGGCGAGATTTACCTGAGGGATACCCGTGCCGACATACTTACTGCTGTTCTCGACAAGCTAAGAGAGGCCGGAGCTACGATCAAGTCTGAACAAGACTGGATCAGTCTAGAAATGAAAAGTGTACTGAAATCTGTCAATCTTCGGACGGCTCCTTACCCTGACTTCCCCACTGATATGCAAGCTCAGTTCATGGTTCTAAACAGTGTCGCTAAGGGGACTGCCATCATGACCGAAACGATATTTGAAAATCGTTTCATGCATGTTCAGGAGCTGAAACGTATGGGTGCCAACATCGAGGTTGAAGGGAATACCGCCATAGTGCATGGAGTGGCCGGTCTCGACGGGACCAATGTCATGGCCACTGACCTACGTGCCTCTGCTAGCCTTGTGCTAGCTGGATTAATCGCTCAGGGTGAGACCACTATTGAACGCATCTACCACCTTGACCGTGGCTATGAACATATTGATGAAAAACTAACCCGATTAGGGGCAAAGGTCCGACGCCTGAATTAATGAAACGTATATCCTGGCAACTCTCTGCGGTAAAATGTAATTTTTCGTAAGCTCTCATCATGACCGGCATCACTATTGCCCTTTCTAAGGGCCGGATTTTTGACGATACAGCGCCTCTGCTTAAAGCGGCCGGCGTGATTGCGCTCGATGACCCTGAAACCTCGCGCAAGCTGATACTCACCACCACCCGAGAAGATGTGCGATTGATTATTGTGCGCGCTTCTGATGTACCGACTTATGTGCAATATGGTGCAGCAGACATGGGTATTGCCGGTAAGGATGTGCTGCTCGAACATGGCGGGGCTGGACTCTATCAACCCCTCGATTTGAATATCGCCTGCTGCCGTATGATGGTGGCAGTACCCGATGATTTCGATTATGAGTCTGCAGTACGTCAGGGCGCCCGTCTACGGGTAGCGACCAAGTATCTACAAACAGCACGCGAACACTTCGCTGAAAAGGGGATGCATGTTGATTTGATCAAACTCTATGGATCAATGGAGCTTGCACCACTGGTAGGACTCGCAGATGCAATCGTAGATCTGGTGTCCAGCGGGAATACTCTAAAGGCCAATCAACTTAAAGCGGTGGAAGAGATCATGCCAATTTCAGCGCGACTGGTGATCAATCAGGCTGCATTGAAACTCAAATACGATACGATCCAGCCAATGCTGGAAGCGTTCTCAGCCGCAGTCAAGAAATAGTGAATAGCCTGAACACGTTCATACTCTCCACTTAATAATTCCGAACTGCCCCTCCTTATGCTACAGATAAAACGGCTCTCTTCAACCGATGTCGATTTCGATGCGACACTCAGAAAACTACTTGCTTTTGAAGATTCACAGGACGAAGCGGTAGAGACAACCGTCAACACAATTATTGCGGACATTAGAGCACGCGGAGATGAAGCACTGCTCGAATATACTCGCCGCTTCGACCATCTGGATGCGACCTCGGTCGCTCATCTTGAGTTACCTAGAGAGCGTTTGCAAAAAGCCCTGCTGGAATTACCAATAGCTCAGCGAAAACCTCTTGAGCAGGCTGCTGAACGAGTACGCACCTACCATGAGAAGCAGTTATCACAATCCTGGAGCTATACCGAACCCAATGGTACGACGCTTGGTCAGAAAATAACCCCTCTTGACCGGGTCGGTCTATACGTACCAGGCGGCAAGGCATCTTATCCTTCGTCAGTACTAATGAATGCAATCCCTGCCAAGGTGGCTGGGGTAGGTGAACTTATTATGGTTGTGCCGACCCCAGGCGGTGAGAAGAACGAACTGGTGTTGGCAGCAGCGGCGATTTGCGAGGTTGACAGAGTATTCACCCTCGGTGGCGCCCAGGCTGTTGCAGCGCTGGCTTATGGCACCGCGACCGTGCCACAGGTAGACAAAATCGTAGGTCCCGGAAATGCCTATGTAGCAGCCGCCAAGCGCCGCGTGTTTGGCGTAGTTGGTATTGATATGATAGCCGGGCCGTCTGAAATCCTAGTGATTTGTGATGGCAAAACCGATCCAGACTGGATTGCGATGGACCTGTTTTCACAAGCGGAGCATGATGAAATGGCTCAGGCCATCCTACTCTCTCCCGATGAAGACTTCATCGAGGCTGTTGCGGCAAGTCTAGTCCGGCAGCTACCTACAATGCCGCGCCAAGCGGTGATACGAACCTCGCTCCAAAACCGTGGAGCATTGATTCACGTTCGTGACTTGGATGAGGCCTGCGCCATCGCTAATCGGATCGGACCCGAGCATCTAGAGTTATCGGTTGGTCAACCAGAGAAATGGGCAGAAAAAATTCGCCACGCTGGTGCGATTTTTCTTGGGCGCTATACCTCTGAAGCCCTCGGCGACTATTGTGCTGGACCCAACCATGTCTTACCCACTTCACGTACCGCCCGATTCTCATCGCCGCTGGGGGTATATGACTTTCAAAAACGTAGCAGCATCATTCAAGTTTCAGCACAGGGTGCCGCAGAGCTTGGTGCAATTGCTGCTACCCTAGCTCGGGGAGAGGGTCTGCAGGCGCATGCGATGTCGGCTGAATACCGTTTCAAGGCTCAAAATTAATCCAAGATGAGCTCTACTCCAGACCAGATCATCCGACCGGAAATTCTCTCACTCTCCGCCTACCATGTGCAGCCTGCTAATCGCATGGTGAAAATGGACGCGATGGAGAATCCCTATAATCTGCCACAGTCATTGCGTGATGAGATCGCGCAATTGACAGCAGAGGCACCTCTCAACCGTTACCCTGATGCAAATGCTTCACACCTTAAGGCCCGATTGCGCGAGGCGCTGGATATCCCTCCGGGGATGGATGTCCTATTAGGAAATGGATCGGATGAGATTATCCAGATCATCGCACTGGCCGTAGCCAAGCCCGGCGCAGTGTTACTGAGCGTTGAGCCCGCATTCGTGATGTTCCGCATGATTGCGACTTTCGCAGGGATGCATTACGCAGGGGTGTTGCTGAAAGACAATTTCACTCTTGATCTGGATAAAATGCTTGCTGCCATCAGCCAACATCAGCCAGCAGTAATCTTTCTGGCCTACCCTAACAATCCCACGGGTAATTTGTTTGACGACGCCTCTATCTTGCAAATTCTTGATGCTGCTCCCGGCTTGGTGGTGATCGATGAGGCCTACCATGCTTTCGCAGATGCGAGCTTTATAGACAGACTTGCACAATATCCCAATCTACTTCTGATGCGCACACTCTCCAAACTAGGCCTAGCTGGTTTAAGGCTGGGGCTGCTTATCGGCAGGCCAGAGTGGTTGACACAACTAGAAAAACTGCGTTTACCGTATAATGTGGGGGTTGCTACTCAGTTGATAGCAGAAAAAGTGTTGCAGCATATCGATATCCTGCTGCAACAGGCCTCATCCATTAAAGTCGAGCGTGCAGTTTTAGTACGAGCTTTACAAGCAATAGTTGGAGTTGAGGTCTTTCCGACAGATGCAAATTTTATTTTAATACGGATGGCCGATGCTGGCCAAGTGTTTCAAGGGCTTAAACAACGTGGCGTACTAATCAAGAATCTCGATGGCTCACATCCGCTGCTGAAGAATTGTCTGCGTGTAACGGTTGGGACCTCCGATGAGAATATGCAATTCCTAGCAGCACTGCAGGCCTCGATCAAACAGCCAATTAACTGAAATAAAACTGTAACCCAGACAATCATGCGCCAGACACAAATCACCCGAAATACTTTGGAAACCCAGATCAGCGTCAACATCAATCTGGATGGAACCGGCAAAGCATTACTGAATACTGGCATTCCGTTTCTTGACCATATGCTGGATCAGGTGGCCCGCCACGGCATGATAGACCTCGAAATTACCGCTCAAGGGGATTTACACATTGACGCCCATCATACGGTAGAGGATATAGGCATCACTTTAGGTCAAGCATTTGCACAAGCTATCGGGGATAAGAAAGGTCTGCGCCGTTATGGTCATGCGTATGTTCCCTTGGACGAGGCCTTGTCGCGGGTCGTGGTCGATCTTTCGGGACGGCCTGGCATGGAGTTTAATGTCAATTTCGTACGTGCCCGCATCGGTGAATTTGACGTAGACCTGACAAATGAGTTCTTCCAAGGTTTTGTTAACCATGCCCTGGTGACGCTGCACATTGACAACCTGTCTGGAGGGAATGCTCACCATCAGGCAGAAACTATATTCAAGGCATTTGGCCGAGCACTACGGGTTGCGATAGAACTCGATCCACGTGCTGCCGGTATAATCCCATCTACCAAAGGTTCTTTGTAACCTCCTTACCTCCCCTTGTAGCATGACTGATATCGCAATCGTTGACTACGGCATGGGCAATCTTCGCTCCGTGTCAAAAGCTCTAGAGCACGTTGCCCCTAAGGCAACCGTGGTCATTACTAGCGACCCAGCAGTGGTTCGAAAAGCTTCTCGTGTCGTATTTCCAGGTCAGGGTGCGATGCCAAATTGCATGCATGAAATGGATTCGCGTGGTTTGCGTGATGCAGTAATACATGCCGCTGCTAACAAACCATTTCTCGGCATCTGTCTCGGCTTACAGATGCTGTTTGAAACCAGCGAAGAAGGCAATGTAAAAGGCCTGGGTATCCTGCCAGGAAAGGTACGGCGCTTCCCTGCCGCGGCGGCAATGCATAACGCCGACGGGCAGAAACTCAAAGTGCCACATATGGGCTGGAATCAGGTTCATCAAGCTATCGATCACCCGTTGTGGCATGGGATCAATAACGATGCACGCTTTTATTTCGTACATAGTTACTATGTCGACGCCGGCAGCCCTGAGCCGGTAGCGGCCTACAGTTTTTATCCTTTTCAGTTTACTTGTGCAGTGGCAAGAGATAATATTTTCGCTGTCCAGTTTCATCCAGAAAAAAGCCATTCGGCAGGACTGACTCTACTTGGAAATTTTGTGCAATGGGAACCAGCTACCACAAACTAGACTGATCAGATCTGACCATGAATTTTCTTCAACCATAAAAATATTAAACCCTAACAACTTAGCTCCGATTCAAAATGTTAATCATTCCTGCGATAGATCTTAAAGACGGACACTGTGTCCGTCTCAAACAAGGAATAATGGAAGAGGCCACTGTTTTTTCAGAGAGCCCCGCGTCCATGGCTGAGCATTGGTTGCAGCAAGGTGCGCGTCGCTTACACTTGGTGGATCTAAACGGGGCATTCGCAGGAACACCAAAGAATGGACTGGCAATCCGTGCCATTGTCGAAACTGTCGGCGACAGAATTCCGATTCAATTGGGCGGCGGGATCCGCGATCTTGAAACCATCGAACGATATCTAGATGATGGTATCACCTACGTTATTATAGGAACTGCAGCGGTGAAGACACCCGGTTTCCTGCATGATGCCTGCTATGCCTTTCCTGGTCACATCATGGTCGGACTGGATGCGAAAGATGGCAAGGTAGCAGTCGACGGCTGGTCCAAGGTCACCGGTCACAACGTGATTGATTTGGCCAAGAAGTTCGAAAATTATGGGGTCCAAGCGATCATCTATACCGACATCGGTCGAGATGGCATGCTCAGTGGCGTTAATATCAAGGCTACCGTGGATATGGCAAGAGCACTCACTATCCCCGTCATTGCCAGTGGAGGCATCACCAACCTCGATGATGTCAGAGCGCTTTGCGAAGTCGAGTCGGAAGGCATCATGGGGGCCATCACTGGACGCGCCATTTACGAAGGTTCCCTAGACTTCAGGGCGGCACAGGAGTTAGCCGATACTCTTGGCACCAGTCCTTAAGCCAATAATCTCCTCAACAACTTATCATCATAGACCCATGAGACTGGAACAGTTAAGTTCAGTTATTTACTTACCTGTACGCCTCTGTGTCTCTGCTTACCTTTAGGGTAGAAGGTCTTTAGTCTTATGGGTCTCGCCAAACGTATTATCCCCTGTCTCGATGTAACCAATGGTCGCGTGGTCAAGGGTGTCAACTTCGTAGCCCTACGGGACGCGGGTGATCCCGTTGAGATCGCACGCCGCTACGATGAACAAGGAGCTGATGAGCTAACATTCCTAGACATCACTGCCAGCTCTGACAATCGTGACATTATTCTACGTATCATTGAAGAAGTTGCGGCTCAAGTCTTCATCCCGCTCACTGTGGGAGGGGGAGTTCGTGAAGTGGGGGATGTACGCAGGCTATTAAATGCTGGCGCTGATAAGGTCAGCATCAACACATCGGCTATTCAGAATCCTCAATTAGTGGCAGATGCCGCAGGCCATTATGGTTCTCAGTGTATCGTGGTAGCAATAGATGCTAAGAAAGTGAGCGGTATGGGTCCTGATACGAACCGTTGGGAAGTATTCACCCATGGCGGACGCAGAGCTACCGGTCTCGATGCAGTGGAATGGGCAGTGAAAATGCAATCTCTGGGAGCAGGTGAAATTCTATTGACCAGTATGGATAGAGATGGGACCCACAATGGTTTTGATCTGGGGCTCACTCGCACGGTATCAGATGCATTGGACATACCGGTCATTGCCAGTGGTGGCGTGGGCAATCTCCAACACCTAGTGGACGGTGTAATACAGGGCCATGCAGAGGCGGTGCTTGCAGCAAGCATATTTCATTACGGTGAATATAATATCCGGCAGGCTAAGGAGTATATGGCGCAACATGGGATTGAAGTTAGGCTATAGTGTTAAAATCAAAATCGAGAGGTCTTTCCACCAATCTTGGATCCTGAATCTATGTCTGCTACTTGGCTCAACAAGGTAAACTGGTCCGATGACGGGTTGGTGACGGCAGTAGCTCAGGAGGCTGATAGCGGCCAGGTATTAATGGTCGCCTGGATGGACCGCGAAGCATTACGCCTCACCGTAGAAACAGGCGAGGCGGTATACTGGTCACGCTCCCGCAAGAAGCTCTGGCACAAAGGTGAAGAATCCGGTCACGTCCAAAAAATAAAGGAAATCCGTATGGATTGCGATGGCGATGTTTTGCTACTAACGGTTCAGCAGGCTGGTGGTATTGCCTGTCATACCGGTAGACATAGCTGCTTCTACAACCATCTAAAAAATGGCCAGTGGGTGGTCGCTGAACCGGTAATCAAGAATCCTGAAGAAATCTACAAAAAATGACAGAATCGACGATTCTCTGCCGCCTGGCAGAAACCATTGAATCTCGCAAGAATGGTGACCCTGCTACTTCGTATGTCGCAAAATTGCTGCATGAAGGAAATGACAAGATACTCAGAAAAATAACGGAAGAGGCCACCGAAACACTATTGGCTGCGAAAGACTGTGACAAAGAGCATATCGTACGCGAGACTGCAGATCTGTGGTTCCATTGCTTAATATTGCTCGCGCATCATGGCCTAGGACCGAACGATGTGCTGAATGAACTACAGAGACGTGAAGGGGTTTCCGGAGTAGCCGAGAAGGCATCTCGGAAAACCGGATAAAAATGGAAGACTGCTTATTCTGCAAAATCGTAAGAGGGGAAGTTCCCTGTAACAAGGTATACGAGGATGCAGAGGTACTCGCATTTCATGATATCCATCCAGCAGCACCGATACATTTCATGCTGATACCCAAGTTACATATCTCTTCATTGACCAAGATTGAGGACCAGCACCGCGATTTACTCGGCAAGATTATGCTACTGGTACCAAAATTAGCGCAGGATCAAGGATGCACAGACGGATTTCGCACAATTATCAATACGGGGCGGGTAGGTGGACAGGAAATTTATCACCTTCATATCCACATTATCGGTGGCATCGAATGTTTACCTGTGATGATTCATCACCAGAGATAGGGGAGTAAATGATGGGAACATTCAGCATCTGGCATTGGCTGGTAGTTCTGGTGATTGTCGTTTTGATATTCGGCACCAAGAAACTGCGTAATCTCGGTAGCGATCTAGGGGGGGCAGTGAAAGGTTTCAAAGAGGGTGTGAAAGGTGCTGATGAAGAAAATACCCCTCCCCCACAACAGATGAGCGGTCAAACCATCGAGGGCGAGGTCAGCGACAAGTCACAAAAAAAATCATGATAGCTACAACTGGTCGAACCACTCGACAGGTAAAAATCTAACCCCTAGATACTGCTCTTCGTCCACGACCCGCACAAAAAATGTTCGATATCAGTTTCGCTGAAATACTGATCATAGCAATCGTAGCGCTGATCGTGGTGGGCCCGCAGCGACTCCCCAAGGTAGCCCGGACCTTGGGATATCTATTCGGACGTGCGCAACGTTATGCAGACAATATCAGAAGTGATATTCGGCATGAAATGGAACTAGAAGAGCTGAAGAAACTAAAAAATTCGATGCAGGAAGCCACCCATACTTTTGAAGATGCGATTCAACAGGAAATAACGAAAACTCCAGCAGTTTCTGTACCACCAGAAGTCGTGACAGAGAACAAGTCATTGACGGAATTCAACACTACCCAAGTTGGGCCAGCATCTCAACCGAATCTGGGGGCAGATGATGCCCCCGGGAAACTATCAAACGATGCCGGTAATGCGACTTTCAAATAACGTGCTCCATGCTGGTGCGGATCAACACAACCGCGTCGGCAACTATTGACCTACCCCGTGATGACATGAGCACTGAAGATACCTTCATTTCACATCTGATGGAATTGCGCACCCGGTTGATCCGTGCATTCGGAGTTCTAGCGCTGGGATTTCTGCCCTGTGCCTATTATGCACGGGAACTTTACTCGCTTCTGGCACATCCCCTTCTGGAACAACTACCACAAGGTGGACAAATGATTGCCACGGAAATTGTCACCCCGTTCTTTGTTCCGATGAAAGTTGCAATGATGGCTGCTGCGGTCATCACATTGCCGCACACGCTCTATCAGGTGTGGGCCTTCGTTGCGCCGGGGCTGTATTCACACGAAAAACGCATGGTACTGCCGTTGGTTCTTGCTAGCAGTTTCCTATTTGTCTGCGGCATGGCATTTGCCTACTTTGCCGCACTACCATTGGTATTCGAGTTCATCACCCATTTTGCACCTGAAGGGGTGGCGGTAATGACAGATATCGGCAAGTATCTCGACTTTGTCCTGGCCATGTTTATCGCTTTCGGCGTGACTTTTGAAGTACCGGTACTCGTTGTAATGCTGGTCCGAATGAACGTTATTTCAATTGCCAAATTAAAAGATATACGTAGCTACGTCCTGGTTGGGGCATTCGTGGCTGGTGCGATCTTTACCCCACCCGATGTGGTCTCTCAATTCATGCTGGCAGTACCACTTTATCTACTCTATGAACTGGGTATCCTGGCCGCAGGTTTCATGGGGAAACCTTTACCAGTTAAAAGTTGTCAGCTCACGAGTGACGAAGAAAAGAAACAAAGTCAGAATGAAACCGAGATCAAGGAAAGTCGTTAAACCCCAGAGCAATTGGTTAGGAACATCTCTAGCGCTATTCCATAGCATTCTGATCTAATTCCTGGGGAGATGGCTTAGGCCGTTTCCCAACCTTTATTTTGACAACTTTCTCCGCCTGGCTACGCACCACTGTAATCGCTCCAATTTCTCCCGGAGGAAGTGCTGCGATCAGATTAAGCATGACTGACGAATCGTTGACCGCTTTACCGTTCACTGCCACCACGATATCTCCGGGCTTCATCCCAGCATTATCGGCGGGGCCGCCCTTAAGTACCCCCGCAATCAATGCACCATCATCGCTGGTACGCTTAAATGACTCGGCCAATTCTGGAGTCAAATCTTGCACCTCTACACCTATCCAGCCACGTGTCACCCCTCCCGTTTGAATGATCTGCTCCATTATCTGCTTGGCAGTATTGGCAGGAATTGCAAAGCCAATACCAAGTGATCCGCCATTTGGGGAAACAATCGCAGTATTAATACCGATCAGATTTCCAGAAGCATCCACCAGCGCCCCACCAGAATTCCCTGGATTAATAGCAGCATCGGTCTGAATAAAGTTCTCAAAAGTATTAATGCCTAGATGCGACCTTCCCAGTGCGCTAATAATGCCCATAGTTACAGTCTGCCCAACACCAAACGGGTTGCCGATGGCAAGCACCATATCGCCTACCTTGGCGTGATCTGAATGTCCAAAAGTCATAGCCGGTAGCGCTCCCATATTGACCTTTATAACAGCAAGGTCAGTCTCTGGATCCGAACCAATGATGCGCGCCCTAGCTTTTCTGCCATCCATCAGCGCAATATCGATCTCATCCGCGGCCTCAATCACATGATGGTTGGTAAGGATATAGCCTTCTGGACTTACGATTACACCGGAGCCCAGACTTGATGCACGCCTGGACTGCGATTCGAAACGGTCCCCAAAGAAACGTCGAAACATGGGATCATCCAGCAGCGGATGGGCTGCTACCTTGACTTCCTTACTGGTAAAAACATTCACTACTGATGGGGTTGCGATTTGAACGGCATCACTAAAGCCACCAGGCTTGGATGCGCTGTCGCGGACAGCTTCTTTCAGCGTCACCATACCGACATGATTACCCTGAGGTAGTAGCTCAGGGCGCAAGGTGGAGACAACAAACAATACCGCAAGGAATACCGTTACTGTTTGTGCGAAAATTAACCAGAGCTTATGCATAATTTTATCTAGATTTCGGTACCAGAATAATTTCCATAAAAAATAGAGGGAAACATTGATGCGACTCAACGAACTTGAAATCTACTTGAATCAATTGCTCGATGTTAGCCATATACATGATTATTGCCCAAATGGGCTGCAAGTGGAAGGCCGAAGCGAGGTACGTAAGCTGGTTACCGGTGTAACCGCCTCATTTGATTTCCTACAAGCTGCTGTGGACGCGGGTGCGGATGCCGTGTTGGTGCATCACGGTTATTTCTGGCGCGGTGAGAATCAATGCTTAACCGGCAGGAAACGCCGTCGCATTGCACTACTAATAGAAAAAAATCTCAGCCTTTTAGCCTATCACCTGCCGCTGGATGCTCATTTGGAGTTGGGCAATAACGCGCAACTCGGACACAGGCTAGGCCTCATCGAGACTGGTCGTTTTGGCGAACAGAATATTGCTACACAGGGGACTCTGCCTCAGGCTATGACGTTGAAAGATTTTGGAATGAACATAGGGCAGCTATTGTCACGAAGCCCTCTGGTGATTGGTGATCAAAAAAAACCAGTTCACCGGGTAGCTTGGTGTACTGGCGCAGCTCAGAATTATTTTGATGAGGCGATTCAGTTAGGCGTGGATGCATTTATCACCGGTGAAATTTCAGAGCAGAATGTGCATGCCGCACGCGAATCCGGTGTTGCCTTCATTGCGGCTGGACATCATGCCACCGAGCGTTATGGTGTCCAGGCATTAGGAGATCATGTTGCACAGAAATTTGGAATTGCCACACAATTCATCGATCTAGACAACCCGGTATAGCCAACATTGCCATGAATAGAAAGAATAGCGGCCTCACTATTAAGACTAGGGTTCTCTGCGTAAACTCGTTACACAGATATAAATAGGAATGATCATGGGGCAGACGCCGCTACAAGGAATAAAAGTTATTGAAATGGGAACACTCATTGCCGGGCCATTTGCAGCAAGATTAATGGCGGAATTTGGCGCAGAAGTTATCAAGATTGAATCGCCTAAAGATGGCGACCCTCTGAGGCAGTGGCGCAAACTGCATGATGGCACATCATTGTGGTGGTACGTACAGTCACGAAACAAGAAATCAGTAACTATTAATCTCAAAAAAGAAGCCGGTCAGAAAATTATCAGGGAACTGGTTAAAGATGCCGATATTGTCATAGAAAATTTCAGACCGGGTGTGATGGAAGGTTGGAATTTAGGCTGGGATCAACTTAGTTTGATCAATCCAGGGCTCATAATGGTACGAATCTCTGGGTATGGACAAACAGGACCATACCGAAACCGCCCTGGGTTTGGCGCGATTGGAGAGTCCATGGGCGGCCTACGTCACCTCACCGGGTACCCTGAACAGGCACCGGTAAGGGTAGGAGTGTCAATAGGTGACTCTATCGCTGCAATGCATGGCGTAATGGGTGCATTGATGGCCTTGCATCAGCGTACTACAGGAGATGGTAAGGGTCAGGTGGTGGATGTAGCATTATATGAATCGGTATTTAATCTTATGGAAAGCCTACTACCGGAGTACGGAATGTTTGATTTCATCCGGAATCGTAGCGGTGCAGCTCTCCCCGGCATTACCCCATCGAATACATATCCATGCCGTGACAAGAAGTACGTGGTGATTGGGGCTAACGCCGACAGTATTTTTAGGAAGTTGATGATAGCTATTGGCCGCAACGATCTTGCCAATGATCCGGAGCTCGTTCATAACGATGGACGAGTACCTCGTACCAAAGAGCTTGATGAGGTAATTGCGGCATGGACAATGCAACATAGCTTGGATGAAATTCTAGAAGCTCTCAGCAAGGCAGAGGTCCCCGTAGGAAAAATCTATGATATCGCTGATATCGTCAATGATCCTCACTACCAAGCCCGGGGGATGATTCAGCAGTTTGAGCTTCCAGATGGATGTTCTGTAAAGTTACCTGGAATTGTTCCAAAACTGTCAAGAACACCAGGTGAAATCCGTTGGATTGGGCCAAAACTCGGCGCTCATACAGCAGAAGTTCTCCACAGCTTAGGATATGACGAAGCAGCGCAAGAAACGTTAAAAGCAGATGGAATAGTCTAATCGCTATACAGATAACAAGAAGAAGAATTCGTTTAAGAGTGCAGTACTATCATAAAGCCGAGATTTACTTTATATATCAATGCTATCTTGAAAATTTAAGGGTGCAC
>SESD01000460.1_pt1 | contig 25200 bp, 27 predicted proteins | sample 3171411 | NCBI WGS metagenome assembly SESD01 (sample SAMN06051880, study PRJNA518727) | freshwater metagenome | biome: subpolar coniferous forest; feature: holomictic lake; material: water; isolation source: holomictic Lake 442, 16.5 m depth | place: Canada: near Kenora, Ontario | collected...
TTAAGCAGCCACCGGGATCTGAAACAGCCCGCGACAATGGTCGCGTCAGCCGTAACGGCCGAATTGCGCACGCGTTGACGCTGACTACTGCCCCGCAAACACCGCTCCCTGCTCCCGCCAATCCAGCGGCATCACCCGGCGCAGCACGCTCTCCAGATTGATCGCCACATCGGGATTGGCGAGCAGTGGCTCCACAACCGCCGGGGCCAGCAGCGTCAAGCGCAGCAAGCGCCGGGCCTGCGTTACATCGATGCCTTCGGCAGCGGCAATGTCAGTGATCGACCGAAACTTGCCTTCATCGAGCAACCGCTGCCAGTAGTGCGCCAGCCCCAGCGCGCGTATCAATGGCGTGTTCTGCGCCGCCTTGCGCTTGGTGCGCTCTGCTGCGGCCTCCACCGTGAACGCCTGCGGCGCATCCAGTGGCGTGATGATTTCGCGCCTGATGCCGCGTTTGACCAGTGTCCAGGGGATGAAGGTTTCCATCTGCACCCCGCCCGCCGGGCTGGGGATCGGGTAGGTCACCGGTTTGCCGGTCAGCACGCCTTTGTCCATTTTTGCCATTTGGCGTCCTATTCGAAGTTCGTGATGATGTCGCGCTGGGCCTGCCAGTCCACCGGCAGCGGGTTGCGCTGAAACCACATCAGCGTCAGGCGCCGGGGCTGGCGACCGGCCATCAACTGCTCAATGATGTCCGGGGCCAGTAGGGTGAGTCGCAGCAGTTCATTCACGGTGGATGGGTCCAGCCCTTCAGCCCGGGCAATCGCCGAGCCACTGGCCATCGCCCCGGTATCGAGCAAACTCTGCCAATAAAATGCACGCCCGCGGTGCGGACCCGCTCGATGACCCGGAGAAACTGGCTGCGATCATGGACTTGTGGTCGCGCTTGAAACCGCTCGGGCGCATGAGCGTGAACGCCATGATGCACCGGCGCAGCACCATCGCCTGGAAACCGTCGCCAGTCGGGCATTTCCAGCCATCCGCCAAATAGACTTCAGATAAGCAGCCTTGCCACTCAAACTCCATATGTTCCTTTTATTCGTCATATATTTGTATTTGACGAATAAATGGAACATACTCCCGTTGCGATGACCCCCAACACTCAAACTGCCCGCGTCCTCACACTCGCCCGCGAGAAAGGCATCCTGCGCGCAGGCGACCTTGCGGCCGCAGGCATTCCGCGCGTCGTCCTGACACGCCTCACCGGCATCGGCCAGCTCGAGCGGCTCGGTCGCGGTCTGTATCGTCTGCCCGAAACCCAAACTTCCGAACACGAAAGCCTCGCCACCATAGCGCTCAAGGTACCGCAAGCCGTGTTTTGCCTCCTCACGGCCCTGCAGTTCCACGAGCTGACCACCCAACTCCCCCGAGACCTCTGGATCGCCATGCCACGCGGCAGCCATGTCCCCAACATCAACTATCCGCCGGTCAAGATGATCCAGTTCAGCGGCAATGCCTACAGCGAAGGCATCGAAATATTCAAACGCGACCGGGTGAATCTGCGGGTATTCGGCGTCGCCAAGACCATTGCCGACTGTTTCAAACACCGGAATAAGATTGGCCTTGACGTTGCGCTCGAAGCCCTGAGAGACGCCCGCGCCAAGAAGAAGGTCACTTCCGATGACCTGTGGCGTTTCGCCAAGATTTGTCGCGTCGCCAACGTAATGCGCCCCTATCTTGAAGCAATCGAATGAGTAAAGACCTTGCCGCTTCGGTACGGGCACGCCTGCTCAATATCGCCAAAGCAGAGGGCATGGACTTTAATCAAATTCTGGTCCGCATTTATTTCATAGAAAGCGGACGCATCGCGATCAGCCTCGCAGTCGCAACAGGTGAAACGCAGCGATTACGCACGCTTGGCCCCAAAACCGTTCTGGGGGAGATGGGCCTTTACCGTTCGGCCAGACGAAGCGCAAATGTCGTGGTGATCCGAACCATCGCCGACCGCCTTGAGTTCTCCAGCGCCTTGGTCGCCGCGCTGCAGCGGTGACATTTTCCTTCCACAGCGCCTACCGGCGCCACCGCGCCCTGCAAGGGCAATTCCCCCGCCGCGGCATTGCGCCATAGGCTGGAAACCCGCTGTTGATTTCCGCCCAAGACTAAGCCGCTTTAAGTTCTCTGCTTAAAAAAACTCAGCTTTGGGTAGAAAACAAAATAGACATGCCACTCATTGATCTAATTCATTTTTCCGTATAAAATGTGTTTTATGAAAGAAATACGGAAAACACCGATCATTCAGTCTTTGGCTGAGGATGGGCAGCGCCAGTACCTGAACGCGCGATCGACCTTCACCGCGCTCGAGCAAGCGCAAAAAAAGGCTGCCGAGGTGCGCGGCGGCATGTACTGGAAAACCCAGAACGGTGCCGAATACCTTATTCGAACATCGCGCACGAATGGGCAAAAGAGCCTTGGCAGGCGCAGCGATGAAACGCAAGCCACCTACGACGCGTTCATCAAGCGCAAGGCGCTTGCCGAACAAACACTCAAAGAATTGACCGTCGCCATGGAAAAACATCAGCGCCTCAATCGTGCGCTCGATGTCGGGCGCGCACCAAACCTATTGGTGGCCTTGCTCAAGGCTTTTGAGAAGTACGGTCTGTCAGAGCACTTTCTTGTCGTTGGCACGCATGCAATTTACGCCTATGAGGCCGCAGCAGGCGTTCGAGTTGAATCGGCGGCAGCCCTGGCAACCAATGACGTCGATTTCTTGTGGGACACCCGAAAGCGGTTGGTTTTCGTCGCCACAATGAAAAAGCTCGACTCCTCGCTGATCGGCTTGCTGCAAAAAGTCGACCCCACCTTCGCCATCCGGGATGATCAAAAGTACAGCGCAATCAATTCCAAGGGCTTTGAAGTGGACATCATCCGGCGAGAGGCCGGCGATGAGGATCCCCACCCCTTGCAAATCACTCCTAACGAAGATGATTTTTGGGTTACCCAGGCGAGGCGCGCCAACATTTTGCTAAGCGGTCCGAAATTCTCGACCATAGTCAGCTCCTCGGACGGGAAAATGGCAAGGGTAAACACGATCGGACCAATGGCATTTGTGAAATTCAAGCGGTGGATGGCCGAGGTACCGGATCGCGATGACTTGAAGCGCCCGCGTGACCGACTGCAGGCCGATATCATTGAGGAACTGGTGCACGAATACCTGCCCAGCGAGTTGGATGCATCGACGAAAAATCAAAACACGCCGTAGCGCGGCAAGACCCAAAGCGTTTAGCCCAACAAAAATGTCACCCAGCTTTATCGGGTGGCATTTTTACTGGTTGTTCGAAGTAGGCGTTGAACCTCCGTCCGGCACGGACGGAGCCCTGCAAGGGCAATTCCACCGGCTTAGCGGCAGCACCATCGCCCGGAAACCCGCGCCAGTCGTGCCTTTCCAGCCTATTGGTAATTTCACAATACCCATAACGCCATCGCCAACCCACCACCACGGCCAACTGGAAGGCTTGATGTTTTTACTAAACGGCCGGCGGCGCGAAATTACGCCAGTAGTCAGGACGGTCAGCTTGTTCTGCGTAGCTCTGCAAGCGATCCGCCGAAACACCAATCAGGTCACGCGCCGCCTTGCCACGTTGATCAAGGTAGGCATCAAGTTCTGCGATGCATTCTCTAAGCGCGTCGTAACCGCGCATCAACACAAGGGACGTCAGCTCCGTCGCCACGGCACCCGATAGTAAGAATCGGGCGACGTCCAGCCCACTGCGTGCGCCATTGGTGGCCAAAAGCGGAAAGTCGCGACCGACGCGCTTGCGCGCCAGCGCGATGCATCGCGCAGTCAGCGGCAGCGCCCAGCCCCCCCCGATCGCAGCCGAGGTGCCAAGCATGGGCGCTTCAGTTTCCAGATCCGGCATGAACCCCATGAATCGCCCCATCAGGATGACTGCATCCGCACCACCACGTTGTGCCGCGGCTGCAAGCGCCGGCGGATCCTCGCTCTGGCCGGTGAGCTTTATCCACAACGGCAGGCTTGTCGCCGCGCGCAACTGGCCGACAATGGCTTCAATTCGACCTGCGTCGCGTTCCAGCACAATTGCGCCTTTGGCAGCTTCATCACCATGCGGCGCACCGATGTTCACTTCAAGGACTCTAAAACCCATTGCTTCTATGCTTTGTGCATAGGCAACGCATTGCTCGGTTCCACTCAAAATAAGGCTGGGAATAACATAGCTGCCCACCCTGCCCGCCTCACGGTCCAACTCTATTAACTGCCGCATCCAGGGCGCAAACTCCTGCTGAATCAGTCCGGATCGACAGAACACCGTCGCGTCACGCGGTGCCTTGAAGTCCCACGGCAACGCCCCCCACTGCTGATCGAGCATGAGATAGTCGGTCTTGTCGAGCTGGCTCCGGGCAGCCTGAGACTCATTGATGGATTTGGCAACCACCGCCCCGGCACCGCTGGCAATAGCCGCGCGTATGCCCGTCTCGTCCATCGTATGCTCACCAGAGCCACAAATGACCGGGTTTTTCAGGACGACCTTGCCAATCACCGTCTGCAAATCTGCCATACACCCGCCTTTAGCTTTGACTTCCCCCGCGGGAGTAAAAATTACTCAGCGGCCGCTCCTGATGATTTGATGATCCCCGCCCAGCGTGGAATTTCAATCTTCAGGCGTTGCGTAACGCGCTCCGGACCGCCGCCTTCCGGTTCTGCACCAATCACCGAAAGGCGTGCCCGGACAGCGGCTGTTTGCAATGCCTTGTTCAGGGCGAGGTTGAGCTTTTGGACAATCTCCGGAGGCGTTCCTCGCGGAGCCATTAAGGCGATCCATGAGCTGACGTCGAAATCGCGGTAACCGAGCTCCATCAGGGTCGGCGTATTCGGCAGCAAGGACGAGCGCTTTGGCGTGGTTACGGCAAGCGCCCGCAGTTTTCCGGAGTTCACCAGCGGCGCGGCAGTCGGAACAATATCCATCATCACGTCGAGTCGCCCCGCCATGAGTTCGGCTAACGCCGGCGCGCTTCCTTTAAAGGGAATGTGCAACCACTTGATCGCGTTTTGTTCCTGGAAATACTCACCCATCAGGTGATTGATGCTACCGCTGCCTGCCGACCCCATGTTCAAGGACTGCGCCGACGCTTTCGAGAGCGCCACCAACGCGCTTACCGTATCCGCTTTGACGCCCGGGCTGACAACCAGCACGCCCGGTGTGCTTGCGTACCATATGACCGGATCGAAGCGGGTCAGCGGATCGAAGTTGCGATCCTTGTAAAGGGACGGGCCCATGGTGAGCGGCCCAGCCGAACCCACAGCAAGGGTATACCCGTCCGGCGACGCACCAGCCACCTGTTCGAGTGCGAGCAAGCCGCCTACGCCGGGCCTGTTTTCAACAACAAACGTCTGACCAAACGATTCGGTCAACGCGGCGGCAATCTGTCTTCCGATGAGATCGATGGCGCCGCCGGGCGCAAACGGCACCAACAAGCGTACCGGGTGACTCGGATATGACGCAATGGATGCTGTTTGTGAAAATGCATTCTGGCTCAGCAGAGACAGGCACAAGGCAGCGGCAAAGACGTTTAAGTGAAAAATCTTCATGGGAGGGCAATCCTGTATGAGTTCAACCGTACTCAGGGCGCTGTGGCGTAAATACGTCGAGGTTCAGCACCGGCTCATCCCCGACCACCTCACCCCAGTGCATCGTGTCTGGCGGCACCACCAGCAGACCGCCCGCCGACAGCAGCGTCTGTTCCTCACCGATGTGAAAACGTATCTGCCCCGCGAGGATATACACGATTTGCTCATGCGGATGCTTGTGCGGAAGCGGCGTATGTCCGGGCATCAGACGGTGCAGGGCCAGAGTGGCCCCGTCGCCAGAAAACGCCTTGCGCTGCACACCATCGCGCACCGGCTGCCACTCGATAGCATTCCAGTCGATTTGATGAATATTCATGCCCCACCTTTCATGAAAACTACTTCGCCTTGCCGAAAAGACCGCCCGGCCGCGCCAGCAAAAACACCAGAAGAATGCTCAATGCGGCGACGTTCTTAAAGCCCGCACCGAACATGACGATTGCCGCTGCCTGCGCGACGCCAAGCATGATGCCGCCCGCCAGCGCACCACCGGCACTGCCAAACCCGCCGAGGATTGCGGCGATGAAACCGCTGATGGCGAACGGTACGCCGACGTTGAACGCCGTGTACTGGGTCGGCGTGATCAGGATACCGGCCACAGCGCCAAGCCCGGCCGACAGCGCGAATGAGAAACTCAGCATCCGTGAAACCGGAATGCCCTGCAAGGCGGCGGCCTCCCGATTGATGGAGCAGGCGCGCATGGCGCGGCCGGTGCGCGAGCGAGCGAAAAACACCGCCAGTGCCGCAACCAGCAGCAGGGAAACACCGGCCACCCACAGCAGCTGCACGCTGATCGCGACACCTGCGAGTTTGAAAGGCGGCGCCTCGGACAATCCGGGAAAAGTCCTGGGCTGGTCGCCCGCCACGAGCAGTGTCAGCCGTTCAATCACGATTTGGGCGGCAAGCGTGGCAAGTATCATCACAAACATGGTCGCGTTGCGCCGCCATAAGGGTCGCACGACCAAGCGCTCTATCGCCATGCCGAACAGAGACACGACACAGATTGCCAACAGCGCGGCCAATGGCAGCGGCAATCCGGCGCGGGTAAATAAGGCATGCGTGATCATGCCACCGAGCATGACAAACACACCCTGGGCGAAATTGACGATGCCACTGGCGTTATAGATGACGCAAAATCCGATACCGATCAATCCGTAAATGCAACCGGTGCCGATACCCGAAACAAGGGTCTGGATCAGGAAAGTCACATCAAGCATGTGCCCGACCCTCCGCAACCGGCGTTCCGGTATCGACTCCACCCAGGTAGGCTTCGAGCACCGCCGGATCGTTCTGGACTTCCTCGGGCGTGCCCTCGGCGATCTTGCGGCCGAAATCGAGCACCAGAATATGGCTGGCGATACGCATGACCAGGCTCATATCGTGTTCGATCAACAACACCGTAATGCCGCGCGCAATCACCGCGCGGATCACCCCTGCCAGATGCTCGGTCTCGACCGCGTTCAAGCCTGCCGCAGGCTCGTCCAGGAGCAGCAGCTTCGGGCCGGCGGCCATCGCCCGCGCCACTTCAAGCAGGCGTTGCTGGCCATATGTCAGCGAAGAGGCGGGCAGATCGGCCCGATCGGCAAGTCCGACAAAACTGAGCAGCTCGCGGGATGTCGCCGCAGCATCATCGAGCTCGCGCCGCGCCCGTTTCGTGCGCGCAAGGGCCGCCCATACCCCGCCGCTACCGCGCAGGTGGCAGCCGACCTCGACATTCTGGTGGGCGGTTAAATCGGGAAAAAGCTGGACCAACTGAAAGGTGCGCACGATACCGCGCGCCGCCACATGATGCGGCGCCAGCGCCGTGATGTCCTCGCCTTGAAAACGGATATGCCCTTCACTTGGCGGCATGAAACCGGAGATCAAATTGAAAAGCGTGGTCTTGCCCGCTCCATTGGGACCGATGATCGCGCTCACCTTGCCCGGTTCAATGTCGAAGCTGACCTTGTCGACCGCGGTAAGTCCGCCGAATTGCCGCGTCACCCCCTCAATGCTGAGCAGGCTCATGCGCCGCCTTCCTTCTTGCGCGCCGTCCACAAACGCGACAGCGAGGCGATGCCCTTGGGGGCATAGATCAGGATCACGATCAGTGCCACGCCATAGGCGAGGTCTTGATAGTCCTTAAAGCCGCGGAAAGTCTCGGGCAGGAGGCTGATGATAAAGGCGCCTATCAAAGGTCCGTAGACGGTGCCTATACCACCGACATAGAGCATGGTGAAGCCCAGCACCACCATGTGCAGACCAAACATTTCCGGGCTGATGAAACCGACGAAATGCGCGAACATCGATCCGGCGAACGCCGCGTAGACAGCCGCGATCACGAACGCCAGCAGCTTGTAGCGCGCGACATCAATACCCAGGGCGCGGGCTGCATCCTCGCTGCCGGCGATCGCCGCAAGCGCATGCCCGAGGCGCGAGGCCTTGAGACGGCTTGATACCCAGACGGAGAACCCCAGCGCCACCAGCAAGGAGGCCAGTTGCGCGCGATCATTGGGCAGTTCCCAGCCAAACGCCCCCAGCGCGGGAATCGCGGCAATCCCGGTATAGCCCATGGTGACGCGGTCCCATTGCACCGCGATCTCCTGCACGATCATCCCCAGCGCAAGCGTGGCCATTGCCAGGTAATGCCCGCGCAGGCGCAGCGTCGGATAGCCGATCAAAAGTGCGAGCAAGGCGGCTGCGGCAATGCCAAGAGGCATGGCAAGGAATACCGGCCAACCGTGGGTGGCGGTCAATACGGCCGAGGTATAGCCTCCGATCGCGGCAAACGCGTTCTGCCCGAAGGACACCTGTCCGGTGTAGCCCATGAAAAAATTCAGCCCGGTGACAAAAATCGCGTAAAGCGCGGCAAAACCCAGCACCGTCACCAGGTAGCCGCCGGCTATGAATGCATACGCCAGCACCCCCGCACCGGCAAGCCAGGGCAGCAGGAAGTAAAGGCTTGATATCTTACGCGGCGGCAAAGTAGTAGCGCGCAAGGTCATGTGGCGAGGCAATCTGATCGGGGGTGACCTCTGCCACCACCCGCCCGACTGATAACAGGTAGGCGCGTTTGGCCAGTTTCAGCGCCAGAGGCGCGCGCTGCTCCACCAGCAGAATGCCCAGACCCTCCCGGTTGAGTTGTCCGAGTGTTTCCAGTATCTCGGCGGCCAGACGCGGCGCGAGCCCCAGGGAAGGCTCATCGAGCAGCAGCAAGCGGGGTCCAGCCATCATCGCGCGCCCAATGGCGAGCATCTGCTGCTCGCCGCCTGATAACGACCCGGCAAGCTGGGTCTGGCGATCCTTGAGCCGCGGAAACAAGGCAAATACACGCTCCAGTCGCGCGGCGATCTCGCCATGGCGCGCACCCAACAGGTAAGCACCAAGATCGAGATTCTCGCGCACCGACATCGGACCGAAAATACCCCGCCCTTCGGGGACGAGGATCACTCCGCGCATCGCCACCGCACAGGTGTCGTCGCGCGGCAGGTCGACTCCCTCAAAGCGCACCCGGCCAGCACCCGGCGTCAGACCCATGATCGCGCGCAGCAGGGTCGACTTGCCCGCGCCATTCGGACCGAGCACCGCCACCAACTCACCACTGGCCAGCTTAAGGTCGGTCGGATGCAGCGCTTCGACATTGCCGTAGTGCGCCGACAGGCCTTCGACCGAGAGCAGGGATTCCACCTTATTGACCGGGCAGGCCCGTTACTTGACGATTTTGATCTTGCCCGCCTGGATGGTGGCAAGCGCAAACGGGTTTTGCGTGATGCCATAGTGGCTGGCCGCGCTAAAGTTATAAATGCCGGTCGTACCCTGGAAGCCGGCAATGGACTCGAGCGCATCGCGCACCTTGGGGCCATCAAAGGAATTCGCCTTCTGGATTGCCGCCATGGTGATCATCACCGCATCCCAACCGCGGCCCGCCCAGTTCGGATCACGATCTGCAAATTTGGCTTTCCACGGCACGAGGAAATCACCGATCGCCTTCTTCAGTGCACCTTCCTGGAGGGCATCGACAATCTGCGATGGTGCTGCGACAAAAAAGAACTGGTCGCCCAACACGTCGGCCACCGGACGAAACACCGCCAGGTCTTCAATTGAAGTGAGCATCAGCATGGGCAGGCCCAGCTGCTTGATATTTTTCGCCGCCGTCAGCGTGGTGCCGCCAAGGCCGATCTTGAGTACCGCACCGACGCCGCCGGAGTTCATCTTGCCGATCTGTACCGAGAGGTCCGCATCGTCCTGCTTGTACTGATCCACCCCAACCAGGGTGATGCCGTAATTGACCGCGATCTTTTCAGCCACGCTCTTTTGTATGTTTGCATAGGGGCTGGGGTCATAAAGCACGCCAACCTTGCGAATCTGCGTGTTGTCCTTCAGGTACTCGAGCCGCTTTTCGACCTCAAAACGGGCCGGTGGCAGCGTGCTGAAAGCCCACTTTATGTGATCTTCGGTATTCGGCAGAATCGAGCACAAAACCATCGGGATCTGCGCGCGCACTACTATGGCTGCGGCGGCAAGGTTGCCGGCGGAAACACAGCCGGAAAGAAAAATGTCGACCTTGTCGGACGAAATCATCTTGCGATACACAGTCACCGCCTCCTGCGGCTCGGAGCGGTTGTCCTCGACGATCACCTCGATTTTGCGGCCGTTGATGCCGCCCTTGCTGTTCAGGGCATCGACGGCAACCTTCACGCCGTCGGTCCACGCCCGATCCACGGTGGCGGCGTAACCGGTAAGCCCCGCCGAAATGCCAATCTTGTAGGTCTGTTGTGCCGACGCGACGGCAGAAAACATCGTCGCCACCGCCACCGCCACCGTTGCCACGCCAATCTTGACTGTTGTTTTCATCACCTGCCTCCTTGTTAAGTTCCCATTTTATTAAAATACATGCGCTTCCACCGCGTGCTGCGTTCAGCCCCCCGGAAGGCCGTAACCGCCGCCTCCCGGCGTTTCGAGCACCACCACGTCATCGGGTTTCAAGGTAATCTTGCGCGCCTCAGAAACGTCCTTGCCGTTAACACGAAAATGCCCTCCGGCACCGGGCATCCCGCCCTCCAACCCCTCCGGTCCGGCGCCCAGACGACTTGGCACGGCATTGAGGGTCCAAGGATATTCTGTGCGCATATGGAACTGGATCACCTGTCCATCGCCACCGCGCGCACGACCCGCGCCACCGCTGCCAAGACGCAGTTCCTTGCGATCGAAAACTATTGGCATCGCCGCCTCCAGTATCTCCACCGGCACCGCCGCTACACCGGTCGGGTAACAGGTGGCCGACGGGCCCGGCTTGGTCCGGCGCGCCCCCATACCCCCGGAATAATTGAACATCGACGAGGTGAAAGCGCGGCCGTTATCGTGCTTTCCCTGGATTTGCATGGTCCAGACCGCACCGGCCCCTTCAGCCAGGACGCGCTCTGGCATCACATGGTAGAGCGCCTTTAGAATCGGCATCGGCACATACATGCCGACCACATGGCGCGCATTGACCGGCGCCGGATATTCGCAATTGACAATCGATCCCTTGGGTGCGCTGATCTTGATCGGGGCAAGCGATCCGTGATTGTTCGGCAGGTCCGGATTCAGGCAACTGCGAATCGCGAAAGTCGAATAGGCGTGGGTATAGTTCATCACCACGTTGATGCCGGCGGTGCTGGCGCCCGAACTGCCGGCAAAATCAATCAGCACCTCTCCGGCCACTGCGTCGATTGTCACCGCGGTTTTCAAGGTGATGATCTCCCCGCCCGGAACATCGAATTGCGACTCGCCATGATAGGTGCCGGGTTTGAGCTTGCGAATTGCCGCCCGCGTCGCCTCCTCTGAACGGCGGATGATCTCGTCGGACAACGCCTCGATGTCCTCCAGTCCGTAGCGATCGCACATCGCAATCAGCCGTTCGCCGCCGGCAGTACCGCTTGACACCTGTGCCGCAAGATCGCCAAACACGTGGTCGGGCGTGCGCACATTGCTGCGAATGATCTCATGCAGGGTCGCATTGGGTACGCCGCGTTCATGAAATTTTAGCGGCGGAATCCACAAGCCCTCCTCATGCACATCGCGCGCCCCCGCACCGATGCCATAGCCGCCGATATCCGTATGGTGAATCGTCGACCCGACGTAACCGACCAGGCGATCACCCCTGAAAATGGGCGTCATCAGCGTGATGTCGAAAAAATGTCCGGCGGAAATCCACGGATCGTTGGTGATCAGCACGTCGCCCGGCGACTGCTTGCCCGCAAACAAGCGGTGCAGATGGCCACCGGCCGCGGCCAGTGAGTTTATGTGACCGGGCGTGCCGGTATTGGCCTGGGCAACCATCCTGCCCCGCGCGTCAAACAACGCGCTGGCGAGGTCTCCCGCCTCACGCACAATCGGCGAGAAGGCAATACGTTGCAGCGCCTTGGCCTGCTCGCTGACAATGCCAATCACATTGGACCAGAGGATTTCGAGTTCGATACCGTCGAGCTTGACTGTCATGACGCTTTCTCCAGGGTCGCTACTACGCAGGCAAAGCGATCGACCGTGGCGTGCCAGCCGGGCGGCAACACGATGGTTGTCTCACGTTCCTCGATAATGGCCGGACCGTCGAGAACCTGGCCCGTGGCCAGCGCGTTGCGGTCGTACACCGCTACCGCTTGGTTGTCGCCCCACAGATGCACCGCCCGCGTGCGCTTGGGCTTGCCCGCGCCGGACTGGGATACCACCGCCGGATGGAACGGAACCAGCGGCCCGCGCACAGTCAGGCGCCAGCTAACGATCTCGAGCGGCACGTGCGAGGGGTTGAATCCATACTGCGCCAGGTAGACACGCTCGAATGCTGTACGAACGGCTTTGGCGTCGCGCTTTTCACGCGGGTCGGCGGCGAAAGTCAGTCCTACTTCGTTTTGCTGTCCGAAATAGCGCAGATCGGCACCGAAAGTCATGGTTACGTCGGCCCGCGCGCAACCGGCATTCGCCAGCGCTGTCAAACCCTCATTGGTCATTTCCGTGAAAAGCCGGTCGGTTCGATCCCAATCAATCGCATCGAGCAGACCCAGGGCACTTCGCACCAGGTCGAGGCGCACCGGGGTCACCAGTGTGCCAAAGGCGGATAACACACTTGCCTGAGGTGGAAAGATAACCGCCGTGCTCGAGAGCAGCGCACCGACCTCGCATGCATGCACCGGACCCGCACCGCCAAAGGCGAACAGCGGCATACCGCGATAGTCCACGCCACGATCGGTTGCGTGCGCGCGGGTGGCCGCGGCCATTGCTTCGGCCACGATGCGAAAGATACCGCGTGCGGTTTCATGCGAACCGGTGCCAAGCTGGTCACCCACCCGCACCATCGCCGCTTCTGCCGCCGCGAGGTCGAGTTTCATGTCGCCGCCGAGGAAATTACCCGCATCAAGCAAACCCAGAACGAGATCCGCATCTGTCACGGTCGGATTGAGTCCGCCGCGTCCGTAACACGCCGGTCCCGGTTCTGCACCGGCGCTTTCGGGGCCAACCTTGAGCAGCCCCAAATCGTCGACGTGGGCGATGCTGCCGCCGCCGGCACCGATCTCGATCATGTCAATCGATGGAATCGTAACCGGCATGCCGCTGCCTTCCTTGAATCGGTACTTGCGATCAGCTTCGAACACGCCGGTGACCAGCGGTTTGCGATCCTCAATCAGGCAGGCCTTGGCGGTGGTGCCGCCCATGTCGAATGACATCAGGCGATCCAAACCGAGTACTTCGGCATAGTGACTGGCCGCCAGCGCGCCGGCAGCCGGCCCGCTTTCGATCATGCGCACCGGATTTCGCCCGGCCACCTCCACCCCGATAATGCCGCCCGAAGACAACATGATCAGCGGGTCATTGGCAAACTTTTCAAGTTTGAGGCGCTCTGCCAAACCACGCAGGTAAGGCAACGAGACCGGCATGGTGTAGGCGTTGATCGCGGTGGTGGAGGCGCGCGGGTACTCGCGAATCTGCGGTGCCACATCCGATGAAAGGGAAACGAATAAGTCGGGTGCGCATTCGCGCAGCACTTCGGCCACCGCGCGTTCATTCGCAGGATTGGCATAGCTGTTGAGCAGGCAGATTGCAACCGATTTGACACGGGCCGTTTTGATGGCCTCGGCAATCCCTTCCAGGACCTTGCGATCCGGCGCCGCAGTCACGGTGCCGTCAGACAGGGTGCGCTCGGGGACGCCATAGGTCAGCTCGCGGGGAATCAGCGGCGGCTGGAATTCAATCTGCGGATCGTACATTTCGTAGCGATGCTCATTTCGAATTGACAGCACGTCGCGAAAGCCCTCGGTCACGAGCATCGCGGTAACCTCGCCTTTACGCTCTATCAAGGTGTTGGTGACCACGGTGGTGGCATGAACAACGACACCGTTGATGTCCACCGGCGTGAGGCCGCCCTTCCTCAGCACCGCGTGAACCCCGTCAAAAAATCCCTCAAGAAGGCTTTTGGGTGTGGTCAGTGTCTTGTCGACAACCAGCGTGCCATCCGAGCCGCGCAACACAATGTCGGTAAACGTTCCGCCGATGTCAACGGCAAGGGAATATGTTGGTTTCAATCGCCTCTCCAGCCCAGATTTTTTGAAATTCGCCGCGCCGCATCCCGCACCATTGCAAGTTGCTTCGCTTCCGGTTTTGATCCGATATATTGCGTTGACCCGACGATCGCGATGGTTCCGGCGAAGCTGCCACGATGATCGAACACCGGGGCAGCCAGTGCATTGACGCCGAACACCACCTCGTTGGCTGCGGTTGCCCACCCCTGCTTCCTCGCCGCAACCACCCGCTTCCTTAGCAACGCCCCGCTCAATGCCGAATCGCGTCTCACCCGGGTCGCCACCGGGTTCATGCAGGTCTCCAGCAACTGCGCCGGACCAAAGGCGAGCGCCACCTTGCCGTGTGCGCTGCTGTGAAGATCCATCTGCGTTCCGGGCCGGATGCCGAATTCGACCACGGTATTCCCCTGCACCAAATCGAGAATCAGGACCTTGTCGTGCACCAGCGTCGAAAGGGTGACAGCCTGACCCGATTCGTTCCGCAGGCGTTCCATTTCCGCGCGTGCCGCACCAAGAATGCCAAAACGTTCCCGCAGCCGTTCACCCAGTTGGAACAGTTTGATACCCGGCTCGTAGCGCAGGCTCAGGACGTCTTGACGGACAAATTCGCGATTGACCAAGGTTCGCAGGTGGCGATGAATGGTCGTTTTGGACGTGCCGAATTCCCGGGCCAAATCAGTCACGCCGCATTGCCCCGGCTGCAGTGCGAGGTATTCAAGAAGGCGTAATGTCAGGTCGGCCGTTTCGCGGGCAGCGCTGGTCGTCACATTTGTCGTCACACTCGCAGCTTGGGCCTTGCCGTCTTTTTTTGCCGCGGTTGCCATGCATCTTCACCTTATGCTTCCTCTGAGAAGCGAATTCGAAAACCGCCAAAACAAACCAGTGCGTTCCGTTTAACGTAACATTGTTTTGTTTACCGTACCGAGTTAAACTGCTCACGTCAATCATGCAACGCAACATACGCGTGCCACGATCCGGTCATTCCCACGGCACGCATTTGTCAAGGAGCTCGGGTTTCCGGGCCGGCTTGCACGTAATATTAAAAATATTTGCACCGATCTTGCGGCACGAGATACCGTGTGTGGAAATCATACAAATAAACCAGCCGCGACCGTCAAGGGGAAAAACGTGAACAGAAAATCTTTTTTTCGTATCGCAGCGTATTGCGTCGCCGCCGCCTGCCTGTTTCCGGGCAGCGCCTTCGCGCAGCAAACATGGCCGGACAAGCCGACCAAAATCATCGTCCCGTTTCCCGCTGGTGGCAGCACCGACGTGGTGGCACGGCTGATCGCACAGCGCTTGACGCAAAAGTTCGGCCAACCATTCATCGTTGAGAACCGCGCGGGTGCCGGTGGCAACATCGGCACCGATTCGGTGGCCAAAGCGGCGCCCGATGGCTATACGCTGGCGATGTCGACATCAGGTCCGCTGGCAAACAACAAATTTCTCTATAAGTCGATGGGCTACGACCCGGTCAAGGACCTTGCTCCCATTGTGCTGGTGGGCGAGATTCCCCTGATCATCGTCGCCAACCCGGGAGTTCCGGCAAAAACTCTGAAGGAGTTCGTCGATTTGGCGCGCAGCCAGCCGGGCAAACTCAACGTCGGCTCTCCCGGCAACGGGACCATCGGGCATCTCGCCCTGGAATTGCTCAAGTCGGAGACAAAGGTCGATCTGGTACACGTGCCCTTCAAAGGCGACGCACCGGCGATGACCGACGTGCTCGCGGGTAACATCCAGGCGGTTGTGACGCCGGTAACCTCGTACATCAAGAATGTGCAGGCCGGAAAAATAAAAGGGCTGGCGATGACATCAAAAACGCGGTTCGTGTCGCTGATGGAGGTGCCCACAGCACTGGAACAGGGCATCGAACTGGAAGCAAGCGTATGGTTCGCGCTGGTTGGACCGGCCGGCATGCCGCGCCCGGTGATCGAGGCCCTCAACCACGAGGTCAACGCCATCCTCACGGCACCCGAAACACGCGAACGCCTAGAGCAGTTCGGCGCACAGGCCGGCGGCGGCGCGCCAGAGCGCCTCGGCACTTTGATGGCATCGGAAGCAGCGAAATGGAAACGCGTGATCGAGAGTACCGGCGCCAAGCTCGATTGATGTTCGCCAACTCATCGCCGGAGCGGATTCAGTGCGCGTAGGCATCATCGGGGCGGGCGCGATAGGTGGCTTTTTCGCCGCGCGGCTGGCGCACGCCGGCGTGCAGGTAAGCGTTGTCGCGCGCGGACGCACGCTGGAGGCCATTCGCAGCAATGGCATCTGGTTCGAGAGTAACACCGAGCGATTCAATACGCCTGTGCGCGCCAGCCACATCGCGGCCGACCTGGGACCGCAGGATGCGGTAATCATCGCGGTAAAAGCCCCCGCGCTGGCCGAAGCGGCAAAATCAGTCGCCCCGCTGCTCGGCCCCGAAACGGTGATAGTGCCGGCGATGAACGGTCTGCCCTGGTGGTACTTCCTTGGCGACGGCGTGCCGCTCGCCGGCATGCGCCTCAACGCAGTCGATCATGAAGGCACCATCGAATCGGCCATCGCGCTGGAGCGGGTGGTCGGGGCGGTGGTGTTTCCCTCGTGCTCCTCGCCGCAACCCGGTTTTGTGCAGCACGCCTCGGGCACGCGCGTGGTGCTTGGCGAAGCCCTTGGCGGGAACAGTACGCGCGTCGAAGCTCTGGTGGCCTGCCTCAAGACGGCCGGCATCGCCGCCGAACAAAGCGCGGATGTGCGGCGCGAGATATGGCTGAAACTCCTCGGTAACGTCTGCTTCAATCCGGTCAGTCTGCTGACCGGATCGCCCACTGACAAAATGATCGCCGATCCCGGGCTTCACGCCTTGTTCACCGGAATGATGCGCGAAATGCTCGCACTGGGCGAACGCCTTGGCATCGCGGTCGACATCGATCCAGCGGCACGCATTGAGGTGGCGCGCAAACTGGGCAACGTCAAGACCTCGATGCTGCAGGACTTCGAAGCGCACCGGCCGGTCGAGATCGGCGGCATTATCGGTTCGGTGGTTGAATGTGCCGCGGTGGCGGAACACGCGGTGCCGCTGCTGCAGTGCGTGCATGCCTTGTGCACGATCAGGGCGCGCAACGGTACAGTGCCGGTCGCGGCTATCCAAGCGACGATGGCCGCGGACTGATGCCATGACCATCGCCAGCCAGCTCATCCGCTCGGTGACAGCCAAGCTGTACGAGATTTCACTGAAGAAAATTCCCGAAGACACCAAGTCAGCCCTTAACCGCGCGCACGGCCGTGAGACGGGCGAACTGGGTCGCAAGATGCTCACCATCATGCTCAAGAGCGCGGATGCGGCCGAATCCGGCGGGACGCTGGTGTGCTCCGATGTCGGCGTGCCGGTGTACCTGGTGCGCATCGGCACTGGCGCACGCCTGGAGGCGGGGTTCCGCCAGGCGATCACCGACGGCTTTGCCGACCTTGTCGACGCCATCGATCCGCCGATTCTGAAAATGGTCACCAATCCGCTGACCCTGCAGCGCAGTTACAAGGGCAAGGGCATGCCGATTGTCACTTTCGACCTGATTGATGACGCCGATTACGTCGAAATCATCTGTTCGCCCAAAGCGCTGGGTACCGGGCGCTGGGAGGCGGTGGAGACCTTTGTCAGCCCGTCCCTTGAGACGATTGAAAGATACGTCCTCGACACCGTCATACGCGCCGGATCACAACCCTGCCTGCCGATGGTGGTGGGCGTCGGCATAGGCGGCACCCTCGATTACGCCGCCAAAATGGGCAAGGAAGCGATACTCAGGCCGGTCGGGTCGGTCAACGCCGAACCATTGCTAGCCGACATGGAAAAACGCCTGCTCGCGGCCATCAATGCAACGGGCTTCGGCCCGATGGGCACCGGTGGCGACAACACCGCCATGGCGGTGCACGTCGATTACTCTTTCGGCCATGGCTTCACGCCGGTTGCCGTGTTCATCAACTGCTGGATCAACCGCCGCACCCGCGCCCGCATATACAACAGCGGCGAAGTGACCTGGGGCGAATAAGCCGGTGAGTACGCACCACCGCCTCAAACTGCCGTTGTGCGAACAGGACGTTCGTGCGCTTGCCCTCGGCGATACGGTAAGCCTTGCCGGAGAAATTGTCGTCACCATCGGACTGCCGACCCACCAGCGCATTGCCGAATACCTGCTCGAGGGCAAGGCCTTGCCCATCGAACTTCACGGCGGTGCGTTCCTGCACCTTAGCTGCTACAACGACGAAGGCGCCGATGGACCGCAGGCTCTCTACCTTGGCACCACCACCAGCACCCGCTTCAATGCATTCATGCCCTCTTTCATTCGCGGCTACGGCTTGCGGCTGGTCGGTGGCAAAGGCGGCCTCGACGAAGAATGTGCGCTCGCCATGCAGGAAACCGGCTGCGTGTACCTGTCTTTCCTCGGTGGCGGCACCGCGCTGATGTCGCAAGCGCTGCGCCGCGTGGTGGACGTGCAGTGGACCGATCTGATTTCCCAGTTTCGGTTGATCAAACTGCAGGTCGAGGACCTCGGTCCGGCGACCGTCGCCATTGACGCACATGGCAACAGCCTCTATGCGAACCTGCGTCGCAATGCGGACGAGCGCCTGTCGGGCATTGTCGCCAAGCTCAATGCCGACCGGACAAATCCGCCGCGCTAATGCAACTTTTTATTTCCGACAACCCCACCTTAGGACCACCATGAGCCAGAACCAGAACACCGCCAAAACTCCCGTAACCCCCGTCGACGCAGCGCTCGAAAAACGTGTAGACGCGCTGCTCAAGGGCGCCATCGACATGCACTGCCACAGCGGCCCGTCGGTCATGCCCAGAAGCCTCGATCACATCGACGCGCTCGAGGAGGCGGCCTCGGCCGGGATGCGCGCGCTGCTGTTCAAGGACCACTACTATTCGGCGACACCGATCACCGAACTGCTCAAGGGACGCTACCAGCACCTCCGGGTGGAAATGTTCTCCGGGGTTCCGCTCAACGATTGCTGCGGCGGGCTCAATCCCTACGCCGTCGATCACGGCCTCAAGCTCGGGGCACGCCTGATCTGGATGCCGACCTTCTCGGCGGCAAACCATGTGCGCCACAATCACCGCAAGAAAATGCTCGCCACCAAGGTACCGATGATGCCCGCTACCCTGCTAACGGTGGTTGACGAACGCGGCCGGCTTAAGGACGAGGTCAAACTCATCCTCGACCAGATTGCCGAATTCGACGCCGTGCTCTCGGCAGGACACCTGCACATCAGCGAAATCTGGCCCTTGTTCGACGAGGCGAAAAAGCGCGGCGTCAAGCGCCGACTGGTGCAGCATCCGACCTATACGATTGACGCGACCCTGGCGGATATCAGCGAACTTGCCGCGGACGGCGCCTGGCTTGAACACTCCCTGTGCATGTTCATTGATGAGTCGCGTTTCAAGCACTGGACCGGTGAAGAACTGAAAGAAATGATTACTGCGGGCACGGTCGAAAAAACCATACTCGGCTCCGACCTCGGCCAGATCAAGAATCCCACGCCGGTTACCGGCTTTCGCGCGGTGATCCGGCTGTGCCTGGCCCAGGGGTACAAGGACGAGGAAATCCGCAAGCTTGTCGGCGGAAATGCGGCACAATTACTCGGCATGGACGAAATCGCCAAGAGCGCCTGATGGCCGATTTTGTCACGGTTGAGGCCGCCGGCCTGGATACCGCCGAAGCCTACCGCCTGATCATCGGTTGTGTCACGCCGCGGCCGATCGCCTGGATCACCACCGCGGATGCCGCCGGGCGCGTCAACACCGCGCCGTTTTCCTCATACAACTATGTAGCGCACAGCCCGCCAATGCTTGCGGTGAATATCGGCACGCGTGACGGCAAGCTCAAAGACACAGCGCGCAATATCGTTGAAACCGGCGAGTTCGTGGTAAATGTGGCGACCGTGGCCAATATGGACCTGATGCACGACTGCAGCGCGGATTACCCCGCCGATGTGAGCGAAGCAGAGGCGCTGGGCATCGCGTTGCTGCCCGGCACAAAGACGCGCGTGCCGCGCATCGCTGCTGCGCCGGTGCAGATGGAATGCCGCCTGGAACGGGCCATCACCCTTGGCCGCGGACTGAACACACTTTACATCGGCGAAGTGCTGGCATTCCACCTTTCGCGCGAGGTCTACGACGGCAGGCACGTCGACAGCGTGCGCATGCAGCCGGTGGCCCGCCTGGGCGGCCCCTACTATGCCGCACTGGGCGAGATATTTACCCGTCCGGTTTTACAAAAACCACCCCGATAAGGATTAACCCGCTCCATGTCAAACGAACGCATCGTCGGCTCCGGCATCAAGACCGGCACTTTCATCAAGACCGCCTCGCCACAGATAGTCGAAATCCTCGGTCTTGTCGGACTCGATTTCGCAGTCATTGACGCAGAGCACGCGCCCTTTGATCGCAATCACCTCGACATGATGCTGCTCGCCGGTCGCGCGGCCACTCTGCCGCTGCTGGTACGCATTCCCGACACCGCCCCTGCCACCATCCTGTCCGTACTCGACATGGGTGCGGCCGGCCTCGTGGTGCCGCACGTGGACAGTGCGGACGAAGCAAGGGACATCGTCGCGCGGGCGCGTTACCGCGGCGGTGTACGCGGGTTTTCCGGTTCGCCGCGCTTTGCCGGCTACGGCAGCATGGGCATGAAGGCCGCCCTTGAACGCGGCGACAAATCGGTGATCATGTGCCAGATAGAAAGCACCGGCGGACTTGCCGAGGCGGCGCTCATCGCCGCGACACCCGGCGTGGACGCGCTGTTCATCGGACGGGCCGATCTGGCGCTTGCCATGGGCTTCGAGGACATTCGCGTGCCAGCGGTGACCGCCGCGACCATTGCCATCATTCAGGCCGCGCGTGCTGCCGGGAAAATTGCCGCGATGTTTGTTCCCAATATCGCCGAACGCGACCAGTTCTTGGCCGAGGGTGCGAGCTGTTTTGTCATCGGCTCCGACCAATCCCTGCTGCGACAGGCTGCACAGGCGGTAGTCGCCCCTTCCCCCTCATCCTGAAAGGACCACCAGCATGAGCTACAACGCCTCCTACGCCAGACTTTATCAATCGGCATGCCAGATAGAAGAAGCTGGCACCGGAACCTGGCTCACACGCGGGGCCAACTTTCTGGTTGCCGTCACCCGCGTCAAAGCCGGAACACGATTGGTGCGGATCGACAACCCGGACGAGTACATTGCTTTCCTGCCCGACACGGGCGCCAAAATAGAGGCGAACGGCAGCACAATTGATGCCGGTGTTGAAACGGTGACCATCGTGCCACCCGGTGCGAGCAGCGTGACCGCCACAGGCGACGGTCAGATCGTGCGCATTTTTTCCAGCCAGGCGCGCGATCTTCTCGACCTGGCCGGCAATGCCACCATCTACGCGAACGGTGCGCCGGGCGTGGCCCCGCCCGGCTCCTGGCCCGCTCCGGCCGACGGTTTCAAGCTGCGTCATTACCGTGTCGCCGACTTTGACAAGCCGGATTCGAATATGCGAATTTTTCGCAGTGCCAACCTAATGATCAACGTTCTGAAAAAACGTACCGAACCGCGTGACATCAAAAAACTGAGTCCCCATACGCATGCCGATTTCGAGCAGGCCTCATTGGCGCTGCAGGGAACCTACGTCCACCACCTGCGCTGGCCATGGACACCGGACATGACGGCATGGCAGGACGACCGGCACGAGGAAATGGCCAGTCCATCGGTACTGGTGGTGCCCCCCAAGGTGGTGCACACTAGTCGAAACATCAATTCAGCCGGCTGGCTGGTCGATGTTTTTTCTCCGCCACGACTGGATTTCTGCGCAAAGCCCGGAATGGTATGCAACGCGAATGAGTATCCGCTGCCCCCGGGCATTGACCTGTCGGCCTACGCCTCGGGCAATGCGGCCTGATTGCAACGTTAAGGTAAAAGCCTAAGGAAGCTCTGATTAAGTCCGTCATTCCCGCGAAGCTTGTCCTCGAATGCTTTAATCGGGGAGCGGGAATCCACCTTGACCTAAAGCGTGGATTCATTGAGTCAAAATGGATTCCCGCTTTCGCGGGAATGACGATTTATGGACTTAATCAGAGCTTCCCTAACCGATTTCGAGATCCCACATTCCCTGCACAACTCCGACAAGAAGAGCCAGCAGGCGCGTGAACGACAGCCCACTCTGGGAGGGGACTCCCTACTCCCGCACGCAAAGCACCCCAGCTAAACTTATCGATTGGGAGCAGATCGTTAGCGATGGTGCGACGGTGGTTCAATTCCCCCCCCCCCGACCTACCACTTAAGAATATCGCCCCATTCTCCGGTTGGTATTTTTTTACCTATCGGCGTCCGTCCCTGCGGACTTCGGATTTTCGCGCCGACCGGGATTCCGCACGCCTTCCGCTCTCTCCCGGCCTTGAGGGGCTATACTCTGCATATAAGAACAGCTCGTTCCGCAGCCTAACAAGGAAAAAATGGCGCATGTCGAAACTTGTGGTTCGGAGATCAGGCAGGCTTATCATGGTCGTTCTTAACCGTCGCGCTTTCCTCGCAGCGAGCGCATCTAGCAGGTAGCGCCCACCGTTATGGCCGCAAATGAAGTCGTCGCGAAAAGCATGGACTGGATGACCATGTCGCTCGAGGCACGCAACTTGGCTTTCAATAACGTGGCCAATGTGGGAGCCGAATTCGTCCGGCAGAAAACCGAAGGCTGGGGCGCGGCATCGAAGGCCCTCCGCGCGCAACGCCCGCAGCACCTCGATCTGGCCTATGCTCAAGGAGATCGGACCAAATGGGACTTGTATCCCGCCGCCGATCCTCAAGCGCCGTGCTACGTTCACATTCATGGCGGTTATTGGCAGCGTGGCAGTAGGGAGATCTTTGCTTGTATGGCCGAGGGCCTGCTCGCGCGGGGTTGGTCGGCGGCGCTGCCCGGCTACACTCTGGCCCCAGACGCGAGCCTGACCCAGATCGCCAAAGAGCTGCGAACCGCGCTTGACTGGTTCGCCGCGCAGTCCGGCGGGCACGGTATTACGGGGCCGGTGATACTTTCAGGTTGGTCCGCAGGTGGGTCTCTAACCGCGACCCTTTTGGATCATCCCAGGGTGGCCGCGGGGTTGGCGATTTCCGGCATATTCGACCTCGCTCCGCTGCGCGACTCACCCCATGTCAACGATAAGGTCAAGCTGACCGAAGTCGAGATCGAAACACTCTCTCCCATGCGCTTGCCGGGCGTCAATAAGCCCCTTTCCATTGCCTATGGCACGGGCGAGTTGCCGGCGATGATCGCCAGCAGTCGAGATTTCCATGCTTACCGGGCGCAGGCTAATCTCCCGGGCGACCTGATTCCGGTCATCAATACAAACCACTTCACGATTCTGGAAGAGCTCAGAGTTCCCGGCAGTCATCTGACACGCGCGATCCTGCAGCTGGCGAAGACCTAGGCCGCTTGCTGATCCACCTGCTCTGCCATGCCAAGAAATCGATTGGCGATACCCGGAGCTCAACGAAGTGATCCGCTGCCGAAAATCGCTACACTGAACCGAAGCCCACCGATCAAGGCGGACCTGCGCCCCGGCAGTCCTGATGCGGGTAGCGGTGCCGGATAGAGCACGCAGGCGTCATAGACGACGGTGAAGTGCGAGCTCATTCCATCAGTACCCAATGCAGAGTCCCTGCGCCTGGGATGCCAGCTCATCCAGGGCATTGACGACGCTCGGCGCCGATGCGCTTCTTGTTGATTACCAGCCGTCACGCCATCATCCTGAATTCAGTTGCCGTGGCGACCGGCCGAACTTGATTCTTTTCCCGCCTCATCTGGACAAAACCGTAGTTGGACATTGTCTTGCGAGTGCGCGACAAATTGCCCGACTTGCGCCCCGACATCCCGGCAGGACAGGCCGGCACGCGCCTGACTCGGGTAAATCATTTGCAGCATGGGTAGGCTCCTCAATAATCGGCCGGGCGATGCGCGTCCTGCATGCGGGAACGCAGGACATCGCACAACCCGGCCTTGGGGCTTTATCGGCACGCCGGCAAAACACTTTAGGCCGCAGGTTAATCGGTTGGCGCCTGCCGGCAACGCCGCGTTCGCCAAAGGGTCCCAGCAGGCGTGTGTTTGTGCACCGCCCATACTCGACGATGTGCTGCGCGAGCAGGCGGCTGGCGCCGGAGTATGCGAATTGATCTTCAAGACCACCGAGGTCGAAGAGTTCTGCGCGGGCAGGGCCGGTACTGCCGTTGAATTGACGTTATTTTTCGCGCTGTTCGCGGCATTCGTTCATCCGTAAAGCACTAGACTGCTAGCCATGCAGCAATGTCGTTTATGGTGCCCTCAGTTTTTGCGCCACCGCGCCGTTAACAAGACAGGTTCTGCTGAATGCGGCCCTTACGGTTGCCTGCGAGGAATGACCATGACTGAAAAAAGCGTACCCCTGCTCCTGCTGATGGTGGCCGGTGCGATATTGGCGATGATTTTCACCATTTCAAGCCACGATGGGGTCGGTTTGGCCGCGCCGGCGCAATTTGCCGGCGAACTCAATGCCCTGCCCCCGAGTGCCGCCGGCCTGGCCGCAGCCAGCGAGTTGAACCAACCGGCCAAGGAAACCGCGCCCGCGGACGGCTACATCGGCGGGACACGGGCAACCGGGCGCGTTTCAGACATTTACCTCAAGCTCGACCAGGGCGTGTTCATAGCAATCGACCAGGCACCCGAATCCCTGCGCCGCAGCGCCGAGCGCTGGGTAGACGTGCAGTTCCCCGAACTCCTCGCCAACAGTACGGGCGCGGCACGGGCCTTCATCAGCAAGGCGCAGGCCAATATCGGCCCGGGCGATATCGTCGAAATAAAGTTCGCCCATAAAAGTAGCCGCGACTCGTCACAATTTTTCCCGGTAAAGGAAATCACCCGCGTCACCGAACTGGTCGCCGGGCGCGACGAAATGCTGGCCAAGGACTATGAGCGACGCATTCTCGCCCGCGGCGGCCAGGGCCGGGAGACGCAATTGATTGTGCGCTCGGGTGCGCAACCGGCCTGGCTGCCGCAACCGGTGCAGTCACCCATTGCGCTGCAACTGGGCGCGATCGCCGCGGCCCGGGCCG
>SESD01000461.1_pt1 | contig 25160 bp, 24 predicted proteins | sample 3171411 | NCBI WGS metagenome assembly SESD01 (sample SAMN06051880, study PRJNA518727) | freshwater metagenome | biome: subpolar coniferous forest; feature: holomictic lake; material: water; isolation source: holomictic Lake 442, 16.5 m depth | place: Canada: near Kenora, Ontario | collected...
GATACGAAGGAATCACGAAGGGCACGAAGTGGAAATTGGCGGCGCCTCGCGGCTGAAATAAACAAAACACCCCTTCGTGTTCTTCGTGAATCCTTCTTCCCCTTCGTGCCCTGATTTGCTCCGATTCTTGCGACCACATCATTTCTTGCCTTGTCCTAGCCGTAAGCGCCAAAACCGAAGAAATAGTGCTTCTTGGCAAAGCGGTAGGCGAAGTTTGTTTCCGGAATCTCTTGGGACGGCACGTGGTGGCTTGTGTGTGGGCACATGGCCGCCAGCTCCGCGTACCCGGTGGACCGTCCGCTGGAGTCGCGGGCTCCCTGGGCCTGAAGAAACGCCCGCAGCTGCTCGGGCTGCTCCATGATGATGCACCCGCGCGTCGACCGGCTGGAAAACTCCCGGAAGGCTTTCAGGAAGGCCGACTGGTCAAAAATCTCGGCCAGCGGCCGGCCGTCGTTGATGTGGTCCAGCGCGAACTGCAGCGGCGGACACGGCTCGATCTCGCCGCCGGGGCCGATGTGGTGGGCCATGCCCACAGCAGCCGGACACAGCGCCTGGCCGTCGGCATCCCAGTAGGCGTCCACAACCGCCAGCGGGGCACGCGCGCGGGAATTCACGATGAAGCGGCGCACGTCCACGATCTGCTCCGGCGACAGGGCCAGCTCCGGCGCCGGCTTGGGCCCCACGGGCCGGTAGATGTAGTACCAGAGGTAATGGACGCCGCGCCGGGCCAGGTCCTCAATAAACGTGTCCGTCACCAGGTCAGTCAGGTTGGAGCGGCAGACGCTGGTGGCCGCGCCAATCACCAGCCGGTGGCGACGGCACTGTTCAAGGCCGGCCATGGTGCGTTCGAAGACGTCGAGCCCGCCGCGCCGCTCGTCGCTGACCGTGCTCGACCCCTCGATGCTGATCAGCGGGCTGACATTGCCCAGGCGGCGCAGCTCGCGCGCGATCTCGTCCGTGATCAGCGTGCCGTTGGTGAAGAGCACGAAATAGGCGTCGGGGTGGCGCGCAAAGAGTTCGAACAGCCCCTTGTGAAGCAGCGGCTCGCCGCCGAGGATGCCGAAGAAGAAGGAGCCCTGCTGCTTGCACTGCTGCACGATCGCATCCAGCGACTCCAGGGAGAGTTCGCGGCGCGGCGAACAGGGGGTCACCCAGCATCCCTGGCAGGAAAGGTTGCACTGGTCCGTGACGGAAAGGAAAAGAAAGGCCGGGAAAAAACGCCCCTGCTTGAGCCGCTTCTGAAACCCATCGACCGCGCGCATCCCCTTCCAGCCGAAGTTCCACATGAACTTCCACAGCACCCGCTTGTCGGGCTCGGTAAGCATCCGTTTGGCGAAGCGCATGGACATCAGAACCCCTCTTTCAACCTGTCTCAACCGTCTTCGCAGCACGTACATCGCGCCACGGGGTGGCGCTCCCACAACCGTGACGCTCCCGCAGCATTAGAAACAAGTCCATTTGCGGGAGCGCCACCCCGTGGCGCGATCGTATCCCAGCATTTTAGTTTTGGTGGGCGGCGCGCTCGCGTTCTGCCTGCGCGACCGCGGCCGGGCGCCGCAGGCGGCGCGCCTGCGCCAGGCGGCGGCGCTCGGCCAGGGCGGCATACACATCGCTGCCCAGGATCTCCTGGACATTGACTTTTGCCCGCGCCTTGAGCGCGGTCTCGTCGCCGATCTCCCCGCCGTTGAGCGGGCCTTCGGCCTCGTCCAGCTTCGGAAACATGATCGCCACTTCCGGGCAGATGCGCGAGCAGGCCGGGCAGTTGTTCTTGCAGTTCTGCGGATTGGCCACGTACACCTGCCCGTCAGGCGACAGCGCATACACGCCAAAGAGGCAGAAGCTCAGGCACTGCCGGCACTGCCGGCAGCGTTCCTTGTCAATCACCGGGAACCAGGGCGGCCAGCCATCCGCGGCAGGCGCCGGCGGCACATCCGGCCGCGCCGCGGCGGCAGGCGGCGTCGACGCTCCGGCCGGCGTGGCCGCAAGTTGTTCCAGAATGGCGGCTGCCGTCTGCGCACGCATGTCCAGCACGCGCAAGCCGCCGGCGGGCTGCACGCCGGCGGCCTGCAACAGCCCCCGCACGGCGCGGGCATGACAGGCCACCACGGTCAGGGTTGTCGTGTTCGCGGCCAGCGCCAGCAGGGCCGGATCGTGGACCGCACACAACCCGCACAGATCGCTGACCGCCGTGAAGTCCGCCGGCCCGGCGGCGAGGGCGGACAACACGCGGGCCTTGACGTCCGCCGGCACCACGTCGCGCCCCGCGCACTGGCAAACCAGGATCAGATGATCACCCATCCGCACACCCCTTCTGCAGGTCAAACCACATGCCGTACCGTAACAAACCAGCCCCGACGGAACAATGACATTCCCACCTATCTGGAGATATCATCCCTGCGGCCGGTTCGCCGGCCGCAGTCAGGCATTACGCGGTGGCCCCTGTCGCCAACCGACTACCCGATGCGCCGGTTACAACCTTGAACCGGTCGATATGCTGGAGTATCATGTTTGTTCTTCATGAGTCCTGTCGTGCAGCGCATGACCTGTCTGGCTGCCGTTCTTCGGAGGATTGGAATTGGATACGGAACGTATCGTGGCCGTTCTGGGCCTGGGATGCTACGCGGCTTCCTCGGTGCTGGCCGTGGTCTCGCTGCGCGGTGCCCGTCCGCGGGGCGAACGCGCGCCACTGGCGCTCCTGGCCGCGGGGTGGCTCATTTTTGCCGGCGTGCTGGCTGTCCGCGCCGTGCGGACCGCCGCCATCCCGGCCTTCAACGGCTTTGAAGCCCTGACCTGCTATGTCCTGGCCCTCTCGGCGGCATACATCCTGCTGATGCTCACGCGCCCGGCGCGCGGCATCGGCAGCCTCCTGATCCCGTACGTGACCCTCGTGCTTGCGTGCGGCTTTCCCGGCATGTACATCCAGGCCGGCCCGCCCCCGGCCATCCAGAACCTGTGGCTGGCGCTGCACGTGATCCTCGCCTTTGCCGGATACGCCCTGCTGAGCCTCGCCAGCGTGCTGGCCGCCGCCTACCTCGCACAGGACGGAAACCTGAAGCACAAGCGGTTCGGCCGGGCCTGGGAGCGGCTCCCCGCGCTGGAAACGCTCGATCATCTCATGGGGCGGCTGCTGGGGCTCGGCTTCCTGCTGCTGACCGGCTCCATCCTGCTGGGGATCACGCAGGTGTGGCGCAACAGCGGGGGCGAGGAGTGGCTCACCGACCCGAAGGTGGGCGCCACTGCCGTGACGTGGATCCTGTTCGCCGTGCTGGTGCACATGCGCGCCAGCATCGGCCGCCATGGCCGGAACATGGCCGTGGTCACGGTCGCCGGGCTGTTCTGCCTGCTGTTTGCCTTTGTCGGCGTGCACCTCGTGACCAGCAGCGTGCACAGCTTTGTCGGGATTTTGCCGGCCCATTGACGCCATGAACCTAGCCGTACTGGGAATCAACTTCAAGACCGCCCCTCTCGAGCTCCGGGAGCAGGCTTCGTTCCGCGCGTCCGAAATCCCCGGCGCGCTGCAACGCATGGCCGCCGCGTTTCCCGGGGCCGGGCTGGTGCTCCTGTCGACCTGCAACCGCACCGAGCTCTACCTGGCCGGCGTGGACGTGGCGGCCAGCCGCATGGACCTTGCCCGGTCGCTGCTGAAGAACGCCGATGCCGGGCTGGCGGCCGCGGCGGATGCGCACTTCTATGTCAAGACCGGCATCGAGGCCGCCGAGCATCTGCTGACCGTCGCCTCCAGCCTCGACTCCATGGTCGTGGGGGAAACCGAGATCCTGGGGCAGGTCAAGCAGGCGTTCGCGCTCGCCGGCGAAGCCGGGACCCAGGGGCGCAAGATCCCCTCCCTGTTTCACCACGCCTTCCGGTGCGCCAAGCGGGTGCACGCCGAGACCGACATCTCCCGCGGGCGCGTGTCCGTGAGCTCCGTGGCCGTGGAGTTTGCCGAGCGGGTCTTCGAGGACCTCAGCGCCAAGACGGTCATGATTGTCGGTGCCGGCGAGATGGCGGAACTCGCGCTCAAGAGCCTCGTCGAACACGGCGCCCGCGAAGTCCTCGTGCTGAACCGCTCCATGGAAAATGGGCAGGCCCTGGCCGGGCGCCACGGCGGCCGGGCCATCCCGTTTGAGCTGCTCGACGACTACCTGCCGCAGGCGGACATCATCATCAGCTCCACCAGCGCGCCGCATGCCATCATCCGCGCCGCGGCCGTGCGTCGCGCCATGGAGATCCGCCGCGGACGCCCCGTGCTGCTGGTGGACATCGCCATGCCGCGCGACATCGAGCCGGCCGCCGGCGAGGTCAAGGACGTGTACCTCTACCACATCGACGACCTGCAGCGCGTGGCCGCGGAAAACCTGGCGCGCCGCCAGGAAGCGGTCGAAAGAGCCTGGCAGATCGTCCGCGAAGTCTCCGGCGAGTGGGCCGATCTGTTCAAGGTGCGCAATGTAGGGGCCGTGATGGCCCAGCTCGACGCGCACGGCCGTGAGGTCTGCGAATCCATCCTCACGCGCTACCTGGCCAAGGAGAAGCTGGCGGCGCTGCCGGAGCCGTGCAAGGAGGAGATCCGCGAGCTGGCCCGGAAGATCGTGAGCAAGATGCTGGCCGCCCCGCGGGAGACACTGCGACAGGCAGCCAAAGACGGCGAATGGGAAGCCTACGCCAAGATCGCCCCCCGGCTCCTGGGCCTGGACCGGAAGGAAGAGGAGCCAAAGGAAGAAGCGCAGGACAAGCGCCTATGAGGGTGAAAGGACACAGAGGTCACAAAGAAAGAAAGCGAGCACAGAGAGAATTTCATTCGGCGGCGGCCGGCGCGCCGGCCGCAGTCAGGTATTTCTCTGTGGTCTCTGTTCCTCTCTGTGCTCTCGGTGTCCTTGACGTATACGTCCGTTGGACTGCGGGCTAACGCACGCCCTACGGCTTACGATTATGTGTTTAAAAAAGACCGCCTACACCATCAGCCCTCTGCCACCATCAACCTCGAACCCTGAAGCCCCAACAAGGACCACCCCATGATCGGCATTTCCAAGCTCTACTGCGGCACGGTGGAACAGTCGGACCCGCTGCGCTACGGGCGGCTGTCCAAGGACCTCCCCTCCCATTTGCTGCAATTCTCGCGCGACAAGAAGCCTGTCGTGGTCTGGAACGTGGGGCGGCGCTGCAACCTGCGCTGCGTGCACTGCTACTCCCACTCCAAGGACGAGGCCTACGGCGGCGAGCTGGACACTGCGGCCGGCCAGCGGCTGATCGACGACCTCGGCGCCTTCGGCGCGCCGGTCATGCTCTTCTCCGGCGGCGAGCCGCTCATGCGGCCGGACCTGTTCCAACTGATCCACCACGCCGTGGCGCGCAAGATGCGCGCCGTGGTCTCCACCAACGGCACCCTGATCACGCCGGACGTGGCGGCGCGGCTCAAGGATGCCGGCCTTTCGTACGTGGGAATCAGCCTCGACGGGCTGGAGCCGATGAACGACCGGTTTCGCGGCGTACAGGGCGCCTTCCAGCACGCGCTGGCAGGCGTGCGCAGCTGCCTGGCCCGGGGCGTCAAGGTGGGGCTGCGCTTCACCATGACGCGCATGAACTACCGCGACGTGAGCGGCATCCTGGACCTGGTCAGGGCGGAAGGACTTCCGCGCGTCTGCTTCTACCACCTGGTCTACACCGGCCGCGGCAGCAAGATGGTGGATGACAGCCGCATGTCGCACGAGGAGACGCGCGCCACCGTGGACCTGATCATGGACCGCACCCGCGCCCTGCACGCCGCCGGCAACCCGGTCGAGGTGCTCACCGTCGACAACCACACGGACGGCCCGCACCTCTACCTGCGCCTGCTGCAGGAGGACCCTGCGCGCGCCGCGCAGGTGCTGGAGCTGCTGAAGATGAACGGCGGCAACAGCAGCGGCGTGGGCATCGGCTGCGTCAGCTGGGACGGCGCCGTGCACCCGGACCAGTTCTGGCGCCACTACTCGCCCGGCAACGTGAAGGACCGGCCGTTCAGCGCCATCTGGACCGACCCCGACGAGCCGCTGCTCGCCCGGCTGCGCGACCGCAAGCCGCACCTCAAGGGGCGCTGCGCCGCCTGCAAGTGGCTGGACATCTGCAACGGCAACTTCCGCGTCCGCGCCGAGGCCGTCACCGGCGACCTCTGGGCTCCGGAACCGGACTGCTACCTGACTGACCAGGAGATCGGGCTGTGAGTCACAGAGAAAGAAAGAGAGCACAGAGAGAAACTCATGCTGCGGCGGCCGGCGCGCCGGCCGCCGCCAGGAATTTCTCTGTGGTCTCCGGGCATCTCGGTGCGCTCGGTGTCCTTGACCTGTACATCCGTTGGGTTGTGGGCGTGGTCCTCTTTGGTCAGAGAACGACAAGGTTATGCGTAGACAAATCCATACACCATGAAAACACAACCAACCCATTCGAGTCATCCCACAGCCAACCCTGCAGCCTGCAGCCTGCAGCCTGACAACCTGCCCAGGATGTCCGATGCCCTGCGCCTGGTTTTCTGGGAGCTGACCGCGCGCTGCAACCTGAAGTGCTGCCACTGCCGCGCCGAGGCCCAGGACCAAGCGGTCGCCGGCGAACTGACGACCGCGCAGGTCCTCTCCGTGGCGCGCGACATCCGCGCCGCCGGCGACCCCATCATGATCCTCACCGGCGGCGAGCCGCTGGTGCGCAGGGACTTTTTCGACATCGCCAGGGGGTGCGTGGGGATGTTCAGCCGCGTGGCGCTGGCCACCAACGGCACGCTGGTGGATGACGACATGGCCCGCCGCGTCGCCGAGGCCGGCATCCAGCGCGTCAGCGTCAGCCTCGACGGCGCCACCGCCGCCACCCACGATGCCTTCCGCGGCGTGCCCGGCAGCTTCGACGCCACGGTGCGCGGCTACGACGCCCTGGCGCGAGCCGGCGTGCCGGTGCAGGTCAACGCCACCGTGGCGCGCAACAACATCCATGAAGTCGAGGCGCTGCTGAACTTTTTGCTCGAGCGCAAGGCCGCCGCGTTCCATGTCTTCGCCCTGGTGCCCGTGGGGTGCGGCGCCCAGATCAGCGAGGACGCGCGGCTCTCCCCCGGGGAGATGGAAACGTTCCTGCGCTGGCTCTTCACCCGGTCCCTCGAGCTGCGCGACCGCATCCACATCAAGGCCACCTGCGCGCCGCAGTACTACCGGATCATGCGCGAGGTCTCGCGCGAAAAGGGGATACCCCTCCCCGGCGCGCCGCAGGGCCACGGCGCCGGCGGCATGCCCCCCGGGCCCGGCCGCGGGCCCGGCGCAGCCAACGGCATGCAGGCCATGACGCGCGGCTGCCTGGCCGGTTCCGCCGTCTGCTTCATCTCCCGGACCGGCGACGTGCAGCCCTGCGGCTACCTCCCCGTGCAGGTGGGAAATGTCCTGCAACAGCCCTTCGGCGAAATCTGGGCCCAGGCCCGGGAGTTCGCCGCGCTGCGCGACACACGGCAGCTCAAGGGGAAGTGCGGCGCCTGCGGCTACCGCACGGTCTGCGAAGGATGCCGCGCCCGCGCCTATGCCGCCACCGGCGACTTTATGTCCCAGGATCCGGACTGCTCGTACGGGCAGGGGTGACGGCCCGGCTACAGGTACGAAATCTCCAAGTCCGGCTTGGAAGAGCGCACGCTCCATAGGCGAAAGAAATCCAGACAGGATAGCTTCGCCCGTGCGCAGCGGGATCTTGCCGGGGAACCCTGTTTTGCCGCGCGAGGCGAGAAAACCGACCTTGGCCATTTTCAATAGCGCAAGATCGCCAAGAAAGCGCGGCTCGCCAACCTGCATTACGGCCTGGTAGTTCTGCGGGTTCAGGCGGATGTATCGGCGGATATTGGCCAGCGCCTGCGCATCCCGCACGATCACATCCCAATAATTGCGATGCCAAACAGACGCGCTTGGCGTGTCCCTCATGATATTGATGCGCCGGCCCACCGCGCCCTTGTATCCCGCCACAAATGCGCCCAAGGAACCAGATGCCAGCCGCGCTTCCCCGTCGGACGGGCGACCTGCAGGTCGCCCCTGCATGATTCGCACGATGCCATGCACGTGATTTGGCATCACTACGAACTCATCCATCGCGACATTCTGCCGGATCGTGGCGCTCTTCAGCCATTCCTCCTGTGCCACCTGCCCGGCCGCGCTCAACACCATGCGCCCATTCACGATTGCACCAAAGAGCGGGGCGTTGTCGTGGGTATTGATGGTCACGAAGTACCATCCAGAAGAGGTGTAGTCCCACCCCTTCAGGCGAATGCTCTGACGATTGGGACGCGCTTCCTTCATGATTCGATAAGGCTACCACGCGTTCTTGACCTGATGCCAGCCAAAGCCATACGATTTCAGGCACATGAAAAAAAGCCAACCGGGAAGCGCCCGCCTCTCCCGCGAAAAAAAGACGCTGACGGCCATGATCGCGCTCTACTGCCGCGACCACCACCGGCCGACGGACGCCCTCTGCGCCGACTGTGCCGCCCTGCAGGAATATGCCCTGGTCCGGCTGGAGCGCTGCACGTTCGGCGCCGGCAAGCCGAAATGCTCCGCCTGCCCGATCCACTGCTACACGCCGGCCATGCGGACAGCCATCCGCACCGTGATGGCCTACGCCGGCCCGCGCATGCTGCTGCGCCACCCGGTGCTGGCCGTGGGACACGCGGTGGATGGCCTGCGCCACCGGCCGCCACCGGGGGCCTGACAAACGCGCCGGACTACGTTACTCTGTGCCCCTTGTCGAAGGTTTACAAACAACACACGCAAGGGACGCGATGAACGAATCACAGACTCCGCCCCGGCCCATGATCCCTGCCTCCTACGAACCCTTATTGTCAGCGAAGGAACATGAGCAGACGATCGCGCGACTCGGCATTCGCAAGGCCAACACCATGGTCTGGCAGCTGATCCTGCTGGGAATTCTCGCCGGCATCTATATCAGCTTTGGCGGCCTCGTTTCGCTTGTCGCACTTTCCGAAGGCGCAAACCGCATCGTGGCCGGCACCGTGTTCAGCGTCGGCCTCGTGCTGGTGGTGATCGCCGGGGCCGAGCTCTTCACCGGCAACATCATCATGATCGTCGGCGCGATCACACGCAAGTTTCCGGCCTCCAGCCTGCTGCGCAACTGGGGGTCCGTCTACTTCGGAAACTGCCTCGGCGCCTACGGCTTTGCAGCCCTGGTCACCCTCACGTCCATACTCGGCCCGCCGGAGGCGCTGACGCCGCTGGGCAGGACGGCCGTCCGCGTGGCGGAAGCCAAGCTCGCGCAGGGATTCGGGGACGCCTTTGTGCGCGGCATCCTGTGCAACATGCTGGTGGCCCTGGCGCTGAACATGGCCATCACCGCCAAGGACGTGATTTCGAAAATTGTCTGCTGCATCCTGCCGATCATGACGTTCGTGGCCTGCGGCTTCGAGCATTGCGTGGCCAACATGCTCCTGATTCCGCTCGGCCTGTTTGCCAAGGGCGTGCCGCTCTGGCACCAGGGATGCCTGTTCGGAAGCCTCATCCCCGTCACGCTCGGCAACATTGTCGGCGGCATCGCCATCCTCGTCCTGCACCCGAGCCGCATCCGCCAGCTGATCTTCCTCTACCGGCGCTAGATTTTTCGTTCCGAAAAATCTAGTCTTGTGGGGGTCGAAGTCGCATCATGGAGAGCGAGATGAAATCAGCCTCCCCCGACAGCCAGCTCCTCGTGGCACTCCAGAAAGGCCTGCCGCTGGAGCCGCGGCCGTTTGCCTGCCTGGGCCGCGACCTGGGGCTGAGCGAGGAGGCCGTGCTGGCAAAAGTCCATGCCCTCTTCGCCTCCGGCGTGGCGCGCCGATTCGGCGCGGTGTTCGACTCCCGCAGCCTCGGCTACGAAAGCACGCTCTGCGCGGCCGACATACCCGCCGCCGACCTGGCGGCTGCCGCCGGCCGGATCTCCCCCCACCCGGGCATCACCCACTGCTACGAGCGCGAAGGCCATCCCAACCTCTGGTTCACCCTGACCGCCCCGGCCGCGGAGCTGCTTCCGGAAATCGCGCGCGTGGCCGGGACGCTGGGGCCGTATGAGGTGCTGAACCTGCCGGCCCTGCGCAAGTTTAAGATCGAGGCGATATTCGGCCGGGCCGCGGCCGAAGAAGATCCTGCCGCGCCGACCGCGCGCGCCACCGTGCCTGCCGCGCCGCTCACCGAACACGAACGCCGGGTCGTCCGGCGCCTGCAGGACAACCTCGCCGTCTCGGCAGACCCGTTCGGTGCCCTGGCGCAGGATCTCGGCCGCGACCCGGCCGAGCTGCTCGCCCTGCTCCGGCGCTGGGAGCAAACCGGCGTGATCCGGCGCATCGGCCTGATCCTGCGCCACCGCCAGCTCGGCTTCTCCGCCAACAGCATGTGCGTCTGGCCCGTGACCGCCGACCGCCTCCAGGCGGCAGGCGAATCCATGGCGAAAAGCCGGCACGTGACCCACTGCTACGAACGCCCCGGCTTCCCCGCCTTCCCGTTCAACCTGTACGCCATGATCCATGCCAAATCTCGCGCAGAGGCCATCGACATCTTCCAGCAGCTCGGCGCCGGTGCGGGCCTTCCCGAAGGGCGCATGCTCTGGTCCATGCGCGAGTTCAAGAAGGCCAGCCCGGTGTTCTTCTAGCAGCTTGTCGGGCTTAGCCTCTGCGCTTCACAACCTTTGTGCCGACAAAGCTGCTAGTTAAGCAACCCGCCGATAGCGGGTTGCGAAGACAATCAACAGGCAGAAAAAGCAGGCGTTCCGGAAACGGTGAATTGCATGACTATGCCACAAAAAAATGCGGGGGTTGCATTACCCGGCCTGCCAGCCTTCAGCCTTCAGACTAACAGCCTTCCCGGCTCCCCCCGCACCGCCATCCTCTTCGCCACCCCCGGCACCACCTGCCGCTCGGCCATGGGCGTGTACGAGCAGATCAGCCGCGCTGCCGCACTGCGCTTTCCCGGCGCGGCGCCGCGCTGGTGCTTCACGTCGGGCCCGGTCCGCCGCAAGCTGGCCGCGCAGGGACTGCCGGCGCCGGATCCCGCGGCGGCGCTCAAGGCCCTGCAGGCCGAAGGATTCACGCGCGTGGCGGTGATGCCCCTGCACCTTTCCGACGGCATGGAGTTCAATGAGCTGGCCGGGATTGTGCACGCGCAGCGACACCCGCCCGGGGCAACCCCGGGCCTGGCGCTGGGGCACGCCCTGCTGACCTCCGAAGCCGACTGGCGGCGTGCACTCCACGCCCTGCTGACGGAACTGCCGGCGACGGAGCCACAGAGGATTGCCGGCGCGAGCCGGACCGAAACCAACCCCGGCCGCATCATCCTGGTGGTGCACGGCAGCACAGACCCCCGTGGCAGCGCAACCCTCCAAACAGCAGCCCGGCTCTGCCGCGCCGTTGACCCGCGCCTGATTCTCGGTATGATGCTTGGCGAACCGGATCTGGCGGCGGTGGTGCGCGAGTGCCAGGCAGCCGGCGTGACAAAAGCCTGGCTGCTCCCCTGCATGGTGGTGGCCGGCTTCTCGGCGCGGGACGAGATCGCCGGCCCCGGAGAATCCTCGTGGGCCAGCGCATTGAGGCGCGCCGGCATCGAGGTTGTGCCCGTGATCAAAGGGCTTGGCGAGGTCGATGGCATCGTGCAAATATGGCTGGATGCGGTGGAGGGCCTGCTGGCGGAAACGATGTAACGCATCGCGCTGCGGGGCAGCGCTCCTGCCCATGACCGGCGTGTTGCCAAGGTAGGAGCGCTGCCCCGCAGCGCGATCGGTTTGCTTCCTGGCGGCTACCTGCAAGAAGAGTGAACATCATGCGCAAACCCGCGGCCACACAACCGATCCTCCCCGTCTGCCTGCTGCTCGCGGGCAGGCCCTGCCTGGTGGTGGGCGGCGGCCCGATCGCGGCCCGCAAGGCCGGCCACCTGCTGGAGGCCGCGGCCGACGTGACCGTGGTGAGCCCGGAGATGTCCGCGGAACTGCTGTCGCTCGCGCGCTCCGGCCGGCTCCACCTGAAGAAGCGCCCCTTTGCCGTATCCGATGTGAAGGGAAAAAGCCTGGCCTTTGCCGCAACCGACAACGAAGCCGTGAACCTCCAGGTCCTTGCAGCCTGCCGCAAGCAGAAGATCCTGTGCAGCGCCGCGGACAGCAACTGGCCGGCAGGCGATTTTGTCATGCCTGCCACCTGCCGCAAAAAAGGGCTGGTGGTGACGGTCTCCACGGGCGGGCGCTCCTGCCGCCAGGCACGCGTCGTGAAGGACCGGATCGCGGCGCTGCTGGAAACGATTGCCGATGCATGAATCATCGCCCTGTCAGCCTGGTAAATTGTAGGAGCGCTGCCCCGCAGCGCGATCGCACGCGAGGAAACAGATGACCCCGACCACCCTGAAAGCCGGCACGCGCAGCAGCAACCTCGCGCGCATCCAGACCCGCGATGCGCTGGACCGCCTGCAGGCGCTCTTCCCGGCGTATGCGTTCGTGGACGTTCCAGTCTCGTCGCCCGGCGACCGCGACCAGGCCACGGATCTGCGCCAGACGCCGCCGGACTTCTTCACGCAGGACCTGGACCGGAGCGTTCTGTCCGGCGAGCTGGACTGCGCCGTGCACAGCGCCAAGGACCTGCCGGATCCGGTGGCCGCAGGGCTGGACTGGCTCTGGCTGCCGTGGCGCGAAGATCCGCGCGACGCGTTGATCCGGCCGCGCGGGCAGAGCGTGGCCAGCATGCCGCCGCACGGCAGAATCGGCGTCAGCAGCGCACGGCGCGAAGCCTATTGCCTCGCCCGCTTTCCGCAGGCCCGCCAGCTCACCATCCGCGGCACGATCGAGGCGCGCCTGAAGCAGCTCGACCAGGGCGACTTCGACCTCATCGTCATGGCCGGCGCAGCCATGAACCGGCTTGGCCTGCAGGACCGCATCACCGAGTGGCTCCCGGTCACGGAACTGGCGCCGCCGGACGGACAGGGGGCTCTGGCCATCACCTTCCGCGCCGGCGACGCGCGTTTCCTGCACCTGCGCCGGCTGTTTGCCAGGTCCGTGACCTTCGCCGCCGCCGGCGTGGGTTCGGCCGGCGCCTGCACGCTGGAGTGCCTGCACGCGCTGCAGCGCTGCGACATCTGCCTCCACGACACGCTGCTCGGCCACGACCTGTTCGACCTGCTTCCGCCCACGGTGCAGTGCATCGACGTGGGCAAGCGCTGCGGACAGCACAGCATGCCGCAGGATGAAACCACCTACCTGATCACCCGCTATGCGCGGCGCGGCCTGAAGGTCGTGCGGCTCAAGGGCGGCGATCCCGGCATCTTCGGCCGGCTGGCCGAGGAAGTGGAGGCGCTCGATGCGCTCCAGCTCCCCTACCGCGTCATGCCCGGCGTCAGCAGCCTGAGCGCAGCCACCTCCACCACCGGCATGCTCCTGACCCGGCGCGGCGTCTCGCGCGGCTTCACCGTCATGACCCCGCGCAAGGAGGGCGGCGGCACCGGAGACGTCGGCAGCGCCACACGCAAGCAGCTGCCGATCGTCTTCTTCATGGCCCTGGCCGTAGCCGATGAGATCGCGCGCCAGCTGATTGCCGATGGCCACGCCCCCGCGACCCCGGCGTCCGTCGTCTTCGGCGCCGGCAGCGACCAGTCGCGCATCCTGACCGGCACGCTGGAAACCATCGCCGCGCGCATCCGGGAGGCCGCCTGCGACATGCCCGGGCTGCTCATCGTCGGCGATGCCGCCAGATACCTGTACCCGCGCTGGGGCGCACTGGCCGGGCGCCGCGTGCTCCTGACCGCCAGCCAGGCCCTGCAGGACAAGGTCGCGGACCTGGTGACCGATTTCGGCGGCATTCCGGTCTGCCGTCCGCTCATCCAGCTCAAGACCACCACCGAAGCGATGGAACACATCCGCCGGATCAGCAGCTATGACTGGGTGGTGCTCACCTCCCCCTCGGCCGTGCGCTGCTTCGGCGAGCTGCTGCACAGCGCCCGGGTTGACCTGCGCAGCGTGCCCAAGCTGGTCACCTGCGGCGGCGGCACCTCAAAGGAGCTCTGGACGCTCGGATTTTCTGCCGACATCGAACCGGCCGCGGCATTCAGCGCCGAGGGGCTGCTGCAAGCCGCGGCGCCGCTCGTCAAGCCGGGGCTGCGCATCCTGCGCCTGCGCTCCGACAAGGCCGGCCCGGAGCTGGCGCAGGCGCTCCGCGCCATGGGCGCCGTGGTGGACGACTGCCTGCTCTACCACAACCTGCCAATCACGCATGCGGAAAAGCCAGACTTCGACACAGTCTACTTTGCCAGCGCCTCGGCCGTAGAGGAGTTCGCCCGGCAGTGGGGCGCCGCCGCGTTGCAAGGCAAATTCGTGGTCGCCATCGGCAAACCGACTCTGGCCGCCCTGCAGCCGTGCGGCGTGACCGCCAACCTGGTCCCGCCCGAGGCCACGGTCGAGTCCAGCATCGAGGCCCTGGCCACACACTTTGTCCATCAGATTGACACACGGGATGTTGCGCATTTACGCATTTGATATGCCAGAATGATGTGGACAGCGCGCATGAAAAAAGCATACGCTTATGCATCAATTCTTGTAATTATGCAGATTGATTTTGAGAGAAGAAACGATGCGAACGACGCTGGACCTGCCTGACCGCCTTGTGCAAGACGCCATGAAGGCATCCCATCAGAAAACAAAGACTGCCGTCATCATCGCGGCACTGCACGACTTTGTCCGAAAAGCCCGGCTCCAGGAACTGCGAAGCTTCAAAGGACAGGTTGAACTGAACGTGAACCTGGACGCACTTCGGAAACGCGCATGAATGTCCTGGTGGACTCTTCCGTGTGGATTGCCTACTTTCGCGGCACCAGCGACCTTCCGTCAATTGACTGGCTGATTGAAGAAGGTTTGGCTGTCACCAACAATATCATCCTCGCTGAACTGTCGCCCGCGCTGCTTGTTCGAGGTGAGAAAAAACTCGTAGGCCTGCTTCGCGAAATCGAGCGTATCCCCTTGACGCTCGACTGGGATGGCATCATCGAGATGCAGGTCACCTGCCTCCGCAACGGCATTAATCAGGTCGGCATTCCGGACTTAATTGTTGCGCAACAGGCGATGCAACACCACATTTCACTCTTCTCTCTGGACAAGCACTTCCGCCTGCTCAGTAAGCACGTGGCCCTGCAGCTGCAATGAGAGAAAAGCCAGCCGAACCAACCAAGGCCCCCATGAGCAACTACCCCGAAGTCCGCCTGCGCCGCTTGCGGCGCACCCCGGCCCTGCGCCGCATGTTCGACCTGCCGGCGCCCGGCCCCGAGAAATTCATGTGGCCGGTGTTTGTCAAGGAGGGCGCCGGACTCCGCGAGCCGATCGATGCCATGCCCGGCCAGAGCCGCATGAGCGCCGATGTGCTGCTCCAGGAGCTGGAGCGCGTGGTCGACATGGGGATCAGCAGCATCCTCGTCTTCGGCCTCGTCGACGCCCCGCGGAAGAGCGCCTCCGGCACCGCCGCCTGCGATGACAAGGGCGCGGTGCAGCAGGCCATCCGCAAGATCCGCAGGAAGTTTCCGGACCTGGTGATCGCCTCGGATGTCTGCGTCTGCGCCTACACCACGCACGGCCACTGCGGCCCGCTGACCCGGGCCGGCGACGTGGACAACGACGCGGCCAATACCGTGCTCGCCCGGATGGCCGTCTCGCATGCAAAGGCCGGCGCGGACATCGTGGCGCCCAGCGCCATGATGGACGGCCAGGTCACGGCCATCCGCCAGGCGCTCGATGCCAGGGGCTTTCAGCAGACGCTGCTGATGAGCTACTCCACCAAGTTCGCCTCCAGCATGTACGGGCCGTTCCGCGAGGCCGAGGAATCCGCCCCGCAGAAGGGCGACCGCCGCGGCTACCAGGCCTCGTCCGGCAACCTGCGCCAGGCCCTGCGCGAGTCGCAACTTGACGAGGCCGAGGGCGCAGACATCCTGATGCTCAAGCCCTCGCTCTTCTACCTCGACATCCTGGCCCGCCTGCGCGACCAGACCCACCTGCCGATCGCGGCCTACAACGTGAGCGGCGAATATTCCATGCTGATCGCCGCCGCCGACCGCGGCTGGGGCGACCTCCACGCCATGGTGCGCGAATCCACCCTGGCCCTCTCCCGCGCCGGCGCAGAGCTCATCATTTCGTACTGGGCGAATCAGTACGCACAGATCTGGGGCGGACACGGCAGGTGACCGGCGGGCGGGTGTTCCTTGACCATCCTTCCGCTCTCCCTCGCGCGAAACCGCCGCCCGCTGTCGCTAGCAGCCTGTCGGACTTAGGCCTCGGATCGGTCAATCGTGTAGCCGTAAATTGAGGCAAATGCGGACACGAAGGGGGAGGAAGGATGCACGAAGGTCCCAGGGCGGGCGTCAGCCCGCAACCCAATCGGATTTGAACAGGAGGCAACAGAGAGAACGGAGGTTTATGGTTGGTTATATTCGCCGCTGCGCGGCGACAACGCCCCGCTTCGCGCCTTCGTGAACCCTTCGTTTCCTTCATGTCCGCTTCACCTGCGGCCATACTATTGCTTAACTTGCTCTAACCGACCCCGTTCTGCGAGAGTTGCGGCGGTCCCCAGGCTTAACCTTGCATCCCACCTGCACATCACACGGCCGCGACGGAGCGCAGCCCTCCAGTAGTCGGATCAACCGGCAGTTGATCTTTGCACTGGAGGGCGGACCTCCGTGTCCGCCGCTCCCGGAAGCGGTCCGGTGCAGGGTTGCGCGCAAGCTCCGCCACAACTCTCGCAGTTCCAGGACCGACTGATCACGTTGACGCCTCATCAGCAGTCAACTATACTACTCTCATGAGTAAGCGACTGCAGGTTGTGTTGAGCGATGGTGAAATGGCGGAAGTTCGGGCTGTGTCCGAGGCACAACGCATGACCGTGGCCGAATGGGTGCGCCAGGCGCTCCGGAAAGAGCGGCTGGGGCAGCCCACGATGACCGCGGATCGCAAGTTGCAGTGTGTCCGTGAAGCTGCCGCATATGCGTACCCGACCGCCAGGATTGGCGACATGCTGCAGGAAATTGAGCGCGGGCGTTCGGGATCGGGACACCAGTGATCTTCATCGATTCCAACATCCCGATGTATCTGGCGGGCGCCGATCACCCGCACAAAACGGATGCACAACGGCTGATTGAACGCGCCATTTGTCGCGGCGACCGGCTGGTCACCAGCGCGGAAGTGCTCCAGGAGATCCTCCACCGATACACCGCGATTCAGCGGCCGGACGCCATGGAACCGGTGTTCAACACGCTTCGGGGAATGGCCGACGAGGTGTTTGCCATCGAAGAGCAGGATGTGCGGCTGGCCAAGGATATTCTGCTGAGCTCGCGACGACTCTCATCCCGTGACGCCTTGCATGTTGCGGTCATGCGCCGCCATGGCGTGCGCGAGATCATGTCCTTTGACCGCGGGTTCGACAACCTTCCCGGAATTGTACGTTTGTCGTGACCGGGCGGCATGCATCGCCTGTGGCGCGCGGACGACGGTTTGCCGGATTTCCTTCGTGCTTCTGCGGTTCGATATTCGATAGTCTGCGGTTCGCCACAAATAAGGAATCTTTCCCATGTCTAAACCCATCCACCCTCCACCCTCCGCCTCCCACCTTCTCTTCGACCGCGCCTGCCGCGTGATCCCCGGCGGCGTGAACAGCCCGGTCCGGGCGTTCAACTCCGTGGGCGGCGACCCGCTCTACGTCGTCAGCGGCCGGGGCGCGCGCGTCACGACGGCCGATGGCGACGAGCTCGTGGACTTCTGCGGCTCGTGGGGGCCCCTGCTCTTCGGCCATGCCCGGCCGGAGATCGTGGCTGCCATCCAGCAGGCCGCGGCCGAGGGAACGAGCTTCGGCATCAACACGCCGCGCGAGGTGGAGTTTGCCGAGCGCCTCGGCGCGCAGGTTCCCTCCCTGGAGATGGTCCGGCTGGTGAGTTCCGGCACCGAGGCGGTGATGACAGCGCTGCGCCTGGCCCGCGGGTTCACGGGGCGCAGCAAGATTCTCAAGTTCGACGGCTGCTACCACGGCCATACCGACGCCATGCTGGTCGCGGCCGGCAGCGGCCTGCTGACCGGCGGGATCAGTTCCTCCGCCGGGGTGCTCCCCTCGGTGGCCGCGGAAATCTTCGTCTCGCCGTACAATGACCTGGATGCCGTGAACCGCATCATCGCGAAGGATGGCGCGGACCTGGCCGCCATCATCGTCGAGCCCGTGGCCGGCAACATGGGTCTGATCCCGCCGGCCGCAGGGTTCCTGTCCGGGCTGCGCGAGGCGACGCAACGCTGCGGCGCGCTGCTGATCTTCGACGAGGTCATCACCGGGTTCCGCCTGGGGCCGACCACGTACGGCACGCTGTGCGGCGTCAAGCCGGACCTGACCACGCTCGGCAAGATCATCGGCGGCGGCATGCCGATCGGCGCCGTGGGCGGCCGCGCGGAGATCCTGCGCAAACTCGCGCCCCTGGGGCCGGTCTACCAGGCCGGCACGCTCAGCGGCAACCCGGTGGCCGTGGCCGCCGGCCTGGCCATGCTGGAGCTGAGCCGCACGGAGAACCCCTACCCGCGGCTGGAAGTGCTGGGGCGCCGCCTGGCCGACGGGCTCAACACCGCGGCGCGCGAGGCCGGCGTGACCCTGCACTGCGCCAGCCTGGGCGGCATGTTCACGCCGTTCTTCATGGACGGGGCGCCGGCCGACCTGGCCACGGTAAAGCGCTGCGACACCCGGGCGTATGCGGCTTTCTTCCGCGACATGCGCAGCCGCGGCTTCTACCTGCCGCCCTCGCAGTTCGAAGTCGGCTTCATCTCCGCCGCCCACGGCGAAGCCGACATCGAGGCCTTCCTGCAAGGCGCCCGAAAAGCCCTGTCTTAGATTGTTCCGCCATAACATGCGATGCGTATGCGTCGCATCTTGCAGCATCAAGTCTACGGACACAGAGGCCACAGAGAAAGAAAGAGAGCACAGAGAGAAATTCATGATGCTGCGGCCGGCTCGCCGACCGCAGTCCGGCATTTCTCTGTGGTCTCTAGTCCTCTCTGTGCTCTCGGTGTCCTTGACGTGTTCATTCGTTGGGTTGCGGGCTGACGCCCGCCTTGGGAACCTGGGCTTGTCGCCGCCCGCAGCACCACTGCCTGAACCGCGGCCGCATGTCCGAGTTGACGGTCAATCACACCTGCCGCTGAACAATCGCTTGCGGCATGCGGATGCCAGCCGCTATATTTCCATGCCTGCCGCCGCCACACATCAGGCCGGTGTCGGCACTTGTCCGCGTAACACAACCGGGCCGCAAAGCCCGTGAAAGGAAGATCCCGCATGGCTGCCAAGAGGATACCTGTTGCTGTTCAGCTCTATTCGCTGCGGACTGTGGCACCCCAGGATGTGCCGGGCACATTGCGCGCCGTGGCCGGCATGGGCTACGAAGGCGTGGAGCTTGCCGGCTACTACAACCTGACGGGCGAACAGCTGCGCCGGATGCTCGATGACTGCAAGCTGCGCTGCGCCGGCTCGCACGTGGGGCTGGATGCGCTGGAGGGCGAAGCGTTTGACAAGACCGTGGCCATGAACCAGGCGCTGGGGACCGACCGGCTCATCGTCCCCGGCGTGGACCTGGAAAACCTGGACCGGACGATTGAGCGCCTGAATGCCGCCCACGTCAGGGCGCGGCAGCACGGCATGCGCCTCGGGTTCCACAATCACACCCGGGAGTTCGACCTGCTGGACGGCCAGACCAAGTTTGACCGCATCTTCGCCGCCACGCCGGCCGACTTTTTGGTGCAGCTGGACATCGGGTGGGCCACGGCCGCCGCCCAGGATGTGCCGGCGATCCTGCGGAAATATGCCCGACGCATAGAAACTGTGCATGTCAAGGAGTTCAGCCCGGACCGGCGCAGCGCGGTCGTGGGCGATGGCGCGGTGAAATGGCCGCCGCTGTTCGACATCCTGGAGCAGGAGACCGCCATTGCCTGGTATGTCGTGGAGCAGGAGGAATACACGGTCGGCCCAGTCGAAAGCGTCCGTGAGTGCCTCGGCAACATCCGCAAAATGGGTCGCTAATCAAAGCAAATAAGGAGAACACCATGTCCATCCGGGTAGGAATGATCGGCGCGGGCGCCATCGCCAACGACCACTGCCACAACATCAACCGCTACAAGGGCGCCGAGGTGACGGCCGTGGCTGACCTCAGCCGCGAGCGTGGCGAGGACCTCAAAAAAAACTTCCCCACCATCGGCAAGGTCTACGAGCAGTGGAAGGACCTGGTCGCCAACCCGGACATCGACGCGGTGGCGATCGCGCTGCCGAACGCGCTGCATGCGCCCGTGAGCCTGGCCGCCATCCGCGCCGGCAAGCATGTCCTCCTCGACAAGCCGTTTGCCCTGAACTACCGCGAGGCCAAAGAAGTGGTGGCGGCCGCCAAAAAGAACCGCCGCGTGCTCATGCTCGGCATGAACCAGCGCTATCGCGAGGACGCGCAGATGATGCGGGCCATCGTGGCGCGCGGGGAGCTCGGCGAAATCTACCATGCCAAGGCGTTCTGGTACCGCCGCATGGGCTCTCCCAAGTTCGGCACGTGGTTTGTCAACAAGAAGCTGTCGGGCGGCGGCTGCATGCTGGACATCGGCGTGCACTTCCTGGACCTGGCGCTCTTCCTGGTCGACAACTGGAAGCCGGCTTCTGTCAGCGGCAAGGTCTACACCAAGTTCGGCAACCGCGGCATCGGGGAAGGCGGCTGGGGCAAATCCGACCGCAACAAGAAGCTCGTGTTCGACGTGGATGACTTCGCCACCGCGCTGATCAAGTTCCGCAACGACATGACGCTGGAGCTCAACATCTCCTGGGTCATCCACCAGGAGCAGAAGGACCGCAACAACGTGCAGCTCTTCGGCACCGACGCCGGCGCCGAGCTTGCGCCGCTCAAGCTCTTCCGACAGTCCGCCAAACCGGGCGAATACGAGGTGGTCGCCCCGCAGAACGTCAAGATTCCCCACCGCTTCGAAAACCGCCAGTTCAACTGGCTGGATGCCATCATCGGGAAGGACAAGCCGCTCTGCACCGTGGAGCAGTCGCTGGTGGTCCAGAAGATCCTGGACGGCATCTACGCCTCCTCGGCCAGCGGCCGCGAGGTCCGCCTCTAGGAGACTGTCGGACTTGGGCCTCGGATCGGTCCAGTGCCTTCTGCCGACAGTCTCCTAGTTGAGCAACCCGCTGCCAGCGGGTGGCGAAGACTCAATTACAGACAGAAAAATTGTTCCGGCTGCTCTTTTGGTTGCGTATTGCGCTGTTATCCGGGAACACAGCCAGCCGCGCGGCGGCGCCGCGAACAAACATTGGGGTAACTTATTCAGGTGGCCTACACCCACATAGACCAATCGGCGTCGGGGTCGGAATCGCCATCGGGGTCGAAAATAAATTGGATCCGCAACTGGAGCGCGGCAGTTCTCTTTCGTTCCGGTTTCGAACCGCAACCGCCGGGGAGAACGAGACGACCATGACCGCCACGCTGCCGCCAGCCTCGATGACCCTGCGCGGCGTCACCTTCTCGCCGGCGCTCTTCTGCGCGCCCATGGCCGGGATCACGCACAGCGCCTTCCGCCGGCTGCTGGCGGACTTCGGCGGCTACGGCGCGCTCTGGACCGAGATGCTCTCCGCCCGGAACATTCTCCAGGAAGACGCGCTCGCCTCCTCCTGGCTCCGGCGCCGGCCGCAGGAAGGGCGCGTGATCTACCAGCTGCTGGCAACCGAATGCAACGGCCTGGCGGAAACCATCGACCGCCTGGCCGTGCTGCGCCCCGACGGCCTTGACCTGAACATCGCCTGCCCTGCCCCCAGCATCCGCCGGCAGCGCGGCGGCGCCGACCTCTTCGAGGAAATCGGCCGCCTGCGGGAGATTGTGCGCGTGCTGCGGCGCAACTTCGCCGGGCCGCTCCTGGTCAAGACGCGCCTCGGCCGCAACACGCCGGAGTGGCGCGAAAAGCTGCTCGACCGCCTGCACCTGCTGGAGGACGAGGGCGTGGATGCGCTGACCCTCCACCCGCGCTTTGCCGGCGAGAAGCTCAAGCGCACGGCGCGGCACGCCCTGTACGCCGAGTTCGCGGCCGCAACCCGCCTGCCCATCATCGCCAGCGGCGACATCACCAGCCTCGACTGCGCCCGCGCGCAGGCCGCCCTTCTGGCGCCCGCGGCCGGCCTCATGATCGGCCGCATGGCCGCAGCCCAGCCGTGGTTTTTTGCCCGGTGGCACAACCCCGGCCTCGTGGTGGATTACCCGGGCGTGTGGAACCGGCTGTGCGACTACATCGCCGAAGATTTTCCCGCCCGCCAGGCCCTGATGCGCATCAAGCTTCTCGCCCCCTACTTTGCCCGCAACTTTCTTTTCGGTCACACGTTCTTTGCCAAGATCCAGTCGTCCGCCGACCTCGAAACCGCCCGGGCCCGCGCCACGGAGTTCCTCTCCGGGTCGCCGACGCCGGCCACCTCCGTCACCGTGAGCGGGATTTAGAGCAAGTTCAGAAATCGTATGGCCGCAGGTGAATCGGACACGAAAGAAACGAAGGGTTCACGAAGGGCACGAAGTGGGGCATTGGCGCAAATGAGCATGACGCGCCCTTCCCTGCTGCGCTATGGTATGCCCCATGTTTGGCGTGGTTCTCAATTCGCTGGCGCCGGTGTTCCTCACCATGGCCGTGGGCGTGCTGCTGCGGCGGCTGCGTTTTCTGCCGGATGGCTTCTTCGGCGGCCTGAACCAGCTCGCCTTCTGGGTCTGCCTGCCGTGCATGCTCTTTACCGAGATCGCCCGGTGCCGCATCGCGGGCGGCACGGTGCTGACAGCCACCTGCCTCATTGCGCTGGCGCTGCCGCCCACGCTGCTGGCCGCCTGGGTGCTGGCGCGGCTGCTGAAAACAGCGCCGGCCTCGCGCAGCGTCTTCCTGCAGGGAGCTTTTCGCGGCAACCTCGCCTATGTCGGCATCCCGGTGATCACCTACGCCCTCGCCCGGAACACGGATGCCGCCGGCCTCGCGGCGCTCATCATGGCGCCGCTCACGCCGCTCTACAACGTGGTCGGCGTCCTGCTGCTGGTGCCACGCGGCGTCCGGGGCAGCACCTGGCAGCGGTGGCGTCCGACCCTGGCGGCCATCGCCATGAATCCGCTGATCATCTCCTGCCTGCTCGGGCTGGCCGCATTCACCTGGCAGGTGACGCTGCCGCAGGCCATCGGCAAGACCCTCGAGATGCTCGGCAAGGCCGGGCTGACAACCGCCCTGCTGGCGCTCGGCGCCAGCCTGACGTTCGAACGCGTCAGGGGGCACTTCCTGCACGCAACCGCTTCGGCCCTCACACGCGTGGTGGTCGGCCCGCTGATCGGCCTGGGGCTGACCGCGTGGATCGGCCTGACCGGCGACTTCCGCACGATCGTCCTGCTCTACCTCGCCTGTCCCACGGCGGTCGCGTCCTACGTCATGGCCGACCAGATGGGCGCGGACAAGGACCTGGCCGGCGCCATTGTGGTTCTCAGCACGCTCTACGCCTTCCCGGCCATGGCCGTGGTGCTGCTGCTGACAAAGTAGCGCGACGCCGGCGTGCAGACGTAGGTCCAGTAGTGCAGGAAGGCGCAGAACCCTGCCGCGGAGGTGATGGCCACATCTTCCGGGATGCCGGGCGTGCCGGCAAGCTGGTCGCGGATGCGCCGGATGTCGGCCGGCGCAAGCTGGTAGCGCTGCGCCAGGTCGTCGTCCCGGAGCCGCAGCGCGGCAGCCGGACAGACCTCCAGCACCTGCCACCCCTCCTCGCGCAGGCAGTCGCACAGAAACGCGACGCCCGGGTACCACTTCGTTGTTCGCATCAGCTGGTATAGCGTGTTCAGGCAGTCCGCATCCTGCTGCCGCGCAAACGAAGCCGTCTGGTGCACAAAAAACTCCCCCGGCCGCATCTGGGCGCGCAGATGCCGCAGCACGGGGCGCAGGCCGTCCTTGCCGAAGTAGTGCAGAACCGAGCGCATCAGGAACAGGCAGCGTCCGTCTTCCGGCCCGATGTCGCGCCGGGAGAAGGCATCCACGGCCTTGAGCAGGCAGGAGATGCCGGCCGTTTCTGCCGCCGCAACCTGGGCGGGTGAATCATCCAGGTCAACCAGCCGGATCCCCGGATCCACCCCTTCGGCGCGAAGGCGGGAGAGCAGAAACCCGGTGCCGCCCCCCAGGTCAACAAGGGTGCCGGGCTTCGACGCGCGGGCCGCCTCCAGAACCTTCCGGACCAGGGGCGCGGCCACGCCGGGGTCGGAGAAATAACCCTCGTGCACGGCATTCCAGTGCGCGCCGTGGCTCTCCTTCTCGCGGTTGATCGGATCATTCACGACGGTGCGCCTTTCTCATTCCATGAAACCGCCCGCCAGCAGCCCGAGGATCAGGGCGGCCATGCCGATGCGATACCAGCCAAAGGCGGTGAAGGTGTGCGTTCGCACATATCCGAGCAACCACTTCACCACCACAAACGAGACCGCGGCGGCCACCACCAGGCCGATGGCCAGCACGCCCCATCCCTCCGGAAGCGCATTGGCGGCCGGGTGCCGCACGGCGTGGAGGATCTTCCATCCGCCGGCCGCCAGCATGGTCGGAATGCCGACCAGAAAAGAGAACTCCGTGGCCTCCACCCGCCCGAGCCCGAGCAGCAGCGCCAACAGAATCGTGGCGCCGGAGCGCGAGGTGCCCGGAAAAACCGCGGCCAGCAGCTGCGCCGCCCCCACCGCCAGGGCGATGGTCCAGGTGACATCGCGGGTGAGCGTCCGCTTCCGGATCAGGGATTCGACCACCACAAACCCGATGCCGCCCGCCAGCAGGGCCAGCGCCACGGGGAGCGCCTTCTCCGGCAGCTTGAACCCGCACCGGTCCAGCACCAGGCCGCCGGCCACCGTAACGAGGAACGCCAGCGCCAGCTTGGCCACATACACCTGCGACGCACGCTCGCGCCAGTGCGTCGCCAGCCCGCACAGGCGCTCGCGGAACAGCGGCAACACAGCCAGGACCGCGCCGGACTGGATCACGATGTTGAACAGGTCGCTGAGATGACAGTCCAGCAGCTCCTCGGTCAGCAGCAGGTGGCCGGTGGAGGAAACAGGCAGGAACTCGGTGATGCCCTCAACCGCACCCGCAAGGATGGCCGTCAGCAGCGTGTTGGTCATGAGGCTGGAGCATAGTCGTCG
>SESD01000462.1_pt1 | contig 25147 bp, 27 predicted proteins | sample 3171411 | NCBI WGS metagenome assembly SESD01 (sample SAMN06051880, study PRJNA518727) | freshwater metagenome | biome: subpolar coniferous forest; feature: holomictic lake; material: water; isolation source: holomictic Lake 442, 16.5 m depth | place: Canada: near Kenora, Ontario | collected...
CCGCAATTAACTGTAGGGTCAAAAGCCGGTGTTCGGTCTTTATTGATTGCTTCAGGCAAACCTATTATTGCTACGCCGTTCGCGTCTTCTAAAGCAAGCGCACAATTAACCAGACCATCATGTGATGTGAAAGATTATTTAGACAGCACGCAAAATACAAATGTTAATTTGGTGAATGGTAGTGGAGATTTAGTTTACGATGCAATTAACAGTCCTAGAGGGGCATCGTATAATGATCAAATGTTCATCGTTGCACCATAAATAAAAATGCAGACTTACTTAAATCAAACATCTCAAAAAGCATTTACTTTGGTTGAAGTGGCCATCGTGCTTGTGATTGTTGGGTTAGCAATTGGTGGCATATTGAGTTCTCTTAGCGTTCAGGTTGAACAGCAAAAGCTTAATGAAACTAGAAACACGATTAATAATGTTAAAGAAGCATTGTTAGGCTATGCCATGGCCAATGGGCGCTTTCCTTGCCCAGCAGTTACTCCCGCCTCAGGAGTGACGGCAGTAGAAAAATTTGCAACAGGCGGAAATGCGACAAATGGTAAATGCTCAGTATTTTATAATGGCTATGTGCCATCAGTCACATTAGGCTTGTCTCCCACGGATAGCAGCGGATATGTGCTTGATGGGTGGAACAACCCAATTCGTTTCGCAGTAGTTGATTTGAGTGATGATGCAAATGTTTCCTATATTTTTACTAAATCTTCTGGCATGAAGAATGCAAATGCCACCACCTGCACCCCCAGTTGTGGAATGCAATGGATTGCAACTCAAACATTATTATCGGTGTGCTCTACAGGAACAGGTATCACAGCGGGTACATGCTCAAGCGCTACAAACACAGTCAATAATAATTCGGTAATTGTTGTTTATTCAACAGGTAAAAATACATCTACGGGTGGCACAGGGACAGATGAAGCCGCGAATCTGGACTCGGATAAAGCTTTTGTCAGTCATCCGCCTTATGCTGGCGCAAACGAGTTTGACGATATTGTTGAATGGATTTCTCCTAATAGTATTTTCAGTCGATTGGTTCAAGCGAATCAATTACCTTAACTCATGAACGACAACCAACTACTACGCTACAGTCGGCACATTCTCCTGCCGCAAATTAGTTATGAAGGCCAAGAGAAGCTCGTCAATAGTCATGCTCTAATCGTAGGGGCTGGCGGCTTGGGTTCACCCGTGGCTTTGTATTTGGCTGCTAGCGGGGTCGGTACGTTAACGATTTGTGATTTTGATGTAGTGGATTTAACCAATTTACAGCGGCAAATTATTCATACCACGCAAAGTGTAGGCATTAATAAAGCGGTTTCTGCGCAACAAACCATTTATGAAATTAACCCTGAAACAGTCGTACAAACGATACAGCGAAAGTCGACAGAAAGTGAATTTTCAGCGCTCATTTCACAGGCGGATGTAGTGATTGATTGCAGTGATAACTTTGCCACGCGATACACTTTAAATAGATTATGTGTTCAGTTAAGGAAGCCGTTAGTGTCAGGTGCGGCCATAGGCTTTGAAGGGCAAATCACGGTGTACGATATGCGTCATGCCACAAGCCCGTGTTACCACTGTTTATTTGCAGATACGAGTGCAACGACCGGTGAAGATAATGAAATGCGCTGTGCTACTAATGGCGTATTTTCGCCGCTAGTGGGAATGATAGGTACGATGCAAGCCGCAGAAGCGTTAAAGTTATTAATGGATATTGGTGAGAGCTTGCAGGGGCGTTTGTTGCTATTAGATGCGCTTGCAATGGAATGGCGAACAATCAAGCTGGGCAAAGACCCAGCTTGTACCGTTTGTAGTGTTTAAGACTTTTCTTAGCAGGGGAAGTGCCTACTTACCGCCCACCAGACTTTTTACCGCACCGACTAAATCACCTGGCATCATCACAATTTTACTGTTTTCAGAGGCTGAAATTTTTTGTAAAGCGGTAATGTAGCGGTCGCCTAATAAAAACATAGCTGAAGCATTATTTTCTTTTACTGCTTCGGTAATAAATTTAATTGATTCTGCAGAGGCTTTTGCAGCCACCATTTGCGCTTCAGCATCTTTACGTGCTGCTTCTAAACGTGCTTCAGCATTTAAGATAAGGGATTGTTTGGCGCCTTCAGCTTCCGTTACTACAGCCACGCGTTCACGTTCTGCAGCAGCCTGTCTTTCCATGGCATCTTGCATGTTAGAGGATGGTTTGATGTCTTGAATCTCCACTGATTTAACAGTTAACCCCCAGTCGAGTGCTTCATCAGCAATGGCCGATTTTAGTTCGGCTTTAATGCGGTCACGTGAGGTGAGTGCTTGGTTAAGATCCATGCCACCAATGATGGAGCGTAAACTAGTTTGTACCATGTTGCGCATTGCTTCACGGAAGTTTTCAATGCCGTAAACTGCGCGTTCAATATTGCTCACCTTAATAAATGCTACGGCATTGGCTAAAATGACTGCGTTGTCACGGGTGATGACCTCTTGTTCGGGCACATCTAAAATGATGTCTTTGGTAGTGACTTTATAGCTTACTTTGGTGAATAAAGGGTTAATGACGTGTAGACCTGGATTGAGTACGCCAGCAAATTTTCCTAGGCGTTCAACAACCCACTCCTCGCCTTGGGGCACAATACGCACCCCTTTGATGATGGCGATAATTACTACAAATATCAGTACAAAACTAAATTCTGTCATGGTTATTTCCTAAAAGTTAAACGGTTTTTGAAATCCTTAAAGCATTACCTTCAACCGCGGTAACGGTTGCATGGCTATCTACCTCAATTGTTTCATTTGAAACGGCAGCCCATTCTCGACTACCCATTAAGCCTTGAGTGAATTTAATCTGACCAATTTGGGCTGGGCCACATGCTTGGGTGACAATACCTACTCGGCCTATTTCTTCGCCTTGTGCCTGCCCAACGCGTGAGTCAGTAGACGTTTTTTTATAATAACCTCGCCATATTGCTAAGGAACCTAATGATAACGCTGCAAACATTGCAAATTGTAAAGCATGTGATAGATTTGGTAGCAGTGCCATTGCCACTGCCACGCATAGTGCCGCAATGCCAAACCACAAAACGTAAAATGTACCTGTTGTCATCTCTACAGCAAGTAAAATAATGCCTATCGCTCCCCATAACCACATTGCTTCAATCATGCTTATCCCCGATAAGAAAAAATATTTTCTGACTGAAAGTATCTTAGCACTTTTCAGAAAAATTATGATGGGTTAACAGTGTGTAGGATAGAAAACACTGTGCTTAGCCTGTGTTAAAATAGCACTTATGACAATTAATAATACCCCCCTACATCCGCCTGTAATTAAAGAGCTCGCTAAGTCGTTCGACCCCAAAACCATTGAAAGTCATTGGTATCAATTTTGGGAGAGCAACGGTTATTACGCTGCAGGCTTAAATTCAGAAGTCAAAGATAACTTTTGTATTTTGTTGCCACCGCCCAATGTCACGGGTACTTTGCATATGGGTCACGGCTTTAATCAAACTTTGATGGATGCACTGACCCGTTATCACCGCATGCGTGGTGATAACACCCTATGGCAACCGGGTACAGACCATGCGGGGATTGCTACGCAGATTGTGGTCGAACGTCAATTAGATGCAGCAGGCGTATCGCGCCATGATTTAGGCCGTGAAAAATTCTTAGAAAAAGTTTGGGAATGGAAAGAATATTCAGGTGGCACCATCACCAAGCAAATGCGTCGATTAGGCACCTCGCCAGATTGGAGTCGCGAGCGTTTCACCATGGATGAAGGCTTGAATAAAACGGTTACCCAGTCTTTTGTGCAGTTGTATAACGAAGGTCTGATTTATCGTGGTAAACGTTTAGTAAATTGGGATGTGAAATTAGGTACAGCAGTATCTGACCTAGAAGTAGTGCAGGAAGAAGAAGATGGCTCAATGTGGCACATTAATTATCCGCTAGCGGATGGTTTAGGACACTTAACGGTAGCGACAACACGTCCAGAAACTATGTTGGGTGATGTGGCGGTAATGGTACATCCTGAAGATGAACGTTATCAGCACCTGATTGGACAACAAGTAAAACTTCCTTTATGCGACCGTGAAATTCCGATTATTGCCGACGATTATGTAGATAAAGCGTTTGGTACAGGCGTCGTAAAAGTAACGCCAGCCCATGACTTTAATGACTATGCGGTTGGGCAGCGTCACCAATTGCCGATTATAGGCATTTTGAATTTAGAAGGCTTTGTGAATGATGCCGCACCTTTGCAGTACCAAGGTTTAGAGCGTTTTGTAGCACGCAAACAAGTGGTGGCTGATTTAGAGGCCCAAGGTTATTTGGTTAAAACTGATAAGCATAAACTTAAAGTGCCACGTGGCGACCGTACCGGCGTGGTAATTGAACCTATGCTAACGGACCAATGGTTTGTCGCCATGAGCAAACCCGCCGCTGATGGAAAATCAATTACCAAAAAAGCACTGGATGTTGTTGCTAGTGGGGAAATTAAGTTCTATCCAGAGAACTGGGTAAACACTTATAACCAATGGCTGAATAATATCCAAGATTGGTGTATCTCTCGCCAGCTATGGTGGGGTCACCAAATCCCGGCTTGGTATTCTGATGCAGGTAAGGTTTATGTTGCGCATGATGAAGCTGAGGCTAAAAAGATTGCAGCCAAAGATGGCTACACGGGTAATCTTATACGTGACAATGATGTTTTAGACACATGGTATTCATCAGCTTTATGGCCATTCTCAACACTAGATTGGACTGGCGATGAAGCCAAAGATGCAGCCAATATTGCCTTACAACAATATCTGCCATCTAGCGTATTGGTCACAGGTTTTGACATTATTTTCTTTTGGGTAGCGCGTATGGTCATGATGACGACGCACATTACTGGAAAAATCCCATTCAAGCATGTGTATGTGCATGGTTTGATTCGTGATGCCGAAGGTCAAAAGATGAGCAAATCCAAAGGCAATGTACTTGATCCGATTGATTTGATTGATGGTATTGCGTTGGATGATTTAATTAAAAAACGCACGACTGGTTTAATGAACCCGAAACAAGCTGAACAGATTGAAAAGCGTACACGTAAAGAATTCCCTGAAGGCATTGCGTCTTATGGCACGGATGCTTTGCGTTTCACGTTTGCGGCATTAGCTTCACCAGGTCGTGATATCAAGTTCGACTTACAACGTTGTGATGGCTATCGTAATTTTTGCAATAAACTTTGGAATGCTACGCGCTTTGTGTTGATGAACACTGAGGGTCAGGATAATGGTTTTGATGCAGCTAGTTGTCATGCTGGCGGTCGAAAGTTTTCGCAAGCTGATCGCTGGATAGTGAGCATATTGCAACGCACCGAAGCTGAAGTAGAGCGTGCGTTTGAAGATTATCGTTTTGATTTAGCAGCAAAAGCAATCTATGAATTTGTCTGGGATGAGTACTGTGATTGGTATTTAGAGTTAGCTAAAGTACAAATTCAAAATGGCGATGATGCTGAAAAACGTGCAACACGCAGAACTTTGTTGCGTGTGCTAGAAACTATTCTACGTTTAGCCCACCCCATCATGCCATTTATTACTGAAGAGATTTGGCAGACGATTGCGCCAATGACTGCAAAACATGGCGCCAGCATTATGTTAGAAGCTTACCCAAAAGCACAGCCAGAAAAGCTTGATGAAGCTGCAGAGGCTTGGGTAGCGCAATTAAAACAAATGGTAGATGCTTGTCGTAGTTTGCGCGGCGAAATGAGCATTTCTCCTGCCGCACGTGTACCCTTGGTTGCCGCTGGTGAGGCAGAAAAATTGGTCGCTTATGCGCCATATTTAAAAGCATTGGCTAAACTGGAAGAGGTGGCAATTGTGGTGGAGCTACCAGAAGCTGATGCGCCAGTGATGTTGGTAGATGATTTTAAATTGATGCTTAAAGTCGAGATTGATGTTGCCGCTGAAAAAGAACGTTTAGGCAAAGAAGTGGCAAGACTTGAAGCTGAGATCACCAAAGCAAATTCAAAACTCAATAATGAAAGCTTTGTGGCGCGTGCACCAGTGGCCGTGGTAGAACAAGAAAAGGCGCGGGTAGTAGAATTTAGCGCCAATTTAGAAAAGTTACAAAGTCAGCTGGCTAAATTAAAGTGATTTGGTAGGTTACGTCATCTAAAATTTAAGGGCTATATAAAGGTCTCCACATTTATATAGCCCTTATTGTTTTATATTAAATGAATAAATTTACATCCGATTCACCCGCAAATTCGAAAAATGTAGCAGCACCGCCATATTCAATCCCATCAATAAAATCGGTAGGTTTGAAGTCAAATAAATCCACTGTCATTTGACAGGCAATCAGTTTTACGCCACTTTCTATGCAAGCGGTGCGTAAATCTTCAATGCTGGCTACCCCTTTATCAGCAATTTTTTGTTTCATCATCATGGTTGCCATATTTTCCATGCCAGGCAGCATTTGCACAAAATTTGGCATGGGTACCGGCATAGGCATTGCGGGGTTGCCTAACGGGGATACTTTTAAATCACTCAAGTCTTTTTTGAGCAATGCTAAGCCATAAAAAGTGAAGAAAATTTGTACTTCGTAATCTAGTGCAGCGGCAGTTGAGGCTAGAATAAATGGAGGATAAGCCCAATCTAGCGAGCCTTTAGAGGCGATTAAGGCGAGTTTTTTAGCCATTTATGATAGTTTAACTACTACGTTTTTTAATGTAAAAAGTGAAGCTAGTATCACTTGAATCGAGCTGCAGAAGTTCATGGCCAGTTTGCACGCAAAAGGCATTAAAGTCTTTTACAGAACCTGGGTCTGTTGAAATTACTTTTAATACTTGTGCCGCATCAATTTCACTTAAGCCTTTTTTGCAGCGCAAAATAGGTAGTGGGCAATTTAAGCCAGTTGCATCTATTTCTTTATCAAATTCCATTATTTCTTATTCCTTTCACCTTTTGCTACAAATGGTAGGCCGGCTTTTCCCCAAGCTAAAATACCACCAGATAAATTGAGTACATTTTTACAACCCTTGCTCGCTGCAAAGGCCGCAGCATGAGCCGAGCGGATGCCACTATGACAATAAAATACGAGCGTTTCTTTATTAGAGAACAATTCAAATTGCGCAGGTAACATTGCTAGAGGAATGTGTATCGCATTTGGGATAATGCCGCGGGCAACCTCATCGTCATTACGCACATCCACTAACAATAATGGTTGATTTTCCATCATGTTAAATAAGTCGTTTGCTGCAATTTCACTATAGCCACTCATGAGTATGAACCTAAATTAATCAAAGCAAATAATAACAATTTTGAACACTCACCGCATCAACAATCTATAGCCTTGGCGTAAGCCTCAAAATAAACCACCTATATTTCTGTATCGGACTATGATGCACCTAGAGTAAAGAAGCTAATCACCTCGTTAGCATACGTGGGTGATTATATTTAGGTTGATAATTTTAGGAGAACCATCATGGCTAAAGGACAAGAACGTAGTAATAAGGAAACAAAAAAGCCCAAGAAAGATAAAAAAGTAGTGGTGGTTTCGGGCTCTATCATTCCAACAAGACCTAGCACACCAGCAAAAAAGTAAGCTAGAACATTAGCGTTTATTAAGCTGTTAGCAGACAGTTAGTCTGGGACTGGCTTAATAACCATCGCTAGTAATACACTTCGCCAGTTTCTTGAAGTGCTAGCTCTTCAACATGATAGTAGTGATCTGAAAACCACACCGTCATCTCTTCTGCGTTGTGATAGGCAATGTCTCGATGTAAGTATTCACTAACGAAGTTATTTTCTTCATCTACAACTTGATAAATAATCATTTTGCGCTCCTTTTTCAAATTAGCACTCAGCAACTATTGCAATGAAATCCTTGAGAGAAAGCTTTATCGCTTTGTACAAGTGATTCCAGCATAACAAATGTGCTAGTACATCAATTGGCAGAAAAAAGAGGTGTTATTGGCTTAATGTTGAATTTAACGATGATTATTTAATCTAGATGATTTAATTCTAGATTTCTTAATTTAGGTGCTAATTTGGCGGTAATGCCAACCACAGTAAGGGTCATTACCCCGCCAAATATTACTGAGGGTACAAGCCCTAACAAGCGCGCTGCTAATCCTGATTCAAACGCACCTAGCTCATTAGATGAACCAATGAAAATTCCATTGATGGCCGATACTCTACCGCGCATGGCATCGGGGGTAGCTAATTGCAAAATAGTGGTGCGCATCACCATTGAGATACCATCAAAAATACCTGAAAACAACAAGGCAGCAGCAGCCACCCAAAAATAAGTGCTGATACCGAAGCCAATAATGCTAATGCCAAAGCCGGCTACCACACCTAAAAGCCATCGCCCTGCATGTAAATTGATGGGATGGCGCGTCAACCAGAGGCCAGTGATAATCGCACCAACAGCGGGCGCGGCGCGTAAGATTCCCAAGCCTTCTGGCCCTAATCGGTATATATCATGTATAAACGCTGGCAACATGGCGGTAGCACCACCAAAAAGTACAGCAAACATGTCTAACGATAATGCGCTTAACACAATTTGATTGCTGTAAACAAAGCGCAAACCTTCTGCTATGCTGGTGAAAACAGGTGGGCTGTCTAGTGCAGGAGGTGGTTCTTTTATTTTGAGTGACCACATTGCGATTGCCGCACATAAGCAAAACAGCGTAGCGATGGAGTAAGCCGCAGTTTTGCTGGCAAAACCAACCAACAACCCCCCTATAGCAGGGCCTATAATTAAACCTGCTTGAAAAACTGAGCTACTTATCCCTGAGGCGCGGGCGTATTCTTCTCGTGGCAAAATAACCGCAAATAAAGTGCTGTAGCTAGGGGCAATAAAAGCGCGCTCAATACCCGTTAGCATGATGGAGCCGTATATCCATAGACTTGCATTGTCGGCGCTACCAATTAAGCCCATAGAAAGTGCTGTAAGTGTGAGCGCGTTGATGGCTAGAGTGATAGCTGAGAGCGCACCGAAAAAGCGACGCGAATAAAAATGATCAACTGCATGTCCTGCAAAAAGTGCGCAAGCAAAATAAGGAATGGCCTCAGCTAAACCAATTAAGCCGAGCGCTAAGGTGTCGTGCGTAATTTCATAAATATGCCAACCCACTGCGACTGCCATAATTTGGTATGCCAATACCATGAAAACACGGAAGCTTAGTAGTTTGAGAAACGCATGATGGTGGCGGCTAAAGATTTCCATGGGCAACTTATGTAATAAATGAGCGTGTAAATAAACGTGCGTGTAAAATTAATAGGTTAGTGCAGTGAATAAGGCAGTAAGTGGGTTTCGTCAAAAATTCTCACCGATGAGTCGTCATTGACCTAGTGTGACTCTGCCGATATAGATTGGGCGCACTAACACCTCTATTTTATCTTTAATGCTTTGGTACACGCCACAAATACCAGCTAGCAATAGTCCTATAAGGGCTCCATGCCTTAGCAATTTCAGCGATTTCTTTGCGTTTAGGCGCCGTTGCTAATTCTTTAAGACGTTTGTAGCCCTCTACTATAGCAAAATCATCAGCGGGGAGTATGTCCATCCGCGCTAAAGTGAACATCAGTAACATTTCAACCGTCCATTGACCGATACCTTTAAGCATGATTAAGCGATTAATTAAATCTTGATCTGACATATTTTGAGCATCCCTACGGCTAGGTACCTGCCCGCTTAAAGTACCTTGGGCAATACTCTTGAGCGTTTCAATTTTTCTGCCAGAAAAGCCACAAGCACGTAAGTCATCAAATTCTGCCGCAATTACTTGCTGTGGTGAGGGAAATTTAATCGTGGCGGCCTTATTAATGGCAGATTCGCTAAATAGCGCAATGAATTTTTTTAAAATCGCATCTCCTGCCTTGGCATGCAGTTGTTGATACGCCACAGCACGAATGAGTGCTTCGTAAGGCTCTCGCTCAAGTTTCACTTCAAAAGTGCATGGACCAACTGTTTTTACAAGGTTAGCCCAATCGGCATCTAAACTGGCAAGGAAGTCAGTCGCTTTATTAAGTTCGTTAATATTATTAAACATTTGTTTAATCTTGCGCTGTATCAAGATACTAATCAATTAATGAAGTTATCATTATCGACGTGGTTTAGGAAAATTCAAAAACTTTAGGCACTCTGTTATACGGCAGGGATGATAATGGTAAATGTATGCAAATTAAGATGAATCAATCACAACATAAGAATGCAAGTAAATTTTCACTATTTAATCTTGGTTTTCGACCCTTCTTTTTAGGCGCTGGCTTATTTGCGCTTATTTCAATCGCCTCATGGATGCAGGTATATTTTTCTTTAGGGTTCGTCAGTATTGAGAATATTTCTATTAGCCAATGGCATGCACATGAGATGCTGTATGGCTATGGTATGGCAGTAATTGCCGGATTTCTCCTGACTGCGGTTAAGAACTGGACCGGCATACCAACACTACATGGCAGGCCATTAATGTTGTTGTTTACACTTTGGTGTATGGCAAGAATGCTATTTTTATTTGGAACAACATTCATTACTTGGGCGGCAGGCGCCGATTTACTCTTTGGACTGATGCTAATCATTGCTATTGCTAATCCCATTATTAAGGCTAAACAATGGATGCAGCTTGCAGTGGTGAGTAAAGTGACGTTGTTATGGCTCGGCAACCTAGTATTTTATCTTGGCTGTTTTGGGGTATTAACTAGTGGTATGAACTACGCAATTAACGGTGCAATATTGTTATTCATTAGCTTAATCTTAATGATAGGACGGCGCGTGATTCCATTCTTTATTGAGCGCGGGGTCGACTATAAAGTACAGTTAAAGCAATATAAATGGCTAGATATCTCCATATTAGTAGTATTTATTGCATTATTCTTGAACGTCATATTTGTACAAATACCATATCTAACATCAATTTTTTCTTGGGCCTTATTTGCTTTGAATGGTTATCGATTATTTAATTGGCATACGGTGGGAATCTGGCGCGCCCCTTTGTTGTGGAGTTTATATGGATCAGCTTGCTTGATTAATTTTGGGTTTCTTTTTTATGGGATACAAGCACAATACCCAAGCATATCAATTCTAACGCTACATATTTTCACTATTGGCGGCATTGGCTTAATGACGCTTAGTATGATGTCGCGTGTAGCGCTAGGGCATACAGGGCGTGACGTCAGAAATCCTTCTCGCTGGGTTGGTATTGCTTTTTCAGGAATTGTCGCAAGTGTCGTATTGCGTGCGTTGGTGCCTATATTGACAGCGCAATTTTATACGAGTTGGGTGCTGGCGGCCGCCATTTTATGGATATTGAGTTTTACGATTTTTATCGCTGTTTATGCCCCGATTTTGATAAAGCCAAGGGCTGATGGAGCATTTGGTTAAACTCTATTTTTAGTGATGAATCTGTTTGATCAACATTATTTACTGCAAATAATGTTGATTTTTAGCTCGCCGATGCTATATTTCACCACATCTGACCAGCCAGTTTCTGATTCATTGAAGTGAGCGGTAGCTAGGATTTCACCCTTGCCCATGTTTTCTGCGTAGTAATTAATGGAGAGGGCTTTAAATTTTTTTCTTTTGCAATCGACCAACTCTTCCCATTGTGATGACAGGCCTTGTTTTTGTTGTGCAAGATAATAGTCACTCAAGCTTAATACGCTAATTAAGTCGCCAGATTTTTTGATACTGTCAAAATCGATGTACATATTGCCATCATCATTTGTTTGAATCATGGTCCATTCAGCCGCTACCTCAGCCGAAATGCTAAATAAAATTAAAACTAATAAGAGTCTATGCATTTGAGTGCAATCACAGCTTCAATGCAGCCTTAATGCGTCTAAAGCTTTGGCTAATTAAGTTGCCATCTAGTTTGTAATGTTTATGCAGTGCCTGTTTCACTTCCCAGCTAGCAGTCATGCCGGCGGGGAATGTGACTAAATCGCCCTTGCCAAAACTAACAGGGGTGCCGCCAGTCGGTGTAATGACACATTCACCAGCTAAGATATAGGCAATTTCTTGCTCTGGAAATGTCCAAGGAAATACCGAAACTTCCTTTTGCCAAGTAGGCCATTTGCTGACATTGAGTGCGTCTAAACGTGTTTGCGCAGGATTACTCTCTACGGTGATTTGATTAACAGTGGCTTGGCTCATGATAATTTCTTTGAATAGTAACGATGCGCTATTTTAGCTTATCAATGCTGAATTGTTATTGAAAACTAGCATAAGTAGTAAAATAGCATTTTTTGAAACAGCCATTAATTTTATATGCGTATTAGCTTAGAAGATGCAACAGCCAGACTTCGCCAAGGTGAGGTCGTCGCGATTCCTACCGAAACGGTATACGGACTTGCTGCAGATGCCTCTAATGATATTGCGTTGCAAAAAATATTTGCTACCAAACAGCGCCCAGCAGATCATCCATTAATAGTACATATTAGCGATATTAGCCATGTTACTGATTGGGCTGCATCGTTTCCAGAGGTGGCTGTGAAGCTTGCGAAAGCTTTTTGGCCAGGTGCTCTAACCTTGATTTTACCTGCAAAAAATCATGTTTCACGTGTGGTACGTGGTGGCGAACCTACCATTGCTTTACGTGTACCCAATCACCCTATTACGCTTGCTTTACTAAAGTTAAGTGGCTTGAGTGTCGCGGCCCCTTCAGCCAACTTATTTACACAACTCAGCCCAACTACCGCAGAGCATGTGGAAGCGGGGTTAGGCGAAAATATTCCTGTACTAGATGGAGGCGCATGCCAAGTAGGAATTGAATCCACCATCGTCAGTGTAGCGGCAGATGGTCAATGGCAATTATTGCGCCCAGGTATGATTAGTGAAGACGATATTGTGCGTATTGCAGGTCAGCCTCAACAGGAAAATATAGCTAATCTAGATAAAATCCCAGCTGAAAAAGCTAAGCCTAAAGCGCCTGGACAGCATGCTTTACATTACTCACCGCGAACGCCGCTTTTTTTGTTTAAGAATAAAGACATGCTTATTCAACAATGTGCAGCCTTAACGAAATCAGGTTTGAAATGTGCTGCATTGTTAATTGGTGAGGGACAAAAACCAAACTGCACGGTAGTGCAATTATCTAACAAGCCTGTAGAAGTTGCTGAGAAACTATACAGCGCACTACATCAGCTAGACGCGCTGAAAGTAGATCAGCTATTAGTTGAGTTGCCACACAATACGCCAGCATGGGCCGCGGTATTAGACAGATTAAATCGCGCAGGCCATAGGGAGTTATAATTTAGCCGGCAATGTTATATATAGTGGTTTAATAGAGTGGTATTTTTTATATTTCAATAAGTTAGGTTCAAATATGGCAAACAAACTTAATCAATTTCTAGTAATGACAGGTTTCTTACTCACATTGTCCTCATGCAGCTCAATTGGTATTTCCAACCCGTTTAGTTCAGGTACACATGAACAATTACGCGTGCCACAAAATGCCACCGCTTATGTGTGTGATGGTAATAAGCAATTTTATGTGCGTATGCTCAATAATGGCAAAGATGCTTGGCTGATTTACCCTGATCACGAAGTTAACCTGACTCAAACCAGTGATAACAACCGTTTTACCAGTGGTGCAATTTCTCTGGTTATTAATGGAGATGCGACCACGTTAAATGACGGAGAAAAAATTGCTTATGTAGCTTGTAAGGCTCAACTTAAAAAATAAATATTTGACGTGGTTTTTTGGTCAAATTTAGCCCTTGCATAGGCCACAAAAATGGCGTAATTTTGTAACTTCAATAATGTATTAACTATGGAGTTAGCCATGGATAATAAGTATGGATTAGGTGGTGCAAAAGTTGCTACGGGTCACCATGAAACGCATCATAAAACACCAAAATTGCATGCTGAAAAATGCAAGTTTTGCGGTAGTGAGCACTTGGTATTGAGTCCAACAATGCATGATCATCGATGTGCAAGTTGTGATGAGTGGCAAAATGATATTCCGCAAGGTTACTCAACGGGTAGAAGCGATAATTTTTAAGCATTTTATCTGTTGGTATATTGGGGTAATGTTTTTTTACTAAAATAAATGATGATTTGCGTAACTTTTCACAGCTTAATTCCTTATTAAGTTTTATAATCTTGCATACAAAATTCCCCTTTCCATTAAACAACTCCAAAAGAGAAGATAAATGTCTACAAAAAATGCTGATATTGGCCTAGTTGGCCTAGCTGTTATGGGCCAAAATTTAGCCCTCAATATTGCCGATCACGGTTACACCATTGCGGTTTATAACCGTGACTCTAAGAAAATGGTGAATTTCATTGAAGAATGTAAAAAAAATGAACCTTCATTTGAGCGCGTTGTAGGTCACGCTGATTTAGCTTCATTTGTACTCAGTATTAAACGCCCACGTAAAATCATTTTATTGGTAAAAGCAGGTAGTGCGACAGATGTTACGATTAATGCTTTATTGCCATTCTTAGAGCAAGGCGACATTATTATTGATGGCGGTAACTCGTTATGGACGGACACTATCCGCCGTGAAAAAGAGTTGGCGGTTAAAGGGATTGATTTTATTGGTTCTGGCGTATCAGGCGGGGAAACTGGCGCACGTTTTGGCCCATCACTCATGCCATCAGGCACACGCAAAGCGTGGTCTAGCTTAGAGCCAATTTGGCGTGATATTGCCGCTAAAGTCGACGCTGTTACTGGTGAGCCTATGGAAGGCGGTAAACCAGGTAAGCCAGTGGTAGGTGGCTTCTCATGTGCAGAGTACATTGGTCCTGATGGCGCTGGTCATTATGTGAAGATGGTGCACAACGGGATTGAGTACATTGATATGCAATTAATTTGCGAAGCGTACTGGTTGATGAGAAATCTTCTCGGCATGCCTGCAGATGAAATTGGTAAAGTATTTGAAGAGTGGAATAAAGGTGAATTATCTAGCTTCTTGATTGAAATTACTGCAGACATTCTGCAACAAAAAGATCCTATGGGTCCGGGCTTCCTCGTAGATAAAATCTTAGATACGGCAGGCCAAAAAGGGACAGGCCAATGGACGGCTGCGAATGCGCTTGAACTTGGCTCTCCTGCAAATGCAATTGCCGCTGCTGTTTATGCCCGTGCGCTTTCAAGTTTGAAAGAAGAGCGAGTAGAGGCAAGCAAAATCTTAAAAGGCCCAGTCATTAAAGTTGAGAGTGATAAAAAAGCGATTATTGACGCTATTAAAAACGCTTTATATTGCTCAAAAATCTGTGCTTATGCGCAAGGCTTTCAATTGATTGATAAGGCACAAGTGGCTTATAACTGGAAGCTTAACTTTGGTGAGATTGCACAAATTTGGCGCGGCGGTTGTATCATTCGTGCACGCTTCCTGCAAAAAATCACTGATGCTTATGCATTGAACTCACGTTTGAAAAATTTGATGCTAGACCCATATTTCACAAATGCGATGAATGAAGGCCAAGCGGGCTGGCGTAAAGTGATTGCTTTAGCAGTTACTAATGGTATTCCAGCACAAGGTTTTGCTGCAGCGATGGCATACTACGATGGCTACCGTAGCGCCGTATTGCCAGCAAACTTGCTGCAAGGTCAACGCGATTACTTTGGTGCACACACTTATGAGCGTGTTGATCAACCGCGTGGACAGTTCTACCATTTGGATTGGCCAGAAGCAGGTCGCCCTCAGCTGGAAATTTAACTAAAGTAACAGTGTAGTAAAAAAGGGCAGAAATTCTGCCCTTTTTTATTATATTTATAAAGGGCGCTATAGCATGGAAACTAGCTGCTCCCTTACAAATTTATTTAATGCTACGCGTGGCTTTTAAGCTAAGTAATATGCTGATGCCTAGCACGGCAATAACTACACTAAGTGATACTGCGATTGGTATTTTCAACCACTCTACAATCAACATTTTTGTGCCTACAAACATCAATATAATCGCTAAACCATATTTAAGTAAATGAAAGCGATTGGCCATATCAGCTAGCAAAAAGTATAAGGCTCGCAAACCCAAAATTGCGAAGATGTTTGAAGTAAATACAATAAATGGGTCACTAGTAATAGCAAAAATAGCTGGGATACTATCCATGGCAAAAATGACGTCTGAAATTTCAACAAGAATTAAAACCAAGAACATTGGGGTGAACCAGAGTACACCTTTTTTAACAATCCAGAATTTATCCCCATGATAATCATCGGTAATACGTATATGACTGCGTAGCCATATCAACAATCTATTTTTAGCTAAATTTGGTTCTTGGTCCGCGAAAATGAACATCTTAATTCCTGTCACTAATAAGAAAGCACCAAAGAGATACAATATCCAATGAAATTCAGCAATAAGCCAGGCACCTACTAGTATCATCAGTGCTCGTAAAATAATTGCACCTAACACACCATATACCAGCACTCTTTTTTGATATTCAACTGGCACGGCAAAGTATGAAAATAGCATGACGAAGACGAAGATATTATCTATTGCTAAAGTTTTTTCTAGCAAATAACCAGTTAAGTATTCCATGGTTTTGGCGTCTGCTATAGTTCTTCCTAATGTTTGGTTTAGCCAAGTCCATAAGGCAACACCAAAAAGCAAGGCAAGCGTGAACCAGATTAGTGACCAAATCAAGGCTTCTTTTGTGCTGACTTTGTGTGCACCTTTGCGGTCTAATGCGAATATATCTATAGTTAGCATGGCAACCACAAATAGCCCAAAGCTTGCCCACATCCACCACTGACCAATTGATTGAAATTCACCCATTTCTACTCTTTTCTAATTTTTTATCTAAGGCTGGTTAATTTAATTAATCAGGTTTGAGTTGAATTTACTATATCCGCTTCATCTAAGTGTGCTGTCCATTCACGCCAAACAGCCCATACAACCGTCAACACAATTGGCCCAATAAACAATCCTACTAAACCAAACGCTAGTAATCCACCCAATACACCAAATAGCACTAGCAAAAATGGTATCGGACTAATGCTACTGATGAACAACGGTCGTAAAAAATTATCGAGTTGACTGACGACTACTGCACCCCAAATCCATACGCCAATAGCAGCGCTTGTTTCACCTTGCAACAACAAACAAAGCCCAGCGCTACCCCAAGCTAAAGGCGTGCCAAATGGAATGAGTGCTAATAACATGGTTAGTACGCCAAACATGACTGGCGAAGCTAGCCCTGCTACCCAATAACCAAGGCCTGCCACCGCGCCTTGGACTAGAGCTGTTAGTAAAATGCCATAAACTACAGCACGGGTAGTTGTGCCAACGGCATGTAAATAATGATGAATATTAGTGCCGATAAATCGCTCTAACACATGACGCAATTCGCGCACAATGCGAACGCCATCTCTAAAGAAGAAAAACAAAATGACGATAACAATCACTGATTTTATCAGGCTTGTACCCAGACCCCCTGCCAGCTGTTTTAGATCAATCATGTTGGCAGCAAGCCATGTTTTAAGGATAGAGGATGTACCTTGCGGATTGGCAACCAAATTTGCTTGCTGCTGCATTAGCCACTCACCCAGCCATGGTAGATTTTTTAATGTTTCTGGTACAGGAGGTGGATTGGCTAAAAAGGCTTGAACTACAGGATACCAATTACCCACTTCTTGCTGTGCTAGCCAGATTAACCAAATCAAAGGCAAAAACAACGTCAATGCTAACAATCCGGCAGTCAGGCTGGCGGCTAGGGTATCTCTACCGTTACACCAACGACGAATTCGCTCTGCCACCGGCCAAAATGCATATGCTAGAACACTTGCCCAAGCTATAGGCGTAAGAAATGGAGCAATGACCATGGATGCTAGCGTGATTAAACCACCTAGTGCTAGCCATGGAACGATTCGACGACTTAAGTTCATTTTTGCATTACATCTGAAATACTAGTGTTAAATAAATGGGCATCAGCCGAGCATAGAGAGAGTTGCAATTTGACTGCTTTGAGTCATTATAAGTTTACGAACTGTTTCGTAATGCGGCAATGCGCTCACTTAAGTCTGGATGGCTAGCAAATAGGCGAGTGAAGCTCGTGGTAACGCCACTAGAAATGCCAGAAGCTATCATTTGTTTAGGCAGCACTGAAGGTTCGTGTTCTGCTTGTAGGCGTTCCAATGCTGAAATCATTTTTTTAGCACTAGATAACCTAGCGGCACCTGCATCTGCACGAAACTCGCGTTGACGAGAGAACCACATCACAATAATAGACGCTAATATCCCCAACAGCAGTTCGGCGATAATCATGGTGATAAAAAATGCTGGCCCTGTGCCTTTTTCAGTTTTAAAAATAACCTTGTCCACCGTGTACCCAATCACACGTGATAAAAACATCACAAAGGTATTCACTACACCTTGAATCAAGGTGAGTGTGACCATGTCACCATTGGCAATATGCGATACTTCATGTGCTAGCACTGCCTCTGCTTCATCTTTACTCATTTTATTGAGTAACCCAGAAGAAACCGCTATCAACGAGCTATTTTTGGACATGCCCGTAGCAAAAGCATTCACTTCATCGGAGTCAAATATAGCCACCTCGGGCATTTGGATGCCGACGATATCGGCCTGTATACGAACTGTTTTAATAAGCCAAATTTCTGTCAGCGTTCGTGGCTCCAGAATCACTACCGCGCCAGACATGCGTTTAGCTGACCATTTAGACATTGCCAGTGAGATAAATGAACCACCAAAACCCATGATGGCGGCAAAGGCGAGTAAGTTGCCTAAATTGAGCCCACTAGCATTAAGATAGGGCTCCACGCCAAGGATGCGCATAGTGATAGAAAGCACTACTAAAATGGCAAGGTTGGTCGCTAAAAAATAAAGAATGCGTTTCATTAAAAACTCCAAAACATAAAATATTGAATCACATAAGACCGATTTAAATAAATGTGGTTCTTTAGGTTTTTGGTTAGCAGGCTAAGCATATCGCGAGTTAAAGTGTTCGGCTAAATAAATTCAATGCGAGCTGATAACATATTAGCGCCGTCTGGGCATCGTAACGATCATCACCATCGCGCATAAAGGCATGCTGGGCATTAAATTCATGCCAAGTAAATGTGAGATTTGCAGCTGCCATTTTGTTATAAACTTCGGCTCTTCCGGCAGCAGGAATATGCGTATCTTGCTTACCCCAAATCATTAACATTTCGCCTGAAATATCTTTAAGGCGCTCCATGCTATGTTGACCTGGTTTATTTGGGATGGTGAGTGCATGTAAATCTGTGGCATAAAAGCAAGCAGTGCCTTTTATTTCTGGCTGCAAGGCGGCGCGAAAGGCCAAATGACCCCCTATACAAAACCCCATAGCGCCAACGCTACCGTTATACCAAGTTTGTTGTTTGGCAAAGGCAATCATTGCCGCATTATCGGTATCGTAACCTTGCACATCTTTTGCCGCTTTGTCGGCATTGCCTTTATCGCGACCAGCATCGTCATAGCCTAATACCGTGCCTATTGGATTATGCTCATGAAAAACTTCAGGTACGAGCACGACATAACCATGACTTGCCATGATTTTAGCGGCACTTTCAATGGGACCCGTTTGCTGAAAAATTTCTGAATAAAATAAAATGGTCGGATACTTATTATCGCTTTTAGCCTTATCTATAGGGCGATGAATATAAGTGCGCATAATTCCGGTAGGGGTATTAATGTCTGCGATATGGCTTTGTAGGTTCATGTTGGACTTTCTAAATGAATACTATTTTAGTAGATGCAATGCAAACTGATTGCAAGCATTTTTGTATATTGTACAACGTGGAAGATAATTTTAGATGATATAGCGCTTACAGGTAAATAGCTGAGATAAGGTTTGCTAATGCCCCTATTATTTTCGTAAAATAGTACTTTAAATTGTCAATTAAATTCACGCAATGCAACTGACTATCAACGGTAAACCACGTAATTTTGACGTCATCACTTTATCAGTAGAGAATTTAGTGGCCAGTCTTAATTTAGAAGGCAAACGCTTGGCTATTGAGTGTAATGGTGAAATTGTGCCGCGTAGCCAGTTTTCAGTGACACAACTTGTAGAAGGCGATCAGTTGGAAATTGTAGGTGCAGTGGGTGGCGGATAATTTCCGAATAGCATCTAGTTGAATGGTCATTAAAAAAGTAATTAAAGGATAACAACTTGTCAGATTTATTAAAAATTGCAGGCAAAACCTATCAGTCGCATTTATTGGTAGGGACTGGTAAATATCAAGATTTTGCTCAAACCCGTGCGGCGATAGATGCGAGTGGTGCAGAGATTATTACAGTGGCGATACGCCGAACTAACATTGGCCAAACAGCTGGCGAGCCTTCATTGCTAGATTTTTTACCTCTGGAAGAATTCACCTACTTACCCAATACTGCCGGATGTTATTCAGCTGATGATGCTGTACGTACTTTGCGCTTAGCGCGTGAGTTATTAGATGGTCACAAGCTAGTGAAGTTGGAGGTGCTAGGAGATCCTAATACGCTTTACCCTAACATGATAGAAACAATCGCTGCCGCAAAGGTATTAGTAAAAGATGGTTTTGATGTGATGGTGTATTGCTCAGATGACCCTATTATTGCGAAGCAATTAGAGGACATTGGCTGTTGTGCAGTCATGCCACTCGCCTCATTAATAGGCTCGGGTATGGGTATTTTAAATCCATGGAATTTACAAATCATCATTGCAAATGCCAATATTCCTGTGTTGGTAGATGCGGGCGTTGGTACCGCATCTGATGCCGCAATTGCCATGGAGTTGGGTTGCCAAGGCGTATTAATGAATACAGCAATTGCTGCCGCACGTGACCCCGTACTTATGGCAAGCGCCATGAAAAAAGCTGTAGAAGCCGGTCGTGAAGCTTATCTTGCAGGCCGCATGCCAAAAAAACTGTATTCTGCAAGCCCAAGTTCACCTACAACTGGCCTCATCAAATAATGACAGCTGCCGCTAAACATTATGAGTGCACAGTGACGGTTGAAGCGGAATTTCTGCCCGATCAATCAGATGTTGAACATAATCGTTACGCATTTTCTTACCACGTTAAAATTATCAATACAGGTAATGTGGCAGCACAATTAATCAGTCGACATTGGATTATTAACGAGGTCAATGGTGATGAGCAAGAAGTGAGAGGCTTGGGCGTTGTAGGCGCTCAGCCTTTGCTCAATCCTGGACAGTTTTTCGAATATACCAGTGGCACGGTGTTAAATACACCTATGGGTAAAATGCACGGTAGTTACCAAATGGTGGCAGATGATGGCACGCAGTTTGATGCAGTTGTTCCAACTTTTGTACTCAATATGCCCCGAGTTTTACATTAGGTTTAAACGCCATCCATTTATCTGAAGACAATCAATTGATTAAAAAAATAACATTAGTTTTATTAGCGATATGGGCCTGCGTGAGTTTATCTTCTTGTACGCTCATCAATTTAAAATCAAATGCACCTCAGCCCCCAAGTGCTGAATGCAAGTGTGATACAAGTATAAGCGCAGAGAAGACTGCTGATAAATGTACAGTGCCAGCCCAAATGGGCAAGCCAGTTGTAGAGCCGAAAATCACAGAGCCTAAGCCGGCAGACTTGAAAGTGGCGGAATACGGATTGTTAAAACCGGCTAAGTGGGAAGAAGTTGATGGCTTAGGTCAACGTAATACACCAGAAGATAACTTAAGTTTGGCTTGGCCTGCTTGGATGCAAAGCTGCACAGCTTTAGTCAACAAACCGATGTGGCAAAGAGTCTGTGGTGAGGCAACACAGTTGAATAGCCAAACAATGAATAAGCCGGATACGGAAGCGATACTGTCTTATTTCAAACAAAACTTTGCGGTCTATAAAACTACTAATATTGACGGTGCTGATAGCGGTTTAATTACAGGTTATTATGAGCCAATCTTAAAAGGCAGCCGTACAAAATCTGCTAAATACTCAAACCCTTTATACGCAACGCCCAGTGACTTGGTGACGGTAGAGCTAGATAGCCTATTTCCTGATCTTAAATATAAACGTGTACGGGGTAGGTTGGTAGGCAATAAGCTGGTGCCTTATTACAACCGAGCAGAAATTGAGGCGGATGCATCACCCATTAAGGGTCGAGAGTTTATTTATATTGATGACATCATCGATGTATTTTTTCTACAAATTCAAGGTTCTGGCTTAGTTCAGTTAGACAGTGGCGAACAGGTGCATGTCGGCTATGCCGATCAAAATGGCCATACTTATAACTCAATAGGTCGCCTTTTAATTGAACGTGGTGAGCTAACAAGCGCCAATGCGTCTATGAATGGCATTAAAAACTGGGTCAAAAATAACCCCAGTAAGCTTCGAGAGCTACTGAATAACAACCCAAGCTATGTTTTTTTTAGAGAATTGCCAGCTGGCTTGCCGGGCCCATTAGGCGCTTTAGGCGTGCCCATTTTGGCAGAGCGTGCAGTGGCAGTTGACCCTAAGTTCGTGCCCTTAGGCGCGCCAGTATTCTTATCTACTACAGAACCTAATAGCACAAAACCCTTGAAGCGCTTGATGATGGCGCAAGATACTGGGGGCGCAATTAAAGGGGGCATACGGGCAGACTTTTTTTGGGGTGCAGGTGTAGATGCCGGCGCCAAAGCGGGTGCTATGAAACAAGCAGGCAAAATCTGGGTATTATTACCTAAGGAATTTGTGCTGAAATAGTGGGTTTAGTAGAGTGCTTATTTTTCTGCCTTACCTGATGTAGTCGTTAGCTTCAGTGGAGAGAACTCAATTAAAAACAGCCTGTCATTTGATAGGCTGTTTTTCGTAGTTGATACTTAAGTGGTAAGATATCTCATCTAACAGCCCTTTAGCAGGGCGTGGTAATTTATGTTGGTCTAATTATTGATTCATTAGGCGTTTAGAGGGTTTGCTAAATGTTATACAAAAGTTACATTAAGCCTTACCATAAAATATTGACCACATTAGCATTGGCCTATTTTCTGTTTATAGTTGGCTTATACTTTTTTAGCGTTTTTGCGATTAAAAATATTCGCCAACTAAGCAATCAGACCAGTGTGCTTTATGAGCACCCGTTTAATGTATATGCAGATGCGCTCGAATTCCAATCAATAGTACGTCAAGTACAAAACGGCAATCTAGAAGCGCTACTTCTCTCTAGAGATAAAGGTTTTAAGTATGAAAGACAAAATGTTGAAGCTTTGCTAGGTGACAGGCTGAGTAAAATAGAAGGCGCTTATTTAGGAGAAAAATCTAAAGTTCAAGAGGTGCGAGAAGCTACCAAGCAGTGGAAAAATAACGAGCTTCTGTTTGACCGCCTTATGGAAGTACGACAGTACAATGAAGCCCATATTTGGTTGGCTGATTACTTAACAGTAAGTTTTGAAGAGTTAGATCAAAAAGCAACGTACATTATAAAAGACTCAGAGAAGAAGGCGGATACTGTATTTAAAGATGCTCAAAAAATGGAGGCTGATTTCAATAAGCAATTAATTCAGAAAATTATATTCCTCTTTATTTTTGTAACTGCGGTTCTTGGAATTGCATCAGTTTTTTTAATTAAACTTTTGCATTCAAAAGATCAGGAAGTCGAGCAAAATCAAAATCAACTACGCGTTCTAGCGAGCTCTTTCAACTTGCAAGAAGGCATCATTATTTGTAATGAAAATGGCCTAATTATTAAAACAAATCAGGCATTCAGCAACATCACCGGTTATTCTGCTGAGGAAGTATTAGGGCGTAATCCACGATTCTTAAGTTCTGGGCGTCATGATGCAAGTTTTTACACCGAAATGTGGAAAAGCTTGCTTGCCAATGGTAAATGGGATGGTGAAGTCTGGAATCGTCGCAAGACGGGTGAAATTTACCCGGAAAATCTCGCCATTGTTATTATTAAAGATAGCGACGGAAAAACGATTAACTACGTGGCCTCAATGACTGATATTACAAAAAGGGTTGCAGACTCAGAAGAGATTAAACAATTAGCATTTTTTGACCCATTAACTGGTTTGCCTAATCGACGGCTTTTGCTAGATAGGTTGGCACAATCGCTACATTCAAATGAGCGTACTGGTAATCATGGTGCACTCTTGTTTTTGGATCTTGATAATTTCAAAGCGATTAATGATTCTTACGGCCATGACTCCGGAGATTTATTGTTACAGCAAGCCGCTGTCCGTATCGTCGATTCCGTCCGAGCTATAGACACCGTATCTCGTATAGGTGGGGATGAATTTGTGGTGATTTTGCAAAGTCTAAATCACCAGGAATCTGAGGCAGTTATAGAGGCGGAAATAATTGCTAAGAGAATTTTATACTCATTGAATGTACCCTATAAGATTAAAGGAAGAGATGACTTATGCTCAACCAGTATCGGCGCTACCATTTTCCAATCAAACGCTGATTCAATCGATGTTCTAAAGCAAGCCGATATCGCTTTGTATAAAGCTAAAGATAGTGGCCGTAATGTTCTATTCTTTTTCGACCCCATTATGCAGACGATTATCAATGCACAGGCGGAAATTAAGCGCGACTTAAAAGAGGCTATCTTGCAACATCAGTTTGAATTGTATTATCAAGTACAAGTGGATGATAATGGAGCACCGGTCGGTGCAGAGGCTTTACTGCGTTGGCTACATCCAACAAAAGGCTATATTTCGCCGGCTGACTTTATACCCATTGCCGAGGAAAGTCAGGCGATTATATCGATTGGCGATTGGGTAATAGATGCGGCTTGTGCACAGCTTAAACAATGGGAAGGAAATGAATTAACGCGCACACTTAGCCTATCCGTGAATATTAGTGCCAAAGAATTTCGTGCAGAGAATTTCGTGGAAAAATTAAAAATGACGATTCGGCATCATACGATTAACCCAAGTAAGCTCAGATTTGAATTAACCGAAGGTATGTTAATTAGCGATATTAATGGCGCTATTGAGACCATGAATAAATTAAGTGAGCTTGGTATTTACTTTGAATTAGATGATTTTGGTACCGGATACTCCTCGTTACAATATCTTAAAAGGCTTCCTGTATATCAATTAAAAATTGATCGGACTTTTGTGCGAGACGTTGTTGAAAGTGTTAATGAGCAAGGTATTGTTCGTGCCATCATAGCTATGGCGGAGGCCTTGCAGATTAGAGTACTTGCTGAGGGTGTGGAAACAAAAGCGCAACGTCAGCATCTGGCGGATATAGGCTGTAATTATTTCCAAGGATATTTGTTTGGTAAGCCCGTACCGATT
>SESD01000464.1_pt1 | contig 25085 bp, 19 predicted proteins | sample 3171411 | NCBI WGS metagenome assembly SESD01 (sample SAMN06051880, study PRJNA518727) | freshwater metagenome | biome: subpolar coniferous forest; feature: holomictic lake; material: water; isolation source: holomictic Lake 442, 16.5 m depth | place: Canada: near Kenora, Ontario | collected...
CCGCTGACGAGGGTGCTGCGAGATGTGATGAAGGATGCTGTGCTGCCTAAGTTGAGTTTGAACTCCCAACCGGTGCAAAAGTTGGGCAATTGCTGTAAGCTGCTGAGCCCTTGACCACCAAACCATCAACATGCCGGCGCATTTGCTCCGAGTAGGAGATTCCATTATGAGACACATCACACCTGGTGCCATCTGGCCTGATTCAGATGGCGTCCACATCAACGCCCACGGTGGCGGCATCTTGTTCGACAACGGAACGTACTACTGGTTCGGCGAACATCGAGGCGAAAAGTACGCAGGTTTGAACGCCAAGGTCGGCGTGACCTGCTACTCCTCGTCCGACCTGGTCCACTGGAAAAATGAGGGTGTGGCCCTCCACGTCACCGAGCACGGCGGACCACAGAAGCGCGCTGACGGCTACGACATCATCTACGACAAGATTGGTCTGGATCTGAACACCGAAGTACCGCACGGCACCTACCGGGTCCTTGTGCCGGGTTGGGAGACCGAGATCGGCTGCGTTCTGGAGCGTCCTAAGGTGATCCGCTCATCCGCTACGGGAAAGTACGTGATGTGGTTCCATCTCGAGTTCCGCGGCTATGGCTACGGCCCGGCGCATGTCGGCGTGGCCGTGAGTGACCGGCCTGCCGGCCCATACCGTTTCGTCAATGCGTTTCGCCCAGGCAACGGCGAGTCGCGCGACATGACGTTGTTCGTGGACGAAGAGGGACAGGCCTATCATATCGGTGCCTCGGAGCAAAACGATACGCTCCACATCAATCCACTCACGCCCGATTGCCTACAGTGCACAGGCGAAACGATACGCGTATTCGTTGGTCGACGGATGGAAGCGCCTGCCTTCTTCCATCACCGGGGGAAATACTACTTCATGGGTTCGGATTGTTCTGGCTGGACCCCCAATATCGCCCGTTCGGCCGTGGCCGATTCGTTCCGTGGCCCATGGACGGAGCTCGGGAACCCCTGCATCGGACCCAATTCAGACACAACCTTTGGCTCGCAGAGCACCTTCTTCCTGAAGGTGGAAGGGAAGCCGGACGCCATTATCTATATGGGCGACCGCTGGAATCCCAATGACCTTATGGATTCACGACACATCTGGTTGCCTGTTTTATTTGAGAACGACCGTTTCGTGCTGCAGTGGCAGGACACGTGGGATATTGATGCGACATGGCCTGATGCCAAATAGTCGCACCTCGCAGGCTGCCCACTATGATTATTACTCCGGACCGGTTCAGACATGCTTTCGGCGTAACTACAGGGGAGGTATTCAGAATTCAGGAGTCAGAATTCAGAATTCGTAAACTTTGTCGACAAAGTTTACGTCAAAGCTTACGACAAAGTCGTTTTGGATCAGACCCATGTCAGATACAATCAACAAGAAAGTGCCAAACGGAAGTCAGGGCGTGACAAAACAGGCGATAAACGCTCTGGTTTGACGACAGACACTTTCACTCTTCCAGGGTTGATGATTGCGTATTCATTCTGAATTCTGACTCCTGACTACCTGTGTAGTAACCTTTCGGCTTATGTGAGCCGGTGCCGGTCGAAAAGTGATTTCTTATCAATCAGGAGCACTGATGCCTACGCCCCAGAACGCAAAACATGTATGGTACGACAACACGGGTCTCGGTCGAAATCTTCACGGCATCTTCAGGAGAAGTTTCGATGTTGCGGGTCCCGTGGAATCCGGATCAATCAGCATCTTCGCGGATACGACCTACCAGCTGTTTGTCAATGGTACCTTTGTTGACTTCGGGCCCGTGCGCGCCGATCCACGCTTCCCGCTCTTCGATACGCATGATATTGCTGCCCTGCTGAAACCCGGCAGGAACGCGATCACCGTTGAGGTCAATTTCTTTGGCCTCAAGACATACAAAGCCATGCCCGTTCGCGGCGGACTGATCGCCTGGGGCAGCGTGGCGCCGAAGAAGGGGAGTGTAATCGGGCTGACAACCGGCGTGGATGAATGGCGCGCCGCACCCGCCCATGCTCATCACCGGTACGCTCCCAAGCTCAGCTTCGCCCTGAACGCCTGCAACATCTTCGACCAGGCCGGGGAGGAGGAGGGGTACCGGATTGCGGCGTTCGACGACCGCCACTGGGGGCGCGCGGTTGAACTTGACGAGCAGGAATCGTGGGGAAGGCTTGCCCCTCGTTCGATCCCGCTGATGTCGGGCGAGGATGTTCCGGTCCACCGGGTCCTTAACGTATTTCCCCTGCGTCGCCGCGAAACCATCTTCTCATTCGCGGTCCCGCTTCCGCACTTTCACGAAGCCAACCAGCATGACTTCAGCGACTTCCTGGCATTCTCCACCTGGGTCTATTCGCCGGTGGATCAGTCGATTGCCGCCGGAGTCTTCTGGTCTGAGGGGTGGCTCAACGGCGAGGCACTTCCCCCGGGCATTGACGCCCACGATCACCCCATGCGCATCACACAGGTCTGGCACTTGAAGAAGGGCTGGAACTACTTCTTCGGCAAGGTTCGCGCCTATGCAGACGTGTTCCAGCACTACCTGGGTTTGCCGGTTGACAAGGGGCTGCTGATTTCAGCCGACCGCAATCCCGATTCCGGACTGACCTTCCGTCACACGCCGGTTGTGTCTGCAAAGGATTTCGAAACGCACCTCAAGAGCCGCGCTCTTCCCTATGGCCCGGATGATGATCTGCACGAGATCGGCGGGTGGCGCTATGCACGGGGTTGCGAACCTGCGCACAACCCTTGCCGCGAGACCTGCTGGGACGAGTACGGCGATCCGGTGGAGAAGCTTACCCCCGGGCAGTTGCAGGGGCACGTGTTCCCCCGGGCCATGTACCCCGAAGGATTCGCGATCCTGCTCGACCTGGACTACACGCGCCTCATGCTCCCGCAGATCCGCCTGCGCGGCGTGGCCGGTGCCCTGGTCGATGTGACCTGCAACGAACTGCTTGCCCCGGACAGTTCCCACATCATCCAGCAGCATCACAACGCCATTGGTGACCGGGCCATCTGCTCGCGCGATCTGCTCGACTGGATGCCTACTCAGCCGCGCGGCACGCGGTATCTCATGATCACGGTGCGCGGTCCGCATGCCGACGTGACACTCGAATCACTCAAACTCCGCAGCGCCACGTACCCGGTGACACGCAGCGGGGCGTTCAACTGCTCAGATCCGACGCTCAACGCGATCTGGGAGATGGGCGCGCGAACGCAGTCCGCCAACATGGAGGATGCCTATGTCGACTGCGTCGGTCGGGAGCGGGGCATGTATGGTCGCGACACCATTATCCAGTACCACGTGAATCTCGCCACGTACGGTGATCACAAACTCATGCAGCGCTGCATGGAGCTCTACGGCCAGTCCCCCGATGCCACGGGCAAATTCCGCGCGGTCTATCCAAATACCGGCGACTACACCATCTCCGACTTCGCCCTCAACATGCTCGAAGGATACCTCGCCTACTACGAGTTCTCCGGCGACGTGAGCAGGATCCGCGGTGATTGGGCAGCCATGCGCAACAACCTTGCCTGGTTCCACAACCTCGCCGACGATCGCAAGGACATGCTGCTGGACTCTGAATGGCACACGCGCCAGGGCGTGGCCGCGTACTACGGTGGATTCCACGGCGACCTGGGCATCGTCAAAGGGCACATGGACAACCAGGGTATCCATTGCGTGTTCAGCTGCACCTACCTGATCGCGCTGCGTGCGGCTCTGAAACTCGCACGGGTGCTTGGCGAGAAGGATGACGAACGCGAATTGCTTCAGCGCATCCGCGTCCTCGAGGCCTCCATCCCGACAAAATTCTGGAACGCCAAGAAGGGCTGCTTCAGCGACAACCTTAAACGCAGCAGCCACTCGGTACACGCAAGTCTCTTTGCCGTGCGCGCCGGGGTGGTGAGCAAGTCGCAGCTTGTCGGTGTGCGCGCCCACGTGGGCCGCGAGCTCAGATCCCTTTTTGTCAACGGTGCCGATCCCCACGGCGGGGTTCTGGCGTCTCCCAGCTACTGCTTCTATATTCTCGACGGTCTCTATCAGGCAGGCCTGCTGGAGACCGCCGAGAACCTCATTCGCCAGGGATGGGGCTGGTGCCTTGCCATGGGTCTGCGGACCTGTCCCGAGTACTTCAAAATCGAGTCCAGTCTCTGCCACGCCTGGTCGGCCAGTCCGACCTACTACCTGTCCCGCAACGTGCTGGGAGTCGAGTTCCCGGTACCTGCGGACATGAACAGGGTCGCGATCAAGGTCCAGACCGCAAGCGTCCAGTGGGCTGAAGGTGCATGGCCACATCCCCGGGGCACGATCAGGGTAAAGTGGCACATGGAGGGCAGGAAACGGGTGTTCGACTACGTCAAGGTACCGCGCGGGGTGACGGTTGTCTCCGCCACCTGAATCGGCCACCGGGGCCACTACTACAATCTGGCAGTTCAACGGCTTAAGGATGGCGTCATGCGCGTGCGGACTCTTGGTCTCGTTGCGGTCTTACTGACAACTTGGTTCTCGACGGGCTTCGCGCAGGAGGACCTTTACGTCGCGCCGGACGGCAACGACGCGTGGTCGGGCAAACGGAAGGCGCCCAACGCCGGCAAGACCGACGGGCCGGTGGCCACGCTGGCTGGCGCGAAAGCAGCCGTGCGACAACGCAAGGCCGCCGATGCGCAACGCAAGACGCCCATCGTTGTGCAGATTCGCGGCGGGAACTATGTTCTCCGCGAGACGCTCGTCTTCACGCCTGAAGACTCCGGTTCGGCCGATGCGCCCGTCTGCTACGTGGCGGCCCCCGGCGAGACGCCCGTCATCAGCGGCGGCACGCGCCTGACCGGCTTCCAGCGCGACGCGAAGGGCCGCTGGCAGGTGACGATTCCCGAAGTCGCCAAGGGTGAATGGGTCTTCAGCCAGCTCTGGGTGAACGGCCAGCGGCGTTACCGGCCGCGGCTTCCCAAGGCCACCTACGCCTTCATTGGTGGCGCGCTGCCGCCTTCCAGGAAGGACCTGCCGGGCTTCGATCAGTTCCGCTTCCGCCCGGGCGACATAAAGGGCACTTGGCAAAATATCGAAGACGTCGAGGTCCTCACTTTCCACAACTGGTACATGTCCCGCTTGCGCGTCGCGTCGATCGATGACGCCACGCGTGTGGTTCGCTTCACCGGCACGACCTTCGCCAAGGCAGACTGGAGCGACCTCAGGGAAGGTCTGCGTTACATCGTGGACAACGCCGCGGACGCGCTCGAGGCCCCCGGCGAATGGTACCTCGACCGCAAGACGGGCGTGCTCACCTACATTCCGCTGCCCGGCGAAGATCCCGCGAAGGTCGAAGTCATCGCGCCGCGGCTCGAGCAACTCGTCTCGATCAAGGGCGACGTCAATGCGAGCAAGTTCGTTCAGTTCGTGAAGTTTCAGGGGCTGACCTTCAGCCACTCGAACTACAAACTTCCGCCCAAGGGCTACAGTTTTTGCCAGGCCGAAGCGGCGCTCGGCGGGGCCATCACGGCCGTCGGCGCGCGCGACTGCGCGCTGGAAGGCTGCACCGTCAGTCACGTGGGCACGTACGCCATCGAATGGGGCCAGGGCTGCCAGCGCTGCCGGGTGGAACGCTGCGACCTGACCGACCTCGGCGCCGGCGGCGTCAAAATCGGTGAGATGTCTCTGCGGAAGAAGGACAACGAGACGACCCACCACTGTACGGTTGCGAACTGCCTGATTGCCTACGGTGGCCGCATGCATCCGGCGGCGGTGGGCGTCTACATCGGCCATGCGGCGTACAACGAGGTCCTGAACAACGAGATCTACGACTTCTACTACACGGGCGTTTCGGTTGGTTGGTCGTGGGGGTACGGCGAGAGCGGCGCGCATCACAACAACGTCTCCTACAACCACATTCACAAGATCGGCCAGGGCGTGCTGGCCGACATGGGCGGTATCTACACGCTGGGCATCTCGCCCGGGACGGTGCTCAACTACAACCTGATCCACGACGTCGAATCGCACAGCTACGGCGGGTGGGGCATTTACCACGACGAGGGGAGCCAAGGCATCGTCTCGGAAAACAACGTCGTCTACCGTACGCGACACGCGGGCTTCCATCAGCACTACGGCCGCGAGAATACGCTTCGAAACAACATCTTCGCCTTCGGCCGCGAGTGCCAGATCCAGCGCAGCCGTGCCGAGGAGCACCTCTCGTTCACCTTCGAACAGAATATCGTCTACTGGTCGGAAGGCGGTCTGCTGGACGGCAACTGGAGCGGCGACATGAGCCGGTACGTGCTCCGCAAGAACCTTTACTTCCACGCCGGCGGCAAGGACATTATATTCGCGGGGAAGAAGTTCGAAGACTGGCAGAAGACCGGGCAGGACGCCGGATCGTTGATCGCCGACCCGCTCTTCACGAATCCGGAGAAGAACGATTTCTCGCGCAAGGCCGGCTCGCCCGCCGAGAAGATCGGTTTCAGGCCGATCGATTTGAGTAAGACAGGGCGTTTGAGCGCACCCGGCGTGAAGCTGACGCCGATCGTGACGGACGTGCCGTTGGCCTTCCCGCCGCCGCCACCGCCTCCGCCGCCCTCGCCGATCGCGGAAAGTTTTGAGGAACTGCCGGTCGGGGAGAAGCCCGTCGGCTGTCAGGTTCACGAGGAAAACGCGGACGCCGTGATCCGCGGCAGCGAAGAGAATCCTGCGTCGGGCAAGCGCTGTCTGAAGTTCACCGACGGCCCTGGCCAGAAGTTCGCCTACAACCCGCACATGTACTGGGAGCCGCGCTTCAAGGAAGGCGTGATGGTGGGCAGCTTCAGCGTGAAACTGGAGCCCGGTGCGATCTTGTTCCACGAGTGGCGCACGGCGGGGAATCGGTATCAGGCTGGGCCGTCGCTCTATGTGAACGCAGATGGGCAGATGAACACGCAGGGGAAGAAGTTGCTCAAGCTGCCGCACAGCCAGTGGATCAAGTTTGAGATCACCGCCAGCCTGGGGAAGGACGCCAACGCCAAGTGGACGCTGGCCGTGACGTTGCCCGACGCCAAGGAACCGCAGCGTTTCACGGACCTGACGTGCAGCAAGGATTTCACGTCGCTCTTCTGGTACGGCTTCGTGAGCAACGCCAAGGAGAAGGTGGTGTTTTACCTCGACGACGTAAAGCTGGAGCCGAAGAAGTAACAATTGAGGAGCTATATGGAAAAGGCCTATGACGCGGTGGTTTATGGCGGAGGTTTCAGGGGCGTTGGAGCGGCGTGCCTGCTGGCGGGGGAGGGGAAGCGGACGCTTCTTGTCGAGCCGCGCCCGTCGCCCGGGTGGGAGGCGACATGGAGTTTGAACCTTGACCTTGCCGAGGGCGTGTCGCATTTTGGCGGCGAGCTTGCGGATCAGTTGAAAAGAGTCGGCGGCTTCAAACGCTGCCGCGTCGACGCGGCCATCACCGAAGTCATCATCGCCAAGATGCTCAAGGAGCGGAATGTCGAACTGCTGCACTATGTCCGTCTTGTGGGCGCCAGATGCTCCGGCGAAAGCGTGTCGTCTCTTGTCCTGGCCGGGAAATCAGGGCAGTTCGAGGTCGGAGGCAGGGTTTTCATAGACGCCTCGGAAAATGGGATATTGCTTCGAATGTGCGGGGTGCCCATCAAGCCTCCGCTATCGGAAAGGTGCTCTTATGGCTTTCTTATGGCGTCCGCCGAAATCGGGAAAGGGTTGCCAAAGAGCTTGCTTGTCGACGGGGTGGGCGTCAAACTTCGCGAAGGGATTTGGGGCGGCGAGGCCCAGGTCGAGTACTCGTGCGAATCTGGAGGCGTGGCAAGCGCGCGGCGCATGATGCCCGGCGTCCTGAAAGCCATCCGGTCGGAGGTTCCGGCTCTGAGATGCGCCATGGTGGCGTCGTCGGCCAACACGGTCATGCCGCTGGGCCGCTGGAGTCCGGAGAACGTTTCCGCCGGCGATCCTTTCACCCATATGAGGAATCTTTTCTCTTGCGGCCCATGGCAGGAGCCCGAGTTCTCGTTCGAGGACATGACCCGCCTTGTCGCCAACCGCATCGACGTCGGCGAGCGCATGGCTTCATCCGTTTCAGCGGCATTTCCGAAACTAAGGCCGCTTGAGACGAAGGGAGAGCTTTCATCTTGGACACAGCTTCCAGACGACGGCGCCCAAGTCGTGGTCTGTGGCGGCGGCACCGCCGGGGCCCTCGCCGCAGTCGCCTCGGCCAGGAATGGAGCCGACACCATTCTTCTCGAGGCGTCGACGTCGCTTGGCGGGATGGGCACTGGCGGAGCCATCCATCTCTATTATCACGGGGTCAAGGGGGGCCTTCAGGACGAGGTCGACAACAAGGTCGATGAGCTTGCCCCGCTTTTCACGGGAGGCAGGCAGGTTATGGGTTTTCATCCCGAGGTCAAGAAGTCCGTCCTGCAGGGCATGTGCGACGAGGCCGGAGTCAGAACGGAATTCGAGGCTCTCGTGTGCGGGGTCGAGACTGAGCCATTGGCGTCGTCACTTTCAGCAAGAAAGTCCGATGTCCCGACGAGACGCGTGCGCTCCGTGATCGTCGCCGCCGCCGAAGGGCAGCGGCGCTGCGCCGCCGAAGTGGTCGTCGACAGCACGGGAGACGGCGACGTGGCCGCGCTCGCCGGCTGCCCCCAGACTTTCGGCCGCCCAGTCGACGGCCTCGCCCACTCCTATTCACAGCCGGCGGGTTATCTAAGCGTGGAAAGGGGACTGATGTTTTACAATTTCGACGCCGGCTACTGCGACCCCACGGATCCATGGGATTTGACCGCCGCCCGCAGGGAGGGCGTCCTGCAGTATCTGCGAGCGAAGTACGAGGAGAAGGATCGCCTGCTGTATATAGCTCCCCTCATAGGGCTCCGCAACAGCCGTCAGATTGACGGAGACTACAAGATAAGCCTTCTTGACGAGATTCGCTGCTCCGAGTTTCCGGACGTGGTGGGGTATTCCTATTCCCATCTCGACGACCATGCGTTCGACTATGAGAACGAAAGCCGCGACGTGATGCTTTGGGTTTGGGCTCTTGGCCAATGGCAGACTTTGATCGGTTGCGAGATCCCCTACCGCTCGTTTCTGCCCAAGGGCGTCGAAGGGCTTCTGCTGGCCTGCCGTTCGATCTCCATGGACAACGACGCCCATTACCAACTGCGGATGCAGCGGGACATGCAGCGAATTGGAGAGGCCGCCGGGACTGCCGCCGCTATTTCCGTGAAAGTCGGGAAGCCGCCGCGGGGGATCGATGTCGGCATGCTGCAGGAGAAGTTGTTCAAGAGCGGTGCCCTGTCCGGCAAGGATGGAGGATATCATTGCATTGAATGGAAGCCTGAAGGGCTTTTCGCCAAAGAGAATAAGGCGTTGACAGCCGGGGGGATGACAGACGCCGTCAAGATGTTGGCGGAGCGCTTCGCCGCAGACGGGGACGTCGTCGGGCGCCTGGCGTCAACCGACCCCAAGGAGCGTTTCGACGCCGCCGTCACGCTGGCGCTCTGTGGCAGGGATGAGGCGTTCGAGGAGTTGAAGCGGTGCGTCAAGGAGCGTCGAGGCGTCAAGACGAACGGGCAGAAGCAGACTGACGCCTGGAAGCTTGCCGCCAGCATCCTTGGCCTGTTCAGACGGAGAGACGCCGCCTCATTGCTTGAAGGCATTGTCGACACATGCCCCGACGACTTCCACGCCCTTATGCACGCCGTCCGTGCCCTCAAGGGCGCTGGCTCCGAGTCGTCCGTACGGTCGATTGAAAACATGCTGAAGCGCGGAGACGTTCAAAGCATCGAGACCCTTCAGGTGAGTTGCGGCGGCAATCCGGCCGCCATTGTGGATTCGCGCTGGAAGCTTGAGCTGGCTGCGGCCGAGACGCTTCAGTTCCTTGGTGCTGAGCGGAGGGACCTTGTGGAGAGGCACTTCGACGATCCCCGCGGCTATGTGAGTCGCTGCGCCCTGGAGGCGGCGGAGCGGTTGTGGGGAAGGAGAAGCTGTGCGAGATTCTCTTAAACTACGACATCGTCTGGCTCTGGATTGGACAGTTGGATGGTCCAAGAAACGGCAGGTTCGGCCCAAGTGTTTCGTTCCCGCGACGGTGCCCGGTGCCGTGCAACTCGATTGGGCGCAGGCGCATCACTGGCCGGCCCATTGGGTGGGGCGGGGGCTTCGTGAACAAGGAAGCCTTCTTCGAGCTGTGCGACGAGATGGGCATCATGATTTGGCAGGAGTTTACCCTGCGGCGAGCCGCTGAAGCCCAGCGGCTGACATTTAGCGGCTGACATTTCCTGCCGCTTCTTGCTAGGCTGGTCATTTTATGTGAGCCGGTGCCGGTCGAAAAGCAAAGTAGCAATTTCTTATCAATGAAAGGTAACCATACCATGCAGAAAATAGCAACGTCATCGGAACATCGACTTTGGATGCGGGAGCCGGCTGCTACATGGGACGAGGGTTTTTTTCTTGGAAATGGGCGGCTGGGTGCGATTTGGCAGGGCGGAATCGCAGAGGATCATATCTTCCTGAATCACGAGAATCTCTGGCGCGGTGCTGAGAAACATCAGCAGACGCCGGTCCGACATCAGCACCTTCCCGAGATCCGCCAGGCCTTCTTCAATCGTGAGTGGGTTCGCGGTCGCGACCTTTGCACACGCTATCTCAGCGGTCCGGCCTATGTTAAGGGCGCATTGAACAGCATCCAGCCGTACCAGGTATTGGGTCAGTTGGATCTGACTTATCACGGGGTGGCGCAGGTCGACGACTATCGGAGGGAGTTGAGTCTGGCCGATGCGTTGGCCGAGACACGATTCTCCACCGGCCGCACGCAGCACCGGCGGGCGCTCTTTGTTTCGGCGGTTCACGATGTGGTGGTTCTCCGCCTGCGTGCTGGTAATGATGCACTGAACTGTCGGCTTGCATTTACGAGAGAACAGGATCCTGACTGCACCTTGTCCCCATGGGCCAGGGAAAACAAGTTTGGTTTTACCGGCTTGTTCAAGGAAGGGATTGAGTTTGCCGCGGAAGGACGCATCTTCACGGATGGGACCATCAAGGCCAGCGGGAGCGCCCTGGATGTTTCTGGTGGACGTGAACTGCTCCTCATCCTGACCATGGCGGTTGATTACAGCGAGCCGGGGCCGGCTGCTTGTTGCGAGAAACGGCTGGACGTCTGCCCCGGGACTTTCACCAAACTGCTGGCAGCCCACAAGGCTGAATACGGTCCACGCTACGGCCGCTGTACGCTGAAGCTGGAGTCGCCGGAGGAAGTGCGTGACGTGCCGACCGATACACGTCTCGAACAACTGCGCAAGGGCGTGAGCGATCCCGGTTTGTTCGCGCTGGCATTCAACTTTGGCCGTTATCTTCTGCTGTCGTGCTCACGGAATTGTGAACAGCCGGCGAATCTTCAGGGGATCTGGAATCCGCAACTGCGCCCCCCGTGGGCCTCCGATTTTCACATCGACATCAATCTCCAGTTGAATTACGCGGGAGCGGAGTCGTGCAATCTCGCCGAATGCGCGGAGCCGTTGTTTGACTTTATGGCCCGCCACGAGAAAGGTGCGCGCGAGTCGGCGCGTAACTACTACAACTGCAGAGGCATTCACATGCTGACGGGCGACATTTGGCAGATGTATTGGTTGCCGGCCGCAGAATGGGATATTCTGCCATCCAGCGCCGCGTGGATGGCTCAGCACCTGTGGTTTCACTACGAATTCTCGGACGACGTGGAGTTTCTGCGCAAACGGGCCTATCCGTTTTTGAAGGGCGTGGCGGAATTCTACGAGGATTTCCTCGTCCCGCATCCGGAGACAGGCCAACTGGTGACCGTTCCGTCCCAGTCGCCTGAGAACACATTTGTGGGTGGTCCATCGCCGGTGGGTTATTGTGTTGCTCCGACAGCGGACTTGCTTTTGATTCGCGAGGTCCTCGACAGATGTCTCACGGCCAGCCGTGTGCTGGGTGTGGACGAACACCTCCGTCCGGTATGGATTAAGATTCTGAAAGAACTTCCTCCGTTCCAAATAGGGAAGCACGGACAGCTTCAAGAATGGCTGGAAGACTTCGAAGAGTCCGAGCCGGCGCACCGGCACCTATCCCATCTGGTGGGAGTCTATCCCGGGGATATGATGGGACCGACGCGCCTCCAGAAGTTCAACCATGCCGCAAAGGTGTCACTCGACCGCCGTATCGCGGTCAACAGCGGGGATAGCCAGTGGAATCTGGCGTGGAGATGCGGCCTGTTTGCACGGTGGCGGGATGGCGATCGTGCGGTGGAGCAGCTGCGGACGCTGCTGACGAGGTTCACCACCCGAGGATTGCTCACGTCGTGCGGAGTCTTCCAGATCGACGGCAACCTGGGCTTGATCGGGAGCACGGCCGAGATGTTGCTGCAAAGTCATTGCGATGTGCTGCGCCTGCTGCCGGCATTGCCCGCATCGTGGCCTGCGGGCAATGTGCAAGGCCTTCGGGCACGACATGGCATTACGGTTGACATGGAATGGAAGGACGGAGTTTTGAAGCAGGCGCGATTGCGGGCGGACCGGATGTGCGGAGTCAGCATTGCGTACGGGAACAAGACCATTGACGTGGATCTGATCCGTGGCAGGGATCGAAGTGTGCGGGTGAGCGAGTTTTTATGATCAACCCCTTCGGGCGGACAAACATGGCATCCCAGAAAGAAACAATGAAAAACATCACTATGGTTCGCAGCCATGCCTACAGCGCCTATCCAGGGAGCCTAACCCAGGACTATGAAGAAATCGTGAAGGGCTATCACCGCGCCGGGATCCAGCGCCTCGGCATACTCGTGGCGTCTACCGGAAAGCTGCTCTGTACGCCGGAAACGATGCGGGCGCTTAAGGAGAAGCTGGCGGCGGACAACATTGAGGCCTTCGCCCTGGTCTATGGCATCGGCCATCCCATGGGTAAGAGCTTCTACACCAATGAAAACGGCCTGCCCGAGGGTGAGATTTTTTATGACGGTCCGTTTATCATGACGGAGGCGAATAACTACCTGTTTGCCCTTACTCGGGGCTGGCGCCACCAGGTGAATGACAATGGCATGGCCATACATTCCGCTGCCTGCCCGGACGCTGCTTGCATTGAAGGGAACCAGAAGATCATCCGGGTCGTAGCCCAGGTCTTTGACGAGGTCTGGTATGACGATGAGGCGCGCATGGACGGCGACCAGGGCGCGGGCACGCAGTACAGTACAGCCGCATGCTACTGTGACGCGTGTTTGGCGGACCTTGGCAAGCGGTTGGGGCGAACCGTGACGCGGGACGATGTGCTGAATGATCAGGCGATTCACGATGCCTGGGTAGACCAGAAGACGGACAAGATGGCGGCCTGGTGGCAGCACATTTGCGTAGCCGGGCGCGAAGCCAATCCGGATCTGCGTCTAGGGCTTATGGTGCGCTGGGGTGGAGAGGAGCGAGACGGCATCGACATGGACAAGCTCCTGCCTCACTTTGGCGGCCGAGTGAACCTGCGGGCCGGCGAAGGGCACTTTTGCAACAGCGAATACAAGCTGCCTGAATGTCAGGTGATTGAGCACCTGGCTGCTTCGGGCCACGTGAGTTGGTTCCCGCAGTCGGTTAAGGTTCTCACCGAGACCACCTTCAGCCCCGATGTCAACTTCATCAAGAAGGTGGCCCTGGGCCTGGCGGCAGGCGCATCTGAACCGGCCTATTATCCCGGCGTACCTCCATCAGATGCCTGGCGCAAGCTGGTTGCTACTGACCTTACGCCTGTCCATCGCTGGGCCGATGTCTTTGCGGACAAAACGGCAGCGCATGGCGCCATCCATATCCTCCGTTCACCTGCGGCTGGGCGAGGAAACTGCGCACCGGTGAAGCGCATACAGGACCGTCGGCCATTTCCACTCTTTGGTCTGGCTGGACTCTACTCTATGGTTGTGCGGCAAGGTCACTGGCGTGATACAGGCAAGGAGAAGGTGCTGGCTGTGACCGGTAGATCGGTCTGGGATTTTGAGCTGGATGAATTGGGGCAACGCACGCTTGTCCTGGACGGACACGCACTTCTGGAGAGGTCACCCCTCAATGATGCCATCGGCATTCGCAACGTGCAGAAGGCGGACGCTGGACGTGTGACATTCGAGGCAGATGGATTTAAGGCGAACGGCTGTCTGCTGGTCCGGGATCAGATAATCCTAGTTCCATACACATGGCAAGACATCCCGGCCGCCGATCTTGAATCGGTGTTGCACCACATTCGGCGCGTGATTGGGTCTGAATTGGAGTCGGTCGTGGTGGAGGGGGATACGCATGTCCTGCCCGTGCATTACCGTTACCAAGAGCACGATGCGATCATGCTGGCCAACCTGACAACTGAGCGCCGCTGCATTTCGCTGCGTCTGCCTGATGAACGCGTTCAGTTGAAGGATCTTGATGATCAGCCACTCGACTCTTCCCTGACACTGGCTCCGGAGGAGATTCGGGTGGTTCTGGCACGGGCCATCCCATGACCAATTCATCGAATACGAGGTACAGCATGCGCCTGATCGACGACCCCGCCGCCATCCACCGCAACCGCGAACTGCTGCATGCGCCGTGGTGCACTGTTCCGACACCGTGGACGCAGAGCCTCGATGGCGTCTGGGCCTTCCACCTCGCGCCGCGGCCCGAGGCCGTGCCAGCCGGCTGCGAGCAGCCCGCCTTCGACGACCGCGCCTGGGCGCGCATCCCATATGGTGCAAAAACTCAACCTGATGGAAAAAACGACAGGCATTGACGGTAGGTGATTGTCGAGGTGCGAATCTCATGCTCTTTGACAGGTAAAAAGTGGTGTTACGGGTCTGTAAACATTGCCCGACAGACGTTCTTTGCCGGACGCAGATACACCTCTACCGTGACGCTGAACCTGAACAAGTGACAGGTTGAACGGGCGGCGGCAGGGAGAGCGGAATAGTATTGTAGTGAAACTGTTTTGCCAGTACTCATCTGCAAGTCAGAGGGAAGTGGCAGACTTAGTTGCTGGAGTGAATCTTCGGTTGGCAAACAGAGGCAGTTGTTTCGGCGAAGAATGAGGGAGGACCCGGCGTTTGCAAAGGCGTTTAAAAAGAACAGAGGTCTGAGCAAACAACCGCAGGTTTTTTGACGATTTTGTAACATTCTTATTTGCAGCATCTTGCGTTGCAGTGTTTCGGAAAATAATTCCGTGTGGATTTTTCGTTCGTGGATTTTCTGCTAAAACGTACTGGCAGGAGGGTTTTCATGAACGAGTGCAATGAATTTGTCGGGCTGGATGACGAGAAAACCGTGCGCGTGGAAACGTGCGGAGTGAAAGTCAGCCTTGATTCTTGGTCTACGCATAACGTACCTCCATACATACAGAACAAAACAGAGCGTTGAATTTCCGGAAATGGCTGTAATGTCCTGCCAGCCAAGCACTTGTATTTTGGGTTTTTCGCCTGTTTGTCCGTCCCCGGACGGAGGAGAGAGGGAAAGAAGTTGATTTTTCCGCCGCGACCACGCTTAATTCGTCTGTCCCCAAGAGTTTTTAGCGGTTCAACGCGCACAGACAATCGCGACAAATGTTGCGCGCAAGGCAAAAAAGAAAAAATAGCTCTGGATGGTGGGACGTCAGGGCAAGAAATGGTGCAGGGGCTTTTCAGCGGAATCACATGTTAAGATACGTCCCCAAGCCCCCCTCACGCGCCTTTTTCGACCTCTTCCCATGATCGGCACGCCGACAAGCGGCAGCCCTACGGAGAACAAAATGGGTTGCTGCCCGGCATATTTCACGGTTGACTGTAATATACAAATGAGGAGGTGCCCGATGAGTGAGATTGAACAGGATGTCGTGGAGAAGATGAAGGCCGGTTCGGTCGGGGCTTTTTCCGAGATGGTTCAGGTATATCAAAGCCGGGTGCGTGCTTTTATCGGTTCATTCTTGAGTGATCCCGATGTCGTGGACGATCTGGCGCAGGAAACCTTCATCCAGGCCTTCAAGGCCATCGGGCAGTACAAGGCTGGAGCATCGTTCTGTTCCTGGCTTTTCGGTATTGGTCGGAATCTCTCCCTGAACTACTGCCGAAAGGAGAAGAACAGGCGGCAACGAGAACAGAAGTGGTGGTCGGAAAGCGATGCGCTGGATATGGGCCTCTGTGACGCGGCCGTCCCGGAACGGGCGGAAGAGAAAGTGAAAGCCCTCGCCGAATGCGTCGGCCAGCTTCCCGGAACAAGCGCGCAGCTTGTCCGCGGGTTCTACTACGAAAGCCTGACATGCGACACGCTGGCGGAACGGCTGCACATAACGGCGAATGCGGTGCGGCAGCGGTTGGCGAGAATCCGCGAAGCGCTTCGCAACTGTGTGACGGCGACGATGGAAGCGGGTGCCAGATGAAAACCGACGAGCTCCATGAAGTGTGGCTGCGCGCTCTGGCGGGCGAGTCGATCTCGGCGGCGGAGCGGTCTGCATTGGATGAAGCGATGCGCCAGAATGCGCATTTTCGCACCCGTTTGTTGGAAGATTTGTGGGTCGACGGAACACTGCGCGCGATGGGGCGAAGCGAGCGAGACGGCGAGGCGTTCACGCAGACGACAATCAGGCGGTTGCAGCACGAACAAAGCGGCGCCCAGTTTGTTGACGACACGGTTCAACGCGCGCAGGTGCTGTCGAGCAGGCGGGCCGAAGAGCCTCTCCGGCAACGGAGTAGCTGGCGCTGGGCGGCGGCCCTCGCGGCTTCTCTTGCCGTGTTGGCCGCCGGCAGCTTGATCTATCGTTCGATTGTCAGTCGGCCTTTGCCCGACACCGCGCAGATTTCCCGACAAGACGGCCATTCCGGGCGGCGGGTGGCCGGCCACATCGCGGAGACCATGGGAACCGTGGAGGTGCGCGTTGGAGACGAAGCGACGTCAGTGGCGGCGGCGCCGGGACTGGCGCTGTTCGACGGATCGCGCGTGCAGACCGGCGACGGCGACAGCCGGTGCAGCCTTGCGCTGGCAACAGGAAATGTTGTGGTTACAGTTATGGCAAGTTCGGAGTTGATACTGAAAGGAGGTGGCGCGAATAGTCAGTATGACAGCGAGGTGAACATGACGCGTGGCGAACTGCAGGCGGAGGTACGCCGGAAGGGCACCCGTTTTGCTGTTGTCAGCGTCGCGGGAAAAGCCGAGGCAATCGGCACAGAGTTCAAGGTTAAACTACAGGAACAAACAGAAGAGAAGGAGTCCAAGATGAAGAAGATACAGTTGAGCATGTTGACTACGGTATTGAGCGGCGTTGTGCTGATATCGAACCCGTTCGGGACGATGACGGCGCGAGCCGGAGAGGCTGTGACCGTCTCGGCGGATACCGCGCCGGCGCAGGCAGCATCTACGGAAAATCTGACAGGCAAGACGCTGACGGGCAAGTTGACCGTGAAATCATTATCAGGATTCTCAGGAGCAGTAGCATCGCCAGCTGCACGAAGCGCTCCGGAGGGCGCTCCGGCGGGCGCTCCGGCGGCTACAATAAAGATCTACTTCCTCACACTTGAGGACGGCAGAAAGTTCCAAGTGGAGCCGGCCGCGGCTACGAAACCGCCTGTGGCTGCGCCTGCTGTTGCTTTGCCTGCGACTGGGCCTGCGACTGGGCCTGCGACTGGGCCTGCGACTAAACCTGCGAGTGCGCCTGTGGTTGGGCCGTTTACTCGTGAAATGATTGCTGGGCCTGCGGAAGGGCGTCTAGCGGGAGTGAAGGCCGCGATTGTCGCGCTTACGGACAAGAACGTCAGGGTGAAGGTCGAATCCGTCGCTAGTAATGTTCTGTTTGTGAGTAAAGTCGAAGAAGTCAAATAGTAGTCCCTCCGTTGGGCAATGGGGCGCGGGGTCCACCCGCGCCCCATCTTCTTTTGGCAGTTTCAATGGGCGACCGTGAAAACTGCTGTGGCGACAACCGCCACATCCACGACAGCTTGCTTTCCCGGTAGCCGCTGGACTGACAGGGTCAAGCCTCGAAACAAGAAACAGACAATTAAGAAACAGGCATATTCATTGGCCGTTTGCCCTATTTTTTACGATGTGAGTTGATTCAGAAAAAGTCCAGACATCTGGATTTTCGTGTAAACTATTGAATATCTGTGAGTTACGGCGGAAAAAACTGGCACCGGATTTTCCGTGCTGTGGAAATCCCCAATGTTTCCGCTATTTTCGGAAACCGAGTCCGAGACCCCCTTTACCCCGAGACCCACTCCGCGCACGCCTTTGGCGTCATGCGCTCCGCCCCTATTGGGAGGCATCAGGGTCAGCCCTTGAGATAAGAGTTAAGCGATAACTGAACGCTGCAAGAAATGGCATATTCATTGGTGTAAGCAGCCCGTATGGTTCAAAAACTCAGACGGACGGAAAAGGCGACAGGCGTTGACGGATTTTGGTTTTCGTGCTTCGAAAGTCGTGAAGGCATCGGGGGTCGCTTAAGTTATAACCGTATATTGGGACTATACTATATCGTAGGTGGTTCGTTGGCTGCTATCGGCCGTCAAAGGTAGCGCGGCGTCAGTGCGGTGCGTGTCCAAGCCCAACCACGCGGTATCCTTCCGGTGCGGAGAACCGCAAGGCCTGGCCGGAACTCTCATCCCACTCCAGCGTGAACCACGCGCCTTCCACCGGCAGCGTGGCGCGGCACCATTTGGGCACGGTATCGACGCGGCGCAGGGTGATGGTCCGGGTCGCCGGGTCGATGCGCTCGATGCCGAGGACATCGCGGGTGATCCAGCGGATGACATGCGCGGCGAACCCGTGGTGCAGCTTGCCCGCTGGTCGGTGTGCTCCCATAGCGTGCCGGTGGCCTCCGCCATGGTCAGGAAGAACCCCTTCATCTCTTCCGCCACCTGCCGCGTACGGCCGTGGCGCGAGAGCAACTCCAGCCGCAGGTAGTTGCCGACGATCGCGTTGGCAAAGTGGATCTCCGGATACGGGTTCACGGTCCGGCGACGCGGCCCGAATTCCGTGGACAGCCGCTCCCACAGCCGGGCATGGGTCTGGGGCGTGGCAAGGCCGAAGTAAAAGGCGTAATACTGGCACACCTCGGTGCGGTTTTGCGTGAGCTGCAGGCTCCCGTCGGCTGCGTAGACGGCATTGTCCACGAAAAACTCCCCGTCCCAGGACTGCCACCGCACCGTGTCGCGGACGGCGGCGGCCCGCGCCGAGAGCTCCGGCCGCGCATAGACCCGCGCCACGACATCAAGGGCGGCGGCCCAGAGCATGTTCGTGGGATAGTTGACGTCCCGGATGAACTCGTTGGCTGCCGACCACTCGATGAAGTTCCAGCCGGGAAGCTTTTCAAGCAGCCCGTCGCGGTTGTGCTGGACCTCCAACGAGGGAGTCGCATCCAGTTCGTCTTCGCGATACCCTTTGAATACGGGGGAAGCCCCCGTCCACGAAGACACGGTAAACCGTCGAGGCCGCCAGGCGCAGGATGACGGAGTGCGCCGCCTCGGGAATCCGCACCGTGGCGCGGAAGCCGACGAAATCGTTCATCACGGTCCGCCGCCCCGTGGGCCACACGGCCTGCGCGGACTGGAAATGGACCGGCAGGGCTTTGACAATTGTATCGTTCATTTCGGGCTCCAGTATTGCAAGCCTTCCTGCCATCTGTTCTTCAACATTCTTACGCAGGTCTTGGTACTCATCGGCATGTTCCGTCCTTTTCCAGAAAACGTTGCACAATGCGGATGAAGTTGGCCGGATACTCGCAGTAGTACTGGAAATGGTACTGGCCAAGATCGCCGGTCTTTTCCGAGTAGTAGCGTTCCATCCAGGACCAGTTGTTGGCCTTGCCGACTTCGGCCATTTGCCGAAGCGAGCGGAGGAGGCCCTCGCGGTCGCCAATGCGGGCGCGCGCCCAGCATTCGAGGTACCAGACCCGGCCCATGGCGGCAAGATCATGCCGGTCGATGCCAAGCATCTCCCAGTCTTCGTAGGTTTCCGGCTTGGTCGCGAGCCCGCCGGGGATGCCGCTGTAGATGAAATCGGGGTTATCCTTGAGCTGCGGCCAGAGCACCGCGATCTGCTCAGCGCTGGCCACGCCGGTGGCCACTGCCACCCAGTCCACGTCGGTCAGGCCGTGCCCGCTGACGGGGCCATGCTCGGGGTGGATGTACTCGACGCAGTGGTCGTCCGCCCAGAAACGTTCGCGGAACGCCGCGGTTAGCCGCGCCGCCGCCTCACGGCAGCAAACCGCCGGGGCCGACTCGTCAACGGCATCGAGCAGGCGCGCCGCCTGTGCAAAGGCATGGGCGGAATAGCACTGGTTGATGCCGTCGAACTCGAGGCGGGTGGGCCGTTCCACGTAGAACCCGCCGCCGTGTATCAGGCCGTCCGGCGTGATCTGCGTCATCAACCACTCGGCCGCTCGGCGCAGGCTGGGCGCCTGGGCCCGCAGCCAGTCCCTGTCGCCGGTCTGCGACCAGATGGCGTCGGCCAGCAGTAGAAAGGTGACGTTGGCGAGCGTGCGCAGCGGATTGCCGGGCACCCAGTGCTCGAAGACCGCGCCACGGGCATCGGCCACCAGCGGATAGCGGCCGTTGACCATGGAGGTCTTGCCGGCGTAGTCCGGCAGGATCGCGAACGGCACCAGGCCGTCGTCGCGCTGGAAGCCCTTGACGTACTCCCAACTGGCGAGCACTTCCGCCCTGCGCCCCAGCCAGAGCAGGGCTTCGGCGGATTGCCCCCAGTCGAGGCCCGGGAAGGTGGTGTTTCCTCCATGCCCCTTACCATCGGCACAGACGGAGAAATAGCCGAAGAAGACCTTCGGGTTGAGGGCGCGGAGCACATTTTGCTCCGCGGCTTGACGATAGGCTTCGTTCAGCAGTGAGTCGCCGGCAATCGCTACCGGTACAGGGGTGGCCAGGACTTGATCTGGAGGGTTCATTGGCTGGAGACGCCTCTCTCTGATAGGATTCGGATTTTTCATGTTAAGGCTTCTCTTGTTGACAGTCGGCCGGATTGTTCACAGTGGCATCACTTTGGTTCCCATTCCAGAATCTTCAGCAGATAACTCGACGTGGTTGGACCTCCATCGACATTGGTCCCGCTGCCTACCAGGAAATACGCCGGCCGTCCGTCGACCAGCATGACGCGTGGAGCCTCCAGCCGGTTCGGCAGTGTCGGCTCCCACCAGACCGTTGCCTTCTTTGGGTCGTACTTCTTGAAGTAGGCGGGAATCAGGTCGGTCGCCAACTCGGCTTTCTCGAACGGGAACGACAGCCCGTCATCCGCACCATCGGCCGGTCGCCAGCGAGGACGAAACCCGTATCGTGCGGCCGGCAGTAGAGCGGCCGGTTGTTGAAACACGTCCGGTTGCGGCCCACGATCTCCCGCCCCTCGGCCGAATAGCGGAGTACGCCGTTCGTGAGATAATCGGCGGTCACAATCTGTCCCGGCTCGCGCCAGATCGGTTCCCCCGCGGGTTGATCGGCGTTTGCAGACGGAATTACAGGTTTCATAGTCAAGAGTCCCATTATGAAACGACGCTGAGAAACGGATTGGCATTCATGGGCGCACGCTCCGCTCCTCGTTGTATCTCTCATGTCGTAGCCGTTCGCGGCTCATTCGCGTGAACTCGTGGCTAAGCGTTCTCTTATTTCACCCTCAGTGTCAAGAGTTCGTTGGTTTTGAGCGTGACCTTGACCGCGTTCCCATCGAGTTTCAGGTCTGCCATGTCTTCTGCAACGAGGTTCGTCAGCTTCACCGTTTGCGGCTTGATGAAGTCCAGTGTCAGCACCGCCTGGGTCTCGGGCTTGCGGCCCGTCTCATACAGGCGCACGATCCAACCGTTGCCGTCCTCCGCGCGACCCCTGGCCGCCGAGGTGGCCCGCGGTTTCGCCGCGCGGGCAGGGGAACACCAGTGTAAGATTTTAGGGACCTGGTCTGCGCGAACGACTAACCTTTCGCGATAGGGGCGGTGTGCCTTTTTTCGCCCCCCCGCTGAATTGTGGTTTGCTTGACGTTTCAACCGGTTTCTGCCAATTTCAAAACATGAATTCGCTGCATCAGACTGGGTTCGGCATGATTTCGGCCTGTGCGGGCCGGTGCCGGACGAAAAGCGATTTCTTATCAATTTCCGAAAGGACGATCCATGCGCCTCGCTCCGCCCTTCTCCGACCACGCCGTGCTGCAGCGCGACCAGCCCATCCCGGTGTGGGGCTGCACCGGCCCTGAACAGGAAGTCACTGTCACGCTCGCCGGCCACACCACACGCGTCACTGCCAGCCCTGACGGCAACTGGCTGGTGCGCCTGCCGCCGCTGCCGGCCGGCGGCCCGCACGATCTGGTTGCACGCAGCGACTCAGGCACGACGCGCATCGGCGATGTGCTGATCGGCGACGTGTGGCTCTGCTCCGGCCAGTCGAACATGGATATGAGGCTGGTCCAGACCCCGCAGGGCCTGGGCCAGGCTGAGAGCGACCTGCCCGGCATCCGCCTGCTCAGCGTCGGCACCCCGGCCCGGCTCGGCCGCCAGACCGCGCTCGACGGCCTCTGGCAGGTCGCCAACCAGGCGACGCTGGCTGCCTTCTCGGCGGTTGGCGTGTGGTTCGGCCGCTCCCTCCACGTCCGGCTCGGCGTGCCGATCGGCCTGATCAACAACGCCTGGGGCGGCACCCGCGTGCAGGCGTGGATGAGCCGTGAGGCGCTCATGCGCGATCCGACCGGGGTCAACGAGGTGCGCTCGTACGAGGGCTTCGCCTACACCCCCAGCGTGGCCGACGCGGAGATGCCGCAGGATGAGTGGGAGGCGCGTGTGCGCCGACTCGACAGCGGCAACCAAGGCCTGGCCGACGGCTGGGCCAAGGCCGGCTTCGACGACTCGGCGTGGAAGACCATGCCGGTGCCGTCGCGCTGGCAGGAGCACGACCATCCCAGCAGCGGCGTACTCTGGTTCCGCCGGTCGCTCACCATTCCTGCAGCCTGGCAGGGCCGCGAGCTGGAGCTGCACCTCGGCGCGATCGACAAGCACGATGACACCTACGTCAACGGCGAGCGGGTCGGCGGCCTGTCTTGGAAGGACGGTACCAACACCTGGTGCCAGGCGCGCGACTACCGCGTGCCGGGCCGCCTGGTCGGTGCCAGCCAACTGGTGATCGCGGTGCGGGCGCGCTCGCATGTCTACCATGGCGGCCTGATCGGCCCGATGCACGAGCTGCGCGTCAATCCGGTCGGTGAGCCGGATGCGGCAATTCCACTGCACGGTACTTGGCACTATGCCGTCGAACAGGATTGGGGCGTGATCGCGCTGCCGACTGCCCAGTTGGCGCCGGGCAACCCGAACGCGCCGTTCACCCTGTTCGACAGCCGCCTCGCCCCACTGGTCCCCTATGGCCTCCGCGGCGTGATCTGGTACCAGGGCGAGAGCAATGCCCAGGAACCGCAGGTCTACCGCCGGCTGCTGCCGCTGATGATCGAGGATTGGCGCCGCGCCTTCGGCCAGGGCGACTTCCCCTTCCTGCAGGTGCAACTGGCCAACCACATGGCCACGTCCAGCGAACCGCGCAAGAGCGACTGGGCCGAACTGCGCGACGCGCAGCGCGCGATCGCGCTCGAGGACCCCGACGGCGGCTTCGCCGTCGCCATCGATGTCGGCGACGCCATCGACATCCACCCGACCGACAAGAAGTCGGTCGGCGACCGGCTGGCGCGCTGGGCCCTGTCGACGCACTACGGCCTCGGTGGCACCCCCTGCGGGCCGCTGTTCGACCGCCTGACGGTGGAGGCCGGCGGCCGCCTGCGCTGCCGCTTCCGCTACGGCGCCGGTCTGCGCACCAAGGACGGCAAGGCGCCGAGCCAGGTCGCCATCGCCGGGGTCGACCAGGTGTTCGTCTGGGCTGAATGCGCCATCGACGGCGATACCCTGGTGGTGTCGAGCCCGCTGGTCATTAAGCCGGCGGCGGTGCGCTACGCCTGGGCCGACAATCCTGATTCCTGCAACCTGGTCGGCGGCGACGGCGCGCCAGCCGCACCGTTCCGCTCCGACCCCTGGTAGCTCGGGGGTTTCGAGGGGTCAGCCCTGAAGGCAACAAATAGCGCCTTTTCACTTCTTTTCGCTCGATGCATCCAGTGCTTTTGTCGTTCTTTCGATCAGTTGGCGAAGCTCTGCGTTGGACCCCATCTCGCGTTGTAACTTCCATGATCTCTGTGTCTCTGTGGTGAATCTGCATACAGGAGTCTTCCCATGCGCAAAAATCCCACCCCCTGGAATGCGAATGAGCCGGGACGGAACTGGCACCTGGACGTCTACTTCGGCCTGCACTATGACTTGCACGCCGGCGAGCAAGACACCGAGCTGGGCGCGGCGCTCACCTACAAGCACCTGCGCGCCGAGCTGGAGAAGGTGCGGCCGGACTGGGTGCAGTGCGACTGCAAGGGCCAAGCCCGTCGCACACCTGTGCCAGGAGGCGGCGTCGGTGATCGGCCTTGGAGGCGCGTTCCAGATTTACGACAACCCGCAGCGCACCGGCCATCTCACCAACTGGCACCAGGACACCCTCGCCGAGGTGGCTCGCTTCACCCGCGCCCGCCAGCCGTGGTGCCAGGGCACTGAGGGTGTACCACAGGTGGAGTGTGCCGAAAAGCGATTTCCTATCAATTGACAAAACGAAGGGGGAAGCAATGAAGAGATCTGAAATCAATACGGCGATGAGGAGGGCTGCGACGGCCTTCAAAAAGCATGGGTGGGCGCTGCCTCCAAATCCGCGGTGGGATGTGACTGATTTTGGGCTGGGTGATTTCAAGAGAAGCGGACTGGTCCTGATCAATCTCGCTGAGCAGAAGGAGTATTGCGAGAAGCTGATGTTTGTGGATCACAAACAGGTGACGCCGATCCATTATCACGCAGCGAAGAAAGAAGACATTATCTGCCGCTGGGGCAAACTGGCAATGATGATGCCTTCGAAGAAGAAGACCATTCGGCTCCAGGTGAACGGTGAGTTTAGGAATGTGCCGGCAAACAGGAAGCTCGTGCTTACGGCCGGCGAACGGGTGACCCTTGCACAGCGGATTCCGCACACCTTCTGGGCGGAATCGAAATACGCGATCGTTGGAGAGGTTTCCACGGCCAACAATGACACGGCCGACAACTTTTTTGCGGATAAGAACATTGGCCGATACAGCAAGATCGATGAAG